>Ga0207416_1001152_pt1 | contig 37597 bp, 38 predicted proteins | sample PaiPotPPM11metaG_FD_184107 | JGI IMG/M metagenome (GOLD analysis project Ga0207416, IMG submission 184107) | Iron sulfur acid spring bacterial and archeal communities from Banff, Canada, to study Microbial Dark Matter (Phase II) - Paint Pots PPM... ...
GGGGGGGGGGGGGAAGTATGTAAAATCAGCCCGAAAGTCCTGGCTCGTCGCACGATTAGAGCTCGCAGGAATTAGGGTCATCGCGATCTTCCCCTATTAACCTTGGTAGGAGCGCCGGGTGGCACCGAAGAGGAAACCCAAGTCGCGCGGAAATCCTCCCAAGGAGGCGCGGGACACGAAAGGTCGCACACGAAAACCAGTTGCCCAAGCACCGGTTTCCTCACTGATCGTTGGCATCGGCGCGTCGGCTGGCGGACTCGAGGCGTTCAAAACCTTTTTTGCCAATACGCCGCCGGACAGCGGCATGACATTCGTCCTGGTTCAGCATCTTTCACCCGACCACAAAAGCATGTTGGCCGATCTCGTTGGCAGGACGACGACGATGCCGGTGATCGAAGCCGAAGATAATATGCCGATTGCTCCGAATAGCGTCTACGTTATTCCGCCGGATGCGACACTGACGCTCGAACAACGCAGTCTTCGCGTATCCAGACCGGCGCCGCCCCGCGAACGCCGCCGACCGATCGATACTTTCTTTTCATCGCTGGCCGAAGAGCACGGCGAGAACGCCGTCTGCATCGTTCTTTCGGGCACGGGCAGCGACGGCACGCTCGGATTGAAGACGATCAAGGAAAACGGCGGACTTACATTTGCTCAGGCCGAAATCGATCACACCGCAAAGAGCGGCATGCCGGAGAGCGCCACGGCCACGGGTCTCGTCGATGAAGTCATGCCGGTCGAGGAGATGCCCAAAAGACTGCTGGACTATCAAAGCCATTTGCGAAAAGTCGCGGATCAAAAAAGCGACGACGGAACCCGGCTCGACGCGGCCGAACATCTCGCCAAGATCAGCGCTCTCTTGCGTGCAAGGGTCGGTCACGATTTCAGCAAGTACAAGGAAAAGACCTTGATCCGCCGCATTCAGCGCCGGATGCAGGTCCTGCAAACCGATACGATAGAGGCTTATGTTGCTCGGTTAAAAAAGGACCCACGCCAAGTCGAATTGCTGTTCCGCGAATTCCTCATAGGGGTCACGCAATTTTTCCGCGACCCCGACGCTTTCGCCGCTCTAGCGACAATCGCAATTCCGAAAATCTTGGAGAACAGGGGCGCCGACGATCAAATTCGCCTTTGGGTGCCGGGCTGCGCAACTGGCGAGGAGGTTTATTCCGTCGCGATACTGGTGAAAGAGGCATTGAATGGACGCGAGGCGGTTCCTTCGGTGCAAATTTTCGGAACCGACATCGATGATAGCGCTGTCGCGTTCGCCCGCGCGGGACGCTACCGCAGGACGGCTGGGCTATCGTCGCAACGCCTGACGCGCTGGTTCGCCGAAAACGGCGAGGAGTATTGTCCGATCAAGGCCATCCGCCAAATGTGTGTCTTCTCGACGCACAGCGTCGTGAAAGACCCCCCGTTCTCAAAGCTCGATCTGATTTCTTGCCGCAACCTTCTGATTTACATGGATACCGATTTGCAGGATCGAGTCCTGAAAACCCTTCACTACGCCCTTAAACCGGATGGCATTTTGTTCCTCGGCCCGGCCGAAGGTGTGACCCGTCAATCCAGGCTATTTGAGACGCTCGACAAAAAACATCGCATCTTCCAGCGTCTTGCGGCCGAAGTCACGCTTCCCGCACCTTCGCCGAAGCTGCCGGCATTGCGCGACCGGGCAGCGGCATCGGCAACTCTTCACGATACGGACAGAATTGGGCGAGATGCGAAGCGCGTCGCGGACAAATATTCTCCCGTCTATCTCGTCATCGATAAGGGCAACGAAATCGTGCACTTTTCCGGCGGCGAAGCGGGACGGTATCTCGAACCGTCGGCCGGCGCAGCGAGTCTCAAGCTGTTTGACATATTGAGGAAGTCGCTGCGGCCTATTGTCCGATCTGCATTGCAGACGGCGCTCGCGCGCAAAGAGCCGATCGTGCACGACGATGTGCCGCTTAGGATCGATGGCGAGTTGCAATCCGTCACAGTGGTCGTTGAGCCGATTTCAGAACGCAACGCCGATACAGGACATTACGTCGTTGTTCTGCAAAACTCGCGCAAGAACCCCACGCGACGTGATGCCGAGGCGGCCCCCCAGAGGGACGATCTGCGGGCATTGGAACACGAACTGAGGACGACGAAGACGCAGCTTCAATCCACAATCGACGATCTGGAAACCGCCAACGAGGAAATGAAGTCGACAGCGGAGGAATATCAGTCGGTCAATGAAGAACTGCAATCGTCCAACGAAGAACTTGAAACCTCCAAGGAGGAGATGCAGTCGATCAATGAGGAGCTTCAGACCGTCAATGCGGAAATGGAGCACAAGAACGAAGCGCTGACGCGCGTGAATAGCGACCTGAAAAACCTTCTCGATAGTACCGAGATTGCCACCATATTTCTCGACAACGATTTGCGAATTAAAAGCTTCACGCCCGGTGTGGCCGAGATCTTTAAGCTGCGCGACACCGATCGCGGCCGTCCGGTCACTGATTTTGCCACCGCGCTGGACTATGCCAGCTTGGCGGACGATGCGCGAACGGTGCTGCGCAAGTTGTCCGTTGTGGAGAAGGAGGTGCAGCTTAGAGACAGTCGAATGACATTTCTCATGCGCATTCATCCCTACCGCACGGTGGACAACGTGATCGATGGCGTTGTCATCACGTTTGTCGATATATCCGAGCGACGACGGGCTGCAGATCAGCGCGCTGTCTTGCTGCAGGAATTGAACCACCGCGTAAAAAATTCGCTGGCAACGGTCCAATCAATCGCAGCGCAAACTCTTCGCTATACTGACACGCGCGAAGCGTTTCAGCAAACCTTCACGGCGCGGCTGATGGCGCTCGCAAAAACCCACGATCTACTCACCAAGAATGACTGGGAAACGGCTTCGATGCGTGAACTGCTTTTGGCGGAGTTGGCACCCTACGGAGGGAATGAGTCATCGCGTTTCGCGCTTGATGGCAAGGATGTTCAACTCACGTCACCCGTGGCGCTCGCCCTTGGTCTGGTATTCCATGAACTTGCGACTAATGCCGTCAAATATGGCGCGCTGTCCGTTCCAAGCGGCCGTATTGAAATCGGATGGAAAATCGACGACGGGGAGCATCGCCTGCGTTGGCATTGGATCGAAACCGGGGGACCGGCGGTCAAAAAGCCAAGTCGGAGGGGCATGGGCTCCAGAGTAATAGAGAGAGGCCTCATGCACGAATTTGGCGGTGAGGCGCTGATCGATTTTGACCCTTCGGGAGTTAGATGTTCGATAGACATGCCGCTGCCGGGCTGCGGGGAAGCTCCATGAATACAGTATCGCCGGAACAGACCTCGCCAGAGCGCTTCCGAGTGCTAGTGGTTGAAGACGAAATGCTTCTGGCCATGCTCATGGAGGATTCGCTCACGGACTTGGGCTGCGACGTGGTGGGACCGGTCGCCCGTGTTGCCGATGGCGTCAAGCTCGCCAACTCCGAAAGGCTTGACGGCGCACTATTGGATATCAAGGTGGCGGGGACCGAAGTCTTTCCCGTCGCGCGCAAACTGGCAGAGCGGAGCATTCCGTTCATTTTTGTCTCAGGCTATGGTTCGGCGAATCTGCCGCAAGAGTGGCGCAACCGCCCGACGCTCAAGAAGCCTTTCGAGCCGCGGGACTTGGCGCGGAGTATGGAAAAGACGTTTGCAAATTATCACCGCAGACAGGACCGGGTTGCCGACCAGGACGAACCGGTCGCGCGTGAGTGAATTTCCCGATTTCAGTAAGTATCCCCCGGCAGAGCCGCATCGGCGCTAAAATAGCTGCGTTTCCCGGGCGCCGTGCAGCACGTAGCGCAAGCGAAGTGATGCACTGCAGAACCGGGATCGTTACAAACTCCGAGTTCGCGACGATCCCGGATCAGCGGCGCACCGCTTCGCGCTGCACCGCATCCGGGAAACACGGCTCATGTTAGCGCCTATGGGCAGGGCCGGGGGCTTTAGATTCTGAGCTGCTCAAAGCGGCTGGTAGAGTTGCTTCAGTCTGCCTTTTGCCTCGCGCTCGATCTCTGTGGAATGCCTCACCAGCACGTCGGTGAAGTTCCACATAGATGTCTCCCTGTGGCGCTTGGAAACGCCGACCGTCTGATGTTTGCGCTTCCGTCTTGTGTCGCTTACACTTTGTATTCATCCATCGTGAAGCTCTCTTTCGTGTGCATGGCGCCTCACGATTTGGGAGTTTCATCGATGGACGACCGCCTTAAATGTCAAACTGCTGCTGCCACCCCGGCAGAGCCGGGGGAACTCCCATTTTGGTTTAGAAATCCCGTTCTGCAGAATAAGAGCGACCGTACCCAGAAAAAAATTTACTTTGAAACAGAGTTCATTTAGTCTTGGGTGCCGAACGCTATCGGTGTTCCTGGGTTTTACCCAACAATGGAGAGCTGGAAATGCGTGCTATCCTGATCGCGATGCTGGCCGTCGTGGGGGTCGGCCTCCTGAGCGCATCCGCTACGTCCGCGGCGCCTGTCAACAACGCCGCGCTCGCCCGCGCGGCGGCCGAGACATCGCCGGTCGTTAAGGCGCGGATTTATTGCTACCGCCACTATACGGCTACGAGCCACCGCAGGTTCCTGCACTGGGGCCGTTGCTGAGCAGCGCAATTCGATTTGGCCGTCCGCTGCCATCGTTTGGCGCGGTACGAGCCGCTTTGACAAAGTCGGGGGCGCACAACGCTCAATCGCGCGCCCCCGACCTTTTCGACTTGCGCGATCTTGCCGACTTTCGCGATTTTGCCGACCTGCGCGATTTTGCCGACCTGCGCGATTTTGGCGATCCCACCGCACGCAGGGCCGCTCTCTTGTAGCGATCGTTGTCTATGGCGAAGCAAAGATAATAGGACGACGGGCTCGCCTGCCTTGCGGCCGCGCAGCGGTCGAACACGTAGAGATCGGCTACGGAGCGGTAGGGCACATAGGCATCGATGTCGACGCGCTCCGCGCCGCCCGGAAAGTTGCCGAAACGATCGATCTGTCCCTTCAGGCCGGGATGCATGTCGATCAGCGCGTTGCGCAGCGTATCGCTGTCGATGAAATTGTCGGGCAATTGATCGAACGGCCCGTCGAAATAAGTGTTCGTCGCCATGTTGGGCTCGTAAGCGCCGATCATGATTTTACGGTCGCGCAAGCGGTCGCGGTAAAACGCAAAGCCGGTTCGTTTTCCGATCAGGATGCGGTCGGTGCGTCGGCTGGGCTCGAGCTGGTCGGCGAGCTTCACGGTCTCATCGAGGATGAAAAGAAACATCTTGAGCTTGGCGTCATAGACAAAGAAAAAGCGGATACCGGATTCGTCGAACACCGGGCCGATGAACGTCTCGGTCGGGGCCAACGCGCTCGCCGGCGGCCGCACGCCTGACAAGTCGTTGAGCGCGAAGACGACGCTCTTGCCGCGGAAGGTCATCTTGTAAACCAGGCGATCGATCTTCTCCAGCTGTACTCCCGCGGCGGCGTCGAGGATAAGGTGCCGATCGGGTATGTCGCCGCGCCATTCTTCCAGGTCCTCCGTATAGGCGAAGTTCACCTTGCCTTCGTCGCGATTGCTGGCGTCCAGCCGGATGTTTCCATCGTAAGGAACACCCTGGTGGATGAACGTGAAGTAGTAATAGTTCTCGGTGGGATAGACTTTGACCTGGTCGGGAAGGCTGGCGAACACGAATGCAAACACCGCCATCGCATCCTTGACGTCGAGCGTGCTCGCCCGCATCGTCTCCTCGACATAGGCTTGACCGGTGTGCAGGATCGGCGGTTGCGTCTGCGCGGCGGCACCCGTCGCAGCAAGCGCCGACGCCAAGGCCAGCGCCGACAAGATACCTGGACCATGCCGCATGTGCATCGTTGACCTCGGCGACACCTGGACGGCGGAATGTACCTCAGCAAAACTCAGGCGGCGATCTCATTTTTGGTTTCGAAATTGAGCTCGATCTCCACGTTGTTGGGGTCGCGGAGGAAAATCTGCCAACGGGTGCTGTTGGGCACCTGATTGACGCGGTAGGGCACGCCCTTGCCGGCAAGGTGCGCTTTCATCGCCTCGAAGCCGCGGCTGCCGAACGCGACGTGATCGATGACGCCCGAATCGGGGCGCTGCTCCCTGTCGGTCTGCGAGATATCGTTGAGGTGCAGCACTGGATGGCCGGCGCTGTAGAGCCACGCGCCGGGGAAATTGAACGCCGGGCGCGGACCGTTCGTAAACCCGAGCACGTCTTCGTAGAACTGCACGGTCTCTTTGAGTCTGCGGGTCGACACATTGTAATGGTCGAGCACACCAACATCGATTTGCATCGGCTTCTCCTGCGGCATTATGGCGAGGCAGAATACCGCAAAATGGCGCCTCGTGACAAACAGGCCCGCGGCTCAAGCGCCGCGAAACAACAAACAAGCGTCGCCATAGGAATAAAACCGATAGCCGGCGTCGATGGCGTGCGCATAGGCGCGCTGCATCGTATCGAGGCCGCAGAAGGCGCAGACCAGCATGAACAGCGTCGAGCGCGGCAGGTGGAAATTGGTCAGCATCGCCTCGACCGCGCGGAAGCGGTAGCCGGGCGCGATGAACAAAGCCGTCTCGCCGGAGAAATCGCCGATCGTGCCGTCCTCGGCCGCGGCGCTTTCAACGAGCCGCAGCGAGGTGGAGCCGACGGCGACGATGCGCCCGCCGGCGCGGCGCGCGGCATTGAGCGCCGCCGCGGTTTCGGCACTGACGCTGCCCCATTCCGGATGCATAGTGTGGCCCGACGATTCTGCCGCCTTGACCGGCAGGAAGGTGCCCGGGCCGACATGCAGCGTCAGGCGGTGCAGGCCGATGCCGCGCGCCTGCAAGGCAGCGACCAGGGGTTCGGTGAAATGCAATCCCGCGGTCGGCGCCGCGATCGATCCTTCTTCGCGTGCGAACATCGTCTGGTAATCGGTGCGGTCGGCCTCGTCGACGGCGCGGCGGCCGGCGATATAGGGCGGCAACGGCATCCCGCCGCGTTCGGCGAGCGCCTGGTCGAGCACCGCGCCGTGAAAGGCAAAAGCGAGCGTCACCTCCCCCCCTTGGCCGCCCTGCCCTTTCGCCTCGACCGTGGCGTCGAGCTGATCGAGGAAGCAGACGCGGCCTTCGGCGCCGAAGCGCACGATATCGCCGACCGCAAGCCGTTTGGCCGGCCGCACCAGCGCGTTCCAGCGCGAGCCGTCGAGCCGTTTCACGAGCGTCGCCGCGATGGCCGGCTCGCGATCGCCGCCGCCGCCGCCGCCACCGCCGCGCGCAAGCCTGCGGCCGTGCAGGCTCGCCGGCAACACCTTGGTATCGTTGACCGCGAGCGCATCGCCTTGCCGCAGCAGCGCCGGCAGATCGCCAACGTTGCGGTCCTCGATCGCTACGGAATCGCCCGGCCGCACCACCAGAAGCCGCGCCGAATCGCGCGGGGCGACCGGCCGCAGCGCGATGCGGTCCTCCGGCAGCGTGAAGTCAAAAAGATCGGTGCGCATTGGTCGCGCAGGCTATGACTCTGCGTCGGCCGCCACCTGCATGCGGATGATGCGGTCGGGATTGGCCGGCGGCTCGCCGCGCTTGAGCTTGTCGACCACGTCCATGCCGGCGACCACCTCGCCCACGACGGTGTACTCGCCGTTGAGGAACGAGCCGTCGTCGAACATGATGAAAAATTGACAGTTCGCCGAGTGGTTATTGCCGCCCTTGCGCGCCATGCCGACGGTTCCGCGCTCGAACGGCACGTCGGAAAACTCCGCCTTGAGGTCCGGGTATGACGAGCCGCCGGTGCCGTTGCCGTACTGGCCGTCGCCGGTCTGCGCCATGAATCCGTCGATGACGCGATGGAACGGCACGTCGTCATAAAATCGCTCGCGCGCCAACAGTTTCAGCCGCTCCGCATGTTGGGGCGCGACGTCGGTGCGCAGTTTGATGACGATGCGGCCCGGCGCGGTCTCGACGATCAGCGTATTTTGCGGATCGGCGCCGGACGGAAGCGATGCGGCAGGGCGTTTTTCTTCGGCCATATGTTTGTTTCCCGTTTGTCCTTTTTGCTGGAGCTTACTGTGTAATCGTCGCCTTCTTGATGTAATCGAGCTTGGGAAAATCCCGCATCAGATAGGCATTGCCCTGCTTTTGGATGCGATCCTGGTCGGGTCCAAGTCCTTGCGGCGCGCCTTCGCCGTAGCCGTTGTACAACGCATCGACGACGTTCATCCCCGACACCACTCGGCCGAACGGCGAGAACCCCTGGCGGTCGAGCGCGCGGTTGTCGGCAAAGTCGATAAACACCTGGGTGGTGCGGGTGTTGGGACCGGCGGTCGCAAACGTGATGAATCCGCGTTGGTTGCTCTGTCTGACCGGATCGTCCTTGATGTCGGCGTCCTGCCAGAGCGCCGAGACTTTCGGATCGCCGTTGATGCCGAATTGCACCATGAAGCCGGAGATCACCCGGAAGAAACGCGCGTTGTCGTAGAAGCCGTTCTTGACGAGGTTGTAGAAGCGGTCGGCGCCGTTGGGCGCCCAGTCGCGATGAATTTCAAGGACGAACGTTCCCTTGCTGGTGTCGAATTTCGCCTTGTAGACCGCCGGCGCTTGCGCGTTGAGCGAAGCGGGGTTGCCGAGGCCCTGGCTGAACGCGGGGGCCGCAACGAGCAACGCAAACACAAATGCAACGAGGCGGATCATGTCATCTCCCGGATGAGGTTTTGCGGGGCTTTTGTCTATTTCAGGCTTTTGTCTATTTCAGGCTTGGGCGAATTTCTTTTTCAGCCGCGCGGCCACTTGGGCGGGCACGAAGCTCGATACGTCGCCGCCCATGCCGGCAATCTGCCGTACCAAAGTGGCGGTGATCGGGCGCACCGCCGCCGAGGCGGGCAGGAACACGGTCTGCATCTCGGGCGCCATGGCGGCGTTCATGCCGGCCATCTGCATCTCGTAATCGAAATCGGCGGCATCGCGCACGCCGCGGATCAGCACGGTGGCTCCGGCCTGCCGAGCGGCAGCAACGACGAGCCCGGCAAAGGTGGTGCAGGCGAGTTCGCAGCCGGCCGCGCGCGCCACGGGCGCGCAAATCTCCTCCAGCATTTTGAGCCGTTCGTCGGCCGAAAACAGCGGCTGCTTGCCGGGATGCACGCCGATCGCCAGCACCAGCCGGTCGGCGAGCCGCACGGCATTGCGCACGACGTCGAGGTGGCCAAGCGTGATCGGATCGAACGATCCGGCAAAAAGCGCAATGCGCGGCATGAAGGCGGTCTAGCTTGCGCGGATGGCCGCCGCAAGGCGCGGCTGGCCTGCAATTCTTCTGCCGCACCGGCCTCGGAACTTGCTGGGGCATTGTGCGTTGTCGCCGCAACCGGTCAAATTTCAAAAGCCAGCCAAGGGCTTATCGTAAGCCGCGAGACCGGCATGCGAAGCGGCGTTTTCATGGGTTCCCGGCGAACCGAAAGCGGCCGGCGCGCGGCTAATGCACAAAGCGCTCCGCCAACGGACGCGCCGGGACGTCGAAACAGGGATTGGGTGCCATGCTCAAGATCGCTTACGCCATCGTTGCGGCCGCGATTGTCGCGGCGTGTCTGATCGCGGTGCCTAGCCTGTCGCCGCAAGTGCAAGCCCGCGCGCCGGTGCTTGGCGCCAAGGGTGACCGGGTCGATGCGCGGCCGCTCGGGACCGCGTGCTCCCAACATGAATGGCCCTATTTCGAGGCGGCGTGCGTGCGGGACGCCAAAAATCCGTTCGGCGAGGCGCGGGCGGTCCGCATTGTCTCGACCGATCGCCTGCCGTAACCGGCGGCGAATGGAATGCGCCAACCGGGCGCCCACGCCCGCTTTGACCGCCTGCCGGCCGCCTTGACCCTCCCCCTGCCCACGTCTAAGAGCCCCCAGATACGCGGTGGACCGCCATGCTGGTGCTCATCGACAATTACGACAGTTTTGCCTTCAACCTGGTGCACTATTTGGGTGAACTGGGCGCCGAGGTCGAAGTGCACCGCAACGACAAGGTGACGAGCGCTGCGGTCATCGCCGCCGATCCCGACGCGATCGTGCTTTCGCCCGGCCCGTGCACGCCCAAGGAGGCCGGCATCTGCCTCGACTTGATCGCGCAGGCTTCGGATAAAATTCCGATCCTCGGCGTCTGCCTCGGCCATCAGGCGATCGGCGACGCGTTCGGCGGCAAGGTGGTCCGCGCGCCGGTGCCGGTGCACGGCAAGCTCTCGGAGATCCGGCACCGCGGCGAGGGAATATTTCGCGGCATCGACACGCCGTTTTCGGCGACGCGCTATCATTCGCTGGTGGTCGAGCGCGGCAGCCTGCCGCGCGAGCTCACCGTGACCGCGGACACCGAGGACGGCCTGGTCATGGGATTGGCGCATACGCGGCTGCCGGTGCACGGCGTGCAGTTTCACCCGGAAAGCATCGCCTCGGAGCACGGCCACCGGATGCTGAAAAACTTTCTCGACATCGCCGCGGCCTGGAATGCGGCGACCGGACGGCGCGAGGCGATCGCGAATATTTTGCAAACCGCGCCGAAGGCGCAAAAAGCACAAAGAACACAAAAAACTCAAAAAACACGGGCGCGGGTGAATTGAGGACGGTGCCGTGACCGACACATTGCGGGGGCTTATCGGCAAAGTCGCGACCGGCGCCGCGCTTGGCCGCGAGGAAGCGGCGAGCGCCTTCGATCGGATGATGTCCGGCGAGGCAACTCCCTCGCAGATGGGCGCGCTGTTGATGGCGTTGCGGGTGCGCGGCGAGACGGTCGAGGAGATCACCGGCGCGGTCACGACCATGCGCGCCAAGATGTTGCGCGTGGCGGCGCCGGCGGACGCCATCGACGTGGTCGGTACCGGCGGCGACGCGTCCGGCTCGTTCAATATTTCCACCTGCGCGGCGCTGATCGTGGCCGGCGCCGGCGTCCCCGTCGCCAAGCACGGCAACCGCGCGCTGTCGTCGCGCTCGGGCGCCGCCGACGTGCTCGCGGCGCTCGGCGTCAACATCGATCTCGCGCCGGACAAGATCGCCCATTGCATCCGCGAGGCCGGGATCGGCTTCATGTTCGCGCCGGCGCATCATCCGGCGATGAAGAACGTGGCGGCGACCCGCGTCGAGCTTGGCACGCGCACGATCTTCAATCTGCTCGGGCCGCTCTCCAACCCCGCGGGCGTGCGCCGGCAGATGGTGGGCGTATTTTCCCGGCAATGGACCGAGCCGCTGGCGCAGGTGTTGAAAAATCTCGGCGCCGAGCGCGCCTGGGTGGTGCACGGCTCCGACGGCCTCGACGAGATCACCACGTCAGGCCCGACCAGCGTCACCGCGCTCGAAAACGGCGCGATCCGCAACTTCGAGATTTCGCCCGAGGAAATCGGGCTGCCCAAGGCGAAGCCGGAGGCGTTGCGCGGCGGCGACGCGGCGTCGAACGCGCAAGCCGTGGAAGAGGTTCTCGCAGGCAAGAAGAGCCCGTTTCGCGACGTGGCTTTGTTCAACGCGGCGGCGGCGCTCGTCGTCGCCGGCAAGGCCAAGGACCTCAAGGCCGGCCTGCATCTTGCCACCCACTCGCTCGATTCCGGCGAAGCCGAAGGCCGGCTCGACCGGCTGATCGTGGTGTCAAACGATGGCTGATATCCTCGCCAAAATCGCCGCCTATAAGCGCGAGGAAATCGCTGCGGCCAAGCGCAAAAACCCGCTCGCCGCGGTCGAGCGCGAGGCCAAGGCGGCGCCAGCGCCGCGCGGCTTTTTGCGCGCGATCGAGCGGCGGTTGCAGGCTGGCGAGTACGCGCTTATCGCCGAAATCAAGAAGGCGAGCCCGTCGAAGGGGTTGATCCGGGCAAAATTCGATCCGCCGGCGCTCGCTTGCGCCTACGAGGCCGGCGGCGCCACCTGCCTCTCGGTGTTGACCGACTCGCCATCGTTCGAGGGCAGCCTCGACCACCTGCGTCAGGCGCGCTCGGCAACCGCGCTGCCGGTGCTGCGCAAGGATTTTTTGTACGACACCTATCAGGTAGCGGAGGCGCGCGCGGCCGGGGCCGATTGCATCCTCATCATCATGGCGGCGGTCGACGATGCCTGCGCGGCCGAGCTTGAGGCGGCGGCGTTCGCGCTCGGGATGGACGCGCTGATCGAGGTGCATGACCGCGAAGAGCTCGGCCGGGCGCTTGCCCTGAAATCCCGGTTGATCGGCATAAATAACCGCACTCTGAAGACTTTCGCCACGACGCTGACGACCTGCGAGAGCCTGGCGCGCTCCGTGCCGGCCGGCCGGGTCATCGTCGGCGAGAGCGGCATTTTTGCAGCCGCCGATCTCGAACGGCTCGCCAGGGCCGGCATTTCGGCGTTTCTCGTCGGCGAAAGTTTGATGCGCCAAAGCGACGTGGCGGCGGCAACGCGGGCGTTGCTGGAACGCAAACCCGCGCTCGCGCCCGCCCGGTGAGCGCCGTGGCGCGCCCCGCCAAAAAAAAGCTCAGCCATTTGAGCGGGCGCGGCGAAGCCCGCATGGTCGATGTGTCGGCAAAAGCCATCACCGAACGTGTGGCGGTTGCCGAAGGGCACGTGCTGATGGCGCCGAAAACCCTCGACATCGTGCGCCGCGGCAATGCCAAAAAAGGCGACGTGCTCGGCGCCGCGCGGCTCGCCGGCATCATGGCGGCCAAGCGCACGCACGAATTGATTCCGCTCTGCCACCCATTGGCGCTCACTCAAGTCGAGGTGGATGTCACGCCCGACGCCAAGCTGCCGGGCGTCGCCGTCAAGGCGCGCGTAAAGGTCGCCGGCAAGACCGGCGTCGAGATGGAGGCGCTCACCGCCGTTTCCGTCGCCTGCCTCACCGTCTATGACATGGTGAAAGCGGTCGAGCGCGGCATGCGCATCGAGGGCATTCGGCTGATCGAGAAACGCGGCGGCAAGAGCGGTCATTTCCGCGCGGAGGATTTTTAAGCCGTGGCGCTGCTGTCGGTCGCGGACGCGCTGGAACGCGTGCTGGCAGAAGCCGAGCCGCTGCCGGCCGAAGAAGTGCCGCTGGCGAAGGCTGCCGGCCTGGTGCTTGCATATGACCTCAAAGCGCGACGCACGCAGCCGCCCGCCGACGTCTCGGCCATGGACGGCTACGCGGTGCGCGCCGCCGACGTGGCCGATGCGCCGGTGCGCCTGAAAGTCGTCGGCGAAGTGGCCGCCGGCCGGCCGTTTAGCGTCGCGGTCGGTCCGGGCGAAGCGGCGCGCATTTTTACCGGCGGCGTGCTGCCGCAGGGCGCCGATGCAGTCGTCATTCAGGAACTGACCAAGCGAGATGGCGACTTCGTCGAGGTGCAAAAGCCGGCCGCCAAGGGCCGCCATGTGCGCCCGCAAGGGCTCGATTTTCGCCTAGGCGACGAACTCCTCGCCAAGGGCCGCCGGCTGACGGCGCGCGACCTTCAACTCGCCGCCGGCATGAACCATCCGCGCGTTCCGGTGCATCGGCGGCCGAAGCTCGCTTTGTTTGCGACCGGCGACGAATTGGTGCCGCCCGGAACGAAGCCGGGGCCGGGGCAGATCGTCTATTCGAACGGTTTTGCGCTCGCGGCGCTGGCGCGGCATGAAGGCGCCGAAGTCGTCGATCTCGGTGTCGTCGCCGACAAGCTCGATGATACCGTCGCCGCAATCCGCGACGCGCGCCAACGCGGCGCCGACGTTCTGGTGACGACCGGGGGCGCCTCGGTCGGCGAATACGATTTCGTCCAGGAGGCGTTCGCCAAGGAAGGCATGGCGCTGTCGTTCTGGAAAGTGGCGATGCGGCCCGGCCGCCCGCTCATGCACGGCCGGCTCGGCGCCATGGCGGTGCTCGGTCTGCCCGGCAATCCGGTGTCGTCCTATGTCTGCGCTTTTCTCTTCCTGGTGCCGCTCATTCGCCGCCTCTGCGGGCGCAGCGATTTGATCACGCCGACCGAATCCGCGCTGCTCGGCTGCGACCTTGCGGCCAACGACGAACGTGCCGATTATCTGCGCGCGACGCTGCGCGAGGGCCCCGATGGCGCTGTCGCGATCCCCTTCCCCACTCAGGACAGTTCGATGATGGCGCCGCTCGCTAAGGCCGATTGTTTGCTGATCCGCGAGCCGCACGCGCCGCCGGCGAAGGCGGGCGGCCGCTGCGCGGTTGTCAGGATGTAGCCCGGATTTCGCATTCGCGAAATCCGGGGTCGGGGTTCGCGGGCAGTCACACCCCGGATTGCGCTGCGCGCAATCCGGGCTACAGGCTGACGAAAAAGCCCGGGGCGTTCGCCCCGGGCCGAAATCGTCATGCAACCGAAAGTGAATCAGTCTCGCGTTGCGATAGGTCCGCCGAAGTTGAAGCGCCAGACGAGCCCGGATGTGATCGTCTGCACCGTCGGTTTGATGTGTTCGGCGGCACCCGGCGTCACTAAGACGCCAGGGTCGCCGATGACTGGAACATCACGTCCCTGATAGCTCGCGTACCGATACTCGGTGCGCCAGAACAGACCGGACACTGGAAGGATCGAGTTTAAGGAGTATTCATACCCACCGCCGATGAACCAGCCGTGGTAGGTCTGTGAGGAGAGATCGAGCCCAGAATCAGGAGACGGAGGAATACTCGATAATAACTGGCTGTCGCCGAAGCGAGCCTCGGTGTAGCCGCCGTCGAAATACGTGAGCAACGCCGGAGTGACTAGGTATCCAATGCGGCCACCGACGCCCCAGGCACCGGTTTCTTTCTGGTCGGCCGTAAGTGGGACAACTCCGTTCAAGCCCGCGACGTCGCCATGGAGATCCATGAAATCATAATCGCCGAAGGCACCGATCAGCCAACTGGAACCGATCTGGTAGTCGCATCCCGCGCCCACTCGACCGAGCCAGCCCTCGCCGGCGCTATTGCTGGTTTCGGTGAATGCGACAGGTGGAATGCCAACCTCCGAAAAATGATTCTCGTCCCACATGCCGTAGCCGACGCCGCCGTCGACGTAGCAGCCGGTCCAGTTATAGACCGCAACAGGCGCAGGCGGCGCCTTGTACACCGGGGCGGGTCTGTAAAGATCGGCCGCCAGCGCGGAGCCTGTGGTCAAGGCGAGGGCCGTAGCGGAAGCAAGCAAAAGCTTTTTCATGTCGCATCCCCATTAATGAATCTACTGAGCGGCACCATAACCCATGAACGCCATGAATTGCTGTATCCAAAATGCAACAGCGAGGAGAATTCGACAGTGGTCCACATCAGAGAACCACTGATCGAGAACCGAATCGGCCAGCTCCGCCGGAACGAACGCTCCAGGTCAGCATTGCACCGCGCCACGAACCCCCGATGGGTTTATCGCCAACGCCGCGTTAAATCCCAGCATTAAGGGCCCCTTCGGCGCCGGCGGTCGACTTATTCACTTCAAATTAAATGCTTGCGGAACACATATGGAACGGATAGTGTCCGTTCATGATTTGTTTCGACTCGGAGGGCCAGTCGAAACTCTTAACGATTATTTGGCCGATCGGGAGAGGAAGCGCCGATGCTCACGCGCAAGCAAGCCGAGCTGTTGCGGTTTATCCACGAGCGCCTCAAAGAATCGGGAGTTCCGCCCTCGTTCGACGAGATGAAGGATGCGCTCAATCTGCGCTCCAAATCCGGCATCCACAGGCTCATTACCGCGCTCGAGGAGCGCGGCTTCATACGGCGGCTACCGAATCGGGCGCGGGCCATCGAGGTGATCAAGCTTCCCGAATCGGTCGCGCACGGCATGACTTCGGGCCGCTCCAGAGGATTCACGCCGAGCGTCATCGAAGGCAATTTGGGCCGCGTGCGCACGGCCTCCGAGGACGATAGCGGCCGCCCGGTCGCGGTGCCGGTCATGGGCCGCATCGCCGCCGGCACGCCGATCGAGGCGATCCAGACGCGCAGCCACACCATCAACATGCCGTCCGACCTGCTCAGCACCGGCGAGCATTTCGCCCTCGAAGTGCGCGGCGATTCGATGATCGAAGCCGGCATCCTCGACGGCGACATGGCGCTCCTCAAGCGCGCCGATGCCGCCGAAACCGGCGACATCGTTGTCGCGCTGATCGACGACGAGGAAGCAACCCTCAAGCGCTTCCGCCGCCGCGGCGCCTCGATCGCGCTCGAACCTGCCAACACCGCCTACGAGGTGCGCATCCTGCCGCCCAACCGCGTGCGCATTCAGGGCAAGCTGGTGGGGCTGTTCCGGCGGTATTGATATTTCTGTAGCCCGGATTTCGCTCTTGCGAAATCCGGCGTATGACTCGCCGGCAAGGCTGCTCCCGGATTTCGTTTGTACTTGCGCGCTGGGCGCTTCGGTGGGAACGAAATCCGGGCTACAAGCTGCCGGCAACCTTAGCCCACGTATCGCGCAGTCCGACCGTGCGGTTGAATACGAGACGCTCCGGCGTGGAATCCGTGTCCAGGCAGAAATAGCCCTGGCGCTCGAATTGTACGGCCGCGGGTGAGTTTTGGCCGGCCAAAGCCGGTTCGACGCGCGCATCCGCGATCGCTTCCAGCGAATTCGGATTGAGGCCGGCAACGAAATCGGCGGCGCTCGGATCGGGTCGCGCGAACAGCGGATTGTACAGACGGACCTCGGCGGAGAGCGAATCCCGCGCCGAAACCCAGTGCAGCGTCGCCCGGACCTTGCGGCCGTCCGGCGCATTGCCGCCGCGGGTCGCCGGATCGTAAGTGCAGCGCAGCTCGACCGCTTCGCCGGAGGCATTCTTGGCGACCTCGCGGCAAGCGATGAAATAGGCATAGCGCAGACGCACCTCGCGGCCGGGAGCGAGCCGGAAAAAATTCTTCGGCGGGTTTTCCAAAAAGTCGTCGCGCTCGATGAACAGCTCGCGGCCGAAACGAACCCGCCGTGTTCCGGCGGCGGGGTTTTCGGGATGGTTGATCGCCTCGACCTCCTCGCTTTCGCCTTCCGGATAATTCTCGATAACCACCTTAAGCGGCCGCAGCACGGCCATGCGCCGCGCCGCAGTTTTGTTGAGATGCTCGCGGATGGAAAACTCCAGCATCGCCATGTCGACGACGCTGTTCGCCTTGGCGACCCCGATGCGCTTGACGAAATCGCGGATCGCCGCCGGCGGCACGCCGCGGCGGCGCAAGCCGGCGAGCGTGGGCATGCGCGGATCGTCCCAGCCGCTCACGTGCCCGCCGCGCACGAGTTCCGTGAGCACGCGCTTCGACAGCACCGTGTAGCTCAGATTGAGCCGCGCGAACTCGTACTGGTGCGGGTGCGAGGGCACCGGCAGGTTTTGCAAAAACCAGTCGTAAAGCGGCCGATGGTCCTCGAACTCAAGCGTGCAGATCGAGTGGGTGATGCCCTCGATGGCATCCGACTGGCCGTGGGCGAAATCGTAGCTCGGATAGACGCACCAGGCCGTGCCGGTGCGCGGATGCTCGGCATGCAGGATGCGGTAGAGCACCGGATCGCGCAGATTGATATTGCCCGAGGCCATGTCGATCTTGGCGCGCAGCGCGCGGGCGCCGTTGGGAAACTCGCCCGAGCGCATGCGGCGGAACAGATCGAGATTTTCCTCGATGCTGCGTCCGCGATAGGGGCTGTCGATGCCGGCTTCCGTCAATGTGCCGCGCGTGAGCCGCATCTCCTGCTGCGTCTGGTCGTCCACATAGGCCTTGCCGGCGCGGATCAAATATTCGGCCCATTCGTAGAGCCGCTCGAAATAGTCGGACGCATGGTAGAGATGCTCGCCCCAATCGAACCCGAGCCAGCGCACGTCGCGCTGGATGGCATCGATATATTCCTGCTCCTCCTTGGTCGGGTTGGTGTCATCGAAGCGCAAATTGCAGCGGCCGCCGAATTCCTCGGCGACGCCGAAATTCAGGCAGATCGACTTGGCGTGGCCGATATGCAGGTAGCCGTTGGGCTCGGGCGGAAAGCGGGTGACGACCGTCTTATGCCGGCCCGACGCCAAATCCGCGCGAACGATGTCGCGGATAAAATCCTGGCCCGCTTCCCGTAAGGTTGTATCGGCGGCTGTCATCACGTGATTATTTGCGCGTGGCGCGCGTCGATTCCAAAGCGCAGCCGGCGACGAACCCTCGACCCATCCTGCCGACCTCACGCCGCCCGATCGCTGAGTCTTGTCACGTCACCGAGGCCGGCGAGCAGGCCGGCGACGGAAATGTCCTCGTCGAGCTGTTCCCAATGCAGGCCAACGCGGCTCAGCTTGACGCGCTCGCGCTCGGCTGGCGTCGCATGCAAGAGACGCGGAAACCATGCCAGCGGCACGCCAAGCGTGCGGCCGTCCGTAAGCTCGACCCACATCGTGTGTTCATCAAAGCGAACGACTGTCGCCGAAATGCTCATGCCATGCCCTCAAGATAAGGTCCCGATTGTCCATAATGACCTGTACGATACGCGCAATCTCACGCGAATTGAAGCCGTAGCTGTCGGCTATGGATAATGGGTCCAACCAAATCTTGGCGTCCCGGCCGCCGCCCTTTACGTGGATATGGGTGGTTCGCGCGGCGCACCTTCGTTGGAGAAAAAGAAATAGCGCAGGCCGCTTTCGCGGAAGACGATCGGCATCTTGGTGTTCCGAGGGTTAGCTCGCTTTTTTTCGGCGAGTTCGAGCCTGTTGTCACGAATGGCGCCTATGGGGTCAAGATCGGTGATGACTCCCAGAGGTCGGTTTACTCCCTTTCATTGCCGATTGTGCTACACGAGCGCGCGCCCGCGGAGATGAAAATCAATATGACCGTCGTCACCCGCTTCGCCCCCTCGCCTACCGGCTTTTTGCACATCGGCGGCGCGCGCACGGCTTTGTTCAACTGGCTTTACGCACGCGGACGTGGGGGAAAGATGCTGTTGCGCATCGAGGACACCGACCGCGAGCGCTCGACGCAGGCCGCCATCGACGCCATCCTCGACGGGCTCGGCTGGCTCGGCATTACGTGGGATGGCGAAGCCATATTTCAATTCGCCCGCTCGGCGCGGCACCGGGAAGTCGTCGAGCAGATGCTGGCGGCGGGGCACGCCTACCGCTGCTACGCGAGCCCGGAGGAACTTGCGCAAATGCGCGAGGCGGCGCGCCGCGAAGGACGGTCGAAACTCTACGACGGCCGCTGGCGCGAACGCGATGCAAACGAGGCGCCGGCGGGGGTCAAGCCGGCGATCCGGCTCAAGGCGCCTTTGACCGGCGAAACGGTCATCGAGGATCAAGTCCAGGGCCGCGTGGTCTGGCAGAACGAGAACCTGGACGATCTCGTGCTGTTGCGCTCCGACGGCACGCCGACCTACATGCTCGCCGTGGTGGTCGACGACCACGACATGGACGTGACCCACGTCATCCGCGGCGACGATCATTTGACCAACGCGGCGCGGCAGCAGCAGATCTACGACGCGCTCGGCTGGCCGGCGCCGGCGATGGCGCATATCCCTCTGATCCACGGCCCGGACGGCTCCAAGCTCTCCAAGCGCCACGGCGCGCTCGGCGTCGACGCCTATCGGGCCATGGGCTACTTGCCTGCGGCTTTGCGCAACTATCTGGTGCGGCTCGGCTGGAGCCATGGCGACCAGGAGATTTTTTCGACCGAGGAGATGATCGAAAAATTCGATCTGCCGCAGATCGGCCGCTCGCCGGCGCGGTTCGATTTCGCCAAGCTGGAAAATCTCAACGGCCATTACGTCCGCCAAAGCGCCGACGCGGATTTGCTTGCCGCCATCGATCGGCTGCTGCCGCACCTCGCGGACGGCGCGGCGCTTGCCGCAAAGCTGACGCCGCGTCTGCGCGAACAATTTCTGGCAGCCATGCCGAGCTTAAAGGAGCGCGCCAAGACTCTTATCGATCTTATTGACGGCGCGAATTTTCTTTTTGCCAACCGGCCTGTTCCTCTGGACGACAAGGCCAAGGCGCTGCTGACGGCGCCGGCGAAAGCGCTGCTGCACGACATTGCGCTCGAGCTTGCCGCGGTCGAGCCCTGGACGAACGAGGCGACCGAACAGGCGGTGCGCAGATTCGCCGAACGGCAGGGCGCTAAGCTCGGCACCGTTGCCCAGCCGCTGCGTGCGGCGCTGACCGGGCGGACGACTTCGCCCGGCATATTCGAAGTGCTTGCCGTGCTCGGCAAGGCCGAAAGCCTGGGGCGCATTGCCGACCAAGTAAGTCTCGAAGCTGCCGAGCCGCGCAAAAGCTGAGACAGCCGGACCGGCAGGACTGGGCTCTATGAGACTGGGCTCCAACGGACGAATTTTCGCTCCGAGGAGCCTTTGGCGAATCCGCCCGTTACCTTCCTGCGATCGTGTCACATGCCTATATCTTGCAGTGCACACGGGCTTAGGCTAACCCCCCAATGGGGCCGGGCCAAAAAGGATGCCGCCGCAATCGCTTTAGCCATTTCGGCCGCGCGGCTTTAGGCCCCGGCTGCCCCGCATCGAGGATACAATCATGGACGCGAAAACCGGCGCCAACATCAAGACCGGCAAGCTGACGCTCGGCGACAAAAGCTGGTCATTCCCAGTCTACGACGGCACGATCGGCCCGGAGGTGCTCGACGTCAGCAAGCTCTACGCCGAGGCCGGCATCTTCACCTACGATCCCGGCTTTACCTCGACCGGGGCGTGCGAATCCAAGATCACCTATATCGACGGCGACGAGGGCGTGCTGCTCTATCGCGGCTATCCGATCGAAGATCTGGCCGAGCACGGCGACTTTCTCGAAACCTGCTATCTCCTGCTTTACGGCGAATTGCCGACCGCGGCGCAGAAGGCCGACTTCGACGATCGCGTGGTTCATCACACGATGATCCACGAGCAGATGAGCCGCTTCTTCCAGGGTTTTCGCCGCGACGCGCATCCGATGGCGGTCATGGTCGGCTGCGTCGGCGCGCTCTCGGCCTTCTATCACGACTCCACCGACATCACCGATCCGACGCAGCGGATGATCGCGTCCATCCGCATGATCGCCAAAATGCCGACGCTGGCCGCGATGGCTTACAAATACTCGATCGGCCAGCCGTTCATGTACCCGGACAACAAGCTCGATTACGCGTCGAATTTTTTGCGCATGTGCTTTGCGGTTCCGTGCGAGGAGTTCAAGGCCAATCCGGTGCTCGCCCGCGCCATGGACCGCATCTTTATCCTGCACGCCGACCACGAGCAGAACGCTTCGACCTCGACGGTTCGCCTTGCCGGCTCGACCGGCGCCAATCCGTTCGCCTGCATCGCCGCCGGCATCGCCTGCCTGTGGGGGCCCGCGCACGGCGGCGCCAACGAGGCCGCGCTGAAAATGCTCGGCGAGATCGGCAGCGTCGATCGCATCCCTGAATACATCAAGCGATCCAAGGACCCGGACGATTCATTCCGGCTGATGGGCTTCGGCCATCGCGTCTACAAGAACTACGATCCGCGCGCGAAGATCATGCAGAGGACCTGCTACGAGGTCCTGAACGAACTCGGCCACAAGGATCCGCTGCTCGACGTGGCGATGGAACTCGAACGCATCGCGCTGCACGACGAATATTTCATCGCCAAGAAGCTCTATCCCAACGTCGACTTCTATTCGGGCATCACGCTGCGCGCCATGGGCTTCCCCACCGCCATGTTCACGGTGCTGTTCGCGCTTGCGCGCACCGTCGGCTGGATCGCGCAGTGGAAGGAAATGATCGAGGATCCGCACCAAAAGCTCGGCCGTCCGCGCCAGCTCTATACCGGTGCGCCGAAGCGCGATTACCAGCCGATTTCGCGGCGGAGGTAGGACCGCTTATTATCCTGCCCCGCGAAGCTGGGAAGGGGGGCGGATAACGCGCTCAGCGCGGATCGTACGCCCAGGTCAGGTACACGCCGCCCCACGTAAAGCCGCCGCCGAAGGCCGCAAGCAGCATGCGGTCGCCGGCCTTGAGCTTGTTCTCGTAATCCCACAGGCAGAGCGGGATCGTGGCGGCGGTGGTGTTGCCGTATTTGTGGATAGTGACCATCACGCGCTCGGCCGGCAGCTTCAGGCGCTCGGCGGTGGCCTCGATGATGCGCTTGTTGGCCTGATGCGGCACCAGCCAATCGATCTGCTTGGTGGTCAGCCGATTGCGCTTCATCAGTTCGGTCGCGACATCCGCCATGCGGGCGATCGCGAATTTGTACACGGCAGCGCCCTCCTGATGCACGTAATGCAGGCGTTTGGCCACCGTCTCGGCGGTCGGCGGCATGCGGCTGCCGCCGGCTTTCTGGTGCAGGTAGGGCATGCCAGCGCCGTCGGAGCGCAGCGCGGTGTCGATAATCCCGTATTTGCGGCTCGGCTCGACGAGAACCGCGCCCGCGCCATCGCCGAATAGCACGCAGGTTGCGCGATCGGTGTAATCGATAATCGCCGACATCTTATCGGCGCCGACCACGACGATCTTGCGATACTTTCCGGTTTCGATGAATTGCGAAGCGACGGTCAAAGCGTAGACGAAGCCGGAGCACGCCGCCTGCACATCGAAACTGCCGATATTGCGGATGCCGGACATGTCGCAAATGAGATTGGCGCTCGATGGAAAAACGAAATCCGGCGTGGTCGTGGCGCAGATCAAAAGATCGACCTCGCCGGGCGCCGTTGCGGTCTTGGCCAGCAGCCCGCGCACGGCCTCGGCGCCCATGTGCGAGGTGCCGAGCCCTTTGCCGGCGAGAATATGGCGTTCCTTGATGCCGGTCCGCTCCACGATCCATTCGTCGCTGGTGTCGACCATTTGCGCGAGCTTGGCATTGGTCAGCACGCCGGGCGGCACATAGCCGTACACGCCGGCGATCGCGGCGCGCAGCGGCGACTTCCGAACCGCTTTTTTCGGCTTGCTCACGCGGATGGCTTTGCCGTTGCGCGGTGGGACGCCTGCGGACTTAGCAGGATGCTCTAGGCATGGGTAGAGCGGCGGCGGCGGCGGCGGCAGAGCGGTTAACACGGCCGTGCCGTCGCGTTGACGCCGGCCAGATCGCGGCGGCCGCGCCGGGCTACGTCGACCACGATGGCCGCGGCCTGGCTGCTCGGGCTCGCCGTACCGACCGCCATGATGGCATCGAGGCGCTGGAAGGCCTCGATCTGGCGCCGGCGTTCCGCGCTGTCGGAGACCAGCGGAACAAGGGCATCGGCCAGTTTTTCCGGCGTGCAATCTCGCTGCAGAAATTCCGGAACGACGTTCTCGCCGATGACCAGATTGGCAAGGATCACGGTCTGCAACGTGATCAACCGCCGGACGATGATCTCCTCCACCGGCGATACCCGATAGGCGGCAACGGTCGGCACCCCGGAAAGCGCCAGCTCGAGCGTAACCGTCCCTGACGCCGCCAGTGCCGCCCGCGCCGAACGAAACGCCGCCCACTTCTGCGCCGGCGCGACCACGATGCGAGGCTGCATAGCCCATCCGGCCACGCCGGAGCGCACTTGGCCGAGCAGATGCGGCACCGTCGGCAGCACCAGTTCCATGGGTCCGATGCGGTCGGCCACGCGCGCGACCGCCGCGCCGAATGTCGCCAGCAGCCGGCGGATCTCGCTCGATCGACTGCCCGGCAACACCAGGATGAGCGGCGGATCGCTCTGCCGCCGCAGCACCTCCTCCGCATTGGGACGCAGCTCACCCATGCGCTCAATCAGCGGATGGCCGACGTACACGCAGGGTGGCCCGCCGAGCCGCAGATGCGCTGACGGCTCGAATGGCAGGACCGCGAGGATGCAATCAACATAGGCTCGCATGCTGCGCGCCCGCCACGGCCGCCAAGCCCAAACCGAGGGCGAGACATAATCGAGAATTGGAATTGCGGGCGCACGCGCCCGCACTCGGCGCGCCACCCGATGGGTGAAATCCGGGCTGTCGATGATGACCAGGACATCGGGCTGTGCGGCAATGACTGCATCCGCAGTTTGCCTTATGCGGCGCAAGATCGTCGGCAAGCGGCGAGGGATCGCGGTGAAGCCGATGATCGAAAGATCGTTGATGGGGAAAGGGCTGGCAATTCCGGCCGCGGCCATCGCTTGTCCACCGACCCCCGCGAGATGCAGTCGGCCGTGTTCGCGCTCGAGCAGGGCACGCGCCAAGGCCGCACCGAGCGCGTCGCCGGACTCCTCCGCGGCGACCAGATACAGTGTCAGCGGCTGCGGCTGCGGTGTGTGTTTCATCGTGCCGCGTCCTCGGGCACCCCGGCAACAAAAATCTTGGCGCGGTCGGCAGCGGCGATAACCGTGGCCGCGTCGGCAATGATTGTATTTCCAGCGGCGACCGCAATGCCGGCAAGGCCGGCGCGCGCCGCATTGGCCACAGTTTGCGGGCCGATCGCCGGCAGATCGAAACGACGGTCCTGAGCGGGTTTGGGCGCCTTTACCAGAACACCCACGCCTTGCGGCGTCGTCACGCGTGCCTGGCTGCGTAGCTCGGCGATACGCAGGAGCAGTTCGTCGGTGCCTTCCGCCGCCTCGACCGCGAGTACGTGGTTATCGGCGACCACCGTGGCCTGTCCCACGTCGAACGGTCCGAGCGTGGCGATAAGGTCGAGCGCGCGGGCAATGTCCGAGCGGTCGCGCGGTGAGGGCCGATAGCGGCCGAGCACGCCTTCGGGCACGATGATGTCGGGCGCCACCTCCTTGACGCCGACGATCCGCAGGCCCTCATCTTCTATCAATCGCGCCATGCCTGAGAGCAACCGGTCGTCACCGCCACGAAAAGAGCGAGCGATGCGCGGCATCAATCGAATCGTCCGCCAATCAAGACGGATTTGAGTAAGCGGCGGCCGCAGCAGCGTGCCGATGAACAAAACATCCCGGCAACGTTCCGCGCCAGCAAGGCGGAGAAATCGACCAACCTGCCCCAGCGCGATCCAATGATGTCGATGCTGCTCGACCAATTTCGGATCGGCCCAACCCTTGATGGCGAACATCACCGGCCGGCGGCCGCGCCGCGCGACGGCATCGGCGACCGCGCCGGGGAAGCTGCCGCCCCCGCAGACGATCGCAATTGAATCGCCGGATGACGCCGTGTCTCCCACCTCCTCCCCAGTGACGGGTTTTCGCTCAGGCTGCATCGCCGCCGTACTCATCGCCCTCGCGCCTTCCGCGCGGCTGCATCAAAGGCCGCTTGCCGCCGGCACGGATGAACGCAATGATTTTTCCCATCAGCGGATCATCGGCGAAGTCACTGCCGATCATAGCAATTCGCTCGGCAAATATGCCTTCGCCAAAAAACAAAGTCCGATAGCCTTGGCGCAGCCGATGCATCTGTGCCCGTGTCACGCCGCGCCGCCGTAGTCCGACGACGTTCAGTCCTACAAGATCTGCGATCTGACCCAGCGCATAGCCGAATGGGATGATGTCTCCTGCCGCGCCCGACAGCCCGGCCATCATCACGCTCTCGCCTATGCGCACGTATTGATGAACGGCGGCATGGCCGCCGAGGAATGCATTATCGCCCACGCTCACGTGACCGCCGAGCACGACATTGTTTGCAAACGTTACGGCATTGCCAACGCGGCAATCATGCCCGACGTGGGACCCCACCATGAATAAGCAACGCTCGCCGACGCTGGTCAGTCCGCCGCCATCTTCGGTGCCCGTGTTCATGGTAACGCCTTCGCGCAGTTCGCAATGCGTTCCGACGATCAGCCGCGTCGCTCCGCCGCGATAGTGCACCGATTGCGGCGGCGTGCCGAGCGAGGCGAAGGGATAGACGACTGTGCCTTCGCCGAGAACCGTAACGCCGGTAACATGGACGTGCGCGATAAGGCGCACGCCGTGGCCGAGCGCAACCTGCGGCCCGACAATACAGTAGGGCCCGATCTCCACGCCCTCTCCTATGCGCGCGCCGTCGGCAACGCGCGCGGTCGGATCGATCACGATCGGGCCTCGGCGATCATGGCGCCGACGTCGGCCTCGGCGATCAGCGCGCTGCCGACCTTGGCCTCGGCGTGGTACCACCACATCGTGCGGCGATTAGCGGTCTTGCGGACGTGGTATTCGAGTCGATCGCCGGGCACGGCCGGCTTGCGGAACTTCGCTTTGTCGATAGTCAGGAGGAACATCGAGCGCGACTCGCGCAATTGCAGGAGCCGCAGCACCAGCACGGCCGCCGTCTGCGCCATGCCCTCAATCACCAGCACGCCCGGCATCACCGGATTCTCCGGAAAATGACCGAGAAATTGCGGCTCATTGACGGTGACGTTCTTGATGCCGATGCCGCTTTCGTCGCCGCGAATGTCGACGATCCGGTCGACCATGACAAAGGGATAGCGATGCGGCAACAGCCGCAGGATGTCGCGGATCTCGACGGCTTCGAGGCTTTCGACGCTCATTCTCCGCCCCCGCGGACCTTCGCCGACGAAGTGCCGAAGCGCGCGCCGCTCGGAATGTCCGAGGTGGCGAGGCTCTGTGCCCCGAGTACGGCGCCGTCGCCGATCACGACGTTGTCGGCGATGCCGGCGTGACCGCCCATTATAACGAAATCCCCCACCGTCACGCCGCCGGCGATGCCGGTTTGCGCGGCAATCAAGCAATGCCGCCCGATGCGCACGTCATGCGCGATTTGCACGAGATTGTCGATCTTGCTTCCCTCGCCGATAATTGTATCACGGGCCGAACCTCGGTCGATGGTCGCGTTCGCTCCGATTTCCACGTCATCCTGAACAATGACGCGCCGGATCTGTGGAATCTTCCGATGCCCTTGCGGATCGGGCAGATAGCCGAACCCGTCCTGGCCGATCCGCGCGCCAGGGTGGATGACCACGCGATCGCCGATCGACGTGTGCAGGATCGTGGCACCGGCGCCGACCGCGCATTGGCGTCCGACGCAGACGCCTGGGCCGAGTGCCGCGCCGGCCGCGATGATCGTGCCGGCGCCGACCTCGGCGCGCGGCCCGATCATGGCGAGCGGATCGATGGTCACGCCGGCTTCAACCCGCGCCGAGGCGTGTACTTGCGCGCCCGCAGCGCGTCCGATTACTCCGAACAGCGATGAGGGGCGCAACGCACCGGGAAATAGCGAGCGCGCCACGGTGACGAAGGCGCGATAGGGCTCCTCGGCGAGGAGCACAACGAGCCCCGGCGGCGCCGAAGCCGCAAAGCGCGGCGCCATCAGGCAGACGCCGGCATGCGTCGCCGCCAATTCACCCAGGTATTTCTCATCGTCGAGGAACGCGATGTCGCTGGCGGCGGCCGTATCCAGCCGGGCGATATTGCTGATGCGCCGGCCGGCGTGCTCGTTGGCCGTCAATTTCGAACGCGTCAGCTTCGCGATCTCGGCGATCGTCAGCTCGCAACGTCCTCGCAGCGATTCCGGCATGCGCCCATCCGTGACGAAACCCGTGCGCGCATCAGAAATGCGTTCCGCCGCCAAAGGCGAAATATTGCGTTTGGTCATACGACTGTTTCAAGAACGGATAGGCGAAATCGAAACGCAGCGGACCGAACGGTGAGTTCCAAATCAGACTGACGCCGGCGGATGCGCGTACGGCGGGAGAATCGGCGGTTCGCATGGCGCAATTGCAATAGACGCCGTTGACGAGGCCGTTGATCTCGCCGGTCGCCGGCGATGACGTTTCTCCCTTGTAGCCCCATACCGAACCGGAATCGACGAACACGCCGCCGACGAAGCCGGAATCCTTGGGCAGGAAGTACAGCGGATAGTCAAACTCGAGACTGGCGCCCCAGTACATCGTGCCGCCGATGTTATCGCCATATCCATAGCCAAACGGATAATTAGTAATGTCGCGGGGGCCGAGGCCGGCGGGCGCAAATCCGCGAACCAGATTGGGGCCCATCTTGAAATCATCGAGCATGCGCACTTGGTCGGTGCCCAAGCCAAGGATGTCGCCGGCTTGCAGATGGACGATGCCGACGAGATCGGAAACCGGCTCGTAGTAGCTGTGGAAGTCGACGATGGAGCGCATGTAGCGCTCGTCGCCGCCGACGCCGGCAAAGTCCTGCCCGAAGTTGAGATTCATGCCGCTGGTAGGATTTTTGTTGTTGTCGACCGTGTTGTAAACAAGTCCGTATCCTACGCTCGATGTCAGCGTGGCGCCGTTTGCAAGTTCGACCCGGATGGGAAGCGAGGCCTGGCCGAACTCAAGACAGTTCACCGTGCTGGCCGGTAACCCGCTTGCGCTTCTGTAGGCGGGCGTCCAGTAGTTGGAATTCGAACTGAGATTGTTGCAATCATCCAGGTACGAAGGCAGCTGAATCGCTTGCGTGTACAGCGAATACCTCAGTTGCACGGAAAAGTCTTCGCGCAGCGGAATGCCGAATTTCAGCGTGCCGCCGATCGATTCCGTCCCATATGAGAAATATGTGTTGGCAAGCGTTTGCTTGGCAAACAAATCGATGCCCGCGCCGATCCGCTGATCGAGAAAATAGGGCTCGACGAAATCGAGTTCCGCCGCCCGAACGTACTGGCCATAGGTGGCCGACGCCTTCGCAAAACGGCCGGTTCCCAACAGGTTGCGCTCGGAGACGGAGGCCTGCACCAGCCAGCCTTGGGCAGTCGAGTAGCCGCCCATAACCGAGAAGTCGCCGGTCGATTGCTCGACGACATCGATATTGACCACCACCCGGTCCGGGGCGGAGCCCGGCTCGGTGGTGATCTTGACGGTTTTGAAGAAGTTGAGGTTCTTGATGCGTCGCTCGGCGCGATCGAGCAAGGCGCGGTTGTACGGGTCGCCCTCATTGATGTCCAACTCGCGCCGGATCACGTAATCGCGGGTTCGCGTATTGCCGCGGATGTTGATGCGTTCGATATAGGCGCGCGTGCCCTCGTCCACCAGATAGGTGACGCCGATCGTTCGCGTCGTGGGGTTGCGGTCGCCGCGCGGCCGCACCGTGCCGAACGGATAGCCGCGTCTGGCCATTTCGACGGTGATGCCCTCGACCGTCTTCTGGACCGCGTCGCCGTTGTAGGTGTCGCCCTTGTGCGTCAGCAAGACCGAACGCAGCGAGTTGGCATCGACGGCGCGTACGTTGGAATGAATGTCGATATTGCCGAAGCGGTACTGCGGGCCTTCCTCGATCGTGAAGGTGATGATGAAGCCCTTCTTGGCCGGATCGTATTCACCGGTCGCGGAAACGACCTGCACGTCGGCGTAGCCGTGTTTGAGGTAGAATCGCCGGAGCAGGTCGCGATCGGCCTCGATGCGGTCGGGGTCGTAAATGTCCGTGGTCTGCAGAAAGCTGAGGAAGTTCGACACGTTGGTCTTGATCACATCCTTCAACCGCCAGCTCGAAAAGGCATGGTTGCCGACGAAATTGATCTGCTTGACGCCGGTCTTTTCGCCTTCGTGAATGTCGAAGATCAAATCGACACGATTGTTCGGCCGTTCGATGATCTGCGGCGTGACGGTAACGTCGAAGCGTCCGCTGCGATGATAGACCTCGATTATGCGCTCGGTGTCGGCCTGCACCATCGGCTTCGACAGCGTACCGCGCGCCTTGGATTGAATTTCCTGCTGCAGCTGCGCGTCCTTTATCCGGTAATTGCCTTCGAAGGCGACGCGGTCGATCACCGGCGCTTCGACCACCGAAACGATCACGCGCCCGCCCTGCGTGGAAACGTTGATGTTCTGGAACAGGCCGGATTCGTAGAGCGCCTTGATCCCGGCGTTGATCTGGTCCGGACTGAGACGCTCGCCGGGGGCCGCCTTGAAATATTGACGGACGGTGTCGGCATCGACGCGGCGGTTACCTTCGACCACGATTTGGCTCGCCGTCGATCGCTCTTTCGGCGCGGCAAACGCCGCGCCGGGTGCAAAGCCGACAAGACTCGCTCCGAGGAGCAAGCCGGCCACGACAAGCCCTCGCTTTACCCACACCCACATATTCATGCGCAAAGCGCCCTTATTCCCCTCGTGGCCGCCCCGCCCCCCAACTGGCGGGTGGCTCAAGATCCCCTCAGCTCTGCATCGTCATCCGGTCAAACCTGGCTTCTTCCTCGCTAAATGCCTGCTCCCGCTCGTCACAAGTCCAACACCGCCGCATCCACACTAAGATGCCGTCAGATGAACGATGTCATTGAAAGTTGCAAATATCATCAACATGATGACGATCGCAAAACCGATGCGAAAGCCTACTTCCTGGGCGCGTTCCGACAACGGACGGCCGCGCATCGCTTCGATCGAGTAGAACAAAAGGTGACCCCCGTCGAGCAGCGGGATCGGAAACAGGTTGAGCAACCCGATCGAAACCGAAAGCACCGCAGCGAGATGGACGAGGGCGACGAAGCTGACGCTCGCGACCTGTCCGGACATTTGCGCGATTCGGATCGGGCCACCCAGTTGATTGGCCGCCTCGCGGCCGATGACCACGCGGCCGATGTAAGTTAGCGTCTTGTCGACCACGAACCAGGTCTCCTGGAGACCCATCCAGACTGCACGCGGCGGCGAAACCGGTTGGTATTTGACATCTCCCGGCGCCGGCGAACGCCTGATGCCAAGCAAACCGATGCGGTGGACATTGCCGAAAATGTCCTTTTCCTCGTGGAGTACCGGGGTCGCCTTGAGCACGAGCTGGGCACCCTTTCTGTCCACAGTAATTTGCAGGGTTTTGCCGGCGCTGTCGGCGACGACGCGCTGCATATCGGCGAAGTTATCGATTTTCTGCCCGTCGATCGCAAGGACCATGTCGCCGGGCTGAAAGCCCGCAGCGGCTGCAGGGCTTCCTGCTTGCACGGCATCGACCCGCGCGCTCAAAGTTTGCATGCCATAGAGCATGAAGATCCCGGCAAAAATCACCACGGCCAAAACGAAATTTGCCAGCGGACCTGCCATTACAATAGCCGCCCGTTTGAGCACCGGTTGAAAAATGAAGCTTTGCGCCCGTTCGTTCACGTCCATATTCGCCAGACGAGCCCGATCCGGTGTGCTCGCGGCGCTGTCATCGCCAAAAAATTTCACATAGCCGCCAAGCGGAACCGCCGCAATTTTCCAGCGCGTTCCGTGGCTATCGTAGAATCCGACGAGTTCGGGCCCAAAGCCGATCGAAAACGCCAGAATCCGCACCCCGCACCAACGTGCGACCAGAAAATGGCCTAGCTCGTGAAAAAAGACCACAAGGCTTAGGACAAACAGAAAGGGAACAAGGTAATGAACGATATCGCCCCCAAGCGCCTGTAAATGCGACAGAATATCCATCCCCATGACGCCGTCCCACGCCCCAAACATGCCGACCCTAAGTCTTGACTAGGATGCCATTGCGGCAATTTCGGGCAAGAGGTGGGCTGCTAACCTTCTTGCGTTATGGTCAATGGCAATGGCTTGTTCGACCGATTGCGGCTCGGCCATTGCGCCGCTTCGGTCCGCGGCATCGAGCGTCGCCTCGACCAGCGCCGCTATTCCGGCGAATCCAAGCCGGCCGCCGACAAACTCCGCGACAGCAATCTCGTTTGCGGCGTTGAGCACGGTCGGTGCGGCACCGCCGGCAACGAGCGCCCGCCGTGCAATCGCTAGCGCCGGGAAACGCACCGGGTCGGGCTCCTCGAATGTCAGAGTCGATACCCGAGCGAGATCGAGCCGTTGAGCGGGAGTGCCCATGCGTTCCGGATAGGCCAAGCAGTGGGCGATCGGGATGCGCATATCCGGCGAGCCAAGCTGCGCGATCACCGAACCGTCGCGAAATTCCACCAAGCCATGGACAACGGATTGCGGATGCACCACGACATCGAGCTCCTCCGGCGCCAGGGCGAACAGATGCCGCGCCTCGATGAGCTCAAGCCCCTTGTTCATCAGCGTCGCCGAATCGATCGTGACTTTGGGCCCCATCGACCAGGTCGGATGTTTGAGCGCCTGCTCCAGCGTGACTTTGCGGATCGCTTCGAGCGAAAAGGTGCGGAATGGCCCGCCCGAGGCGGTGAGCACGATCCGCCGAACGTCTTCGCGCCGGCCCGCGCTCAAAGCCTGGAAAATCGCATTATGCTCCGAATCGACCGGCAGCACCGTGGCGCCGGCTGCCGCCGCACGCCGCATGAACAATGCTCCGGCGCAGACCAGACACTCCTTGTTGGCGAGCGCGACCGTTGCGCCGCGCTCGGCCGCCGCGAGCGTCGGCTTGAGGCCGGCGGCGCCGGTGATCGCCGCCATGACCCATTCGGCGGGGCGCTCCGCGGCTTCCACCAAAGCTGCCGGCCCCGCGCCTGCTTCGATGCGAGAGCCCGAAAGCCCGGCCTTCAGTTCGCCAAAGGCATCGGGATCGGCGATTGCGGCGAAGCGCGCACCGAGTTCGCGCGCCAAACGCGCCAGTGCCGCGCCGTTGCGGTGCGCGGTCAGCGCTTCCACTTGATAGCGAGCGGGATCGCGTCGCAGCAGATCGATCGTGCTCGAACCGATCGATCCGGTGGCGCCGAGCAGCGTCACCGTGCGCGGCGCCGCCGCCAGTCCGATTTTCGCCAACGGCTGCGTCTTGATCATCGCGCCTACCATACCAGCAAGCCGTGAGCGGGAGCGTCAGTTCCCTGGTGAAGGATCCCGATCAAGAGCGCGGCGAGCGCGGCGACGAGAAAGCCGTCGAGTCGGTCCATCAGCCCGCCGTGACCGGGAATGAGCCGGCTCGTGTCCTTGGCGCCAAAATGCCGCTTGATTGCGGATTCAAGAAGGTCGCCGGCTTGCGCCAAGGCCGAAAGCACCAAAGCAATAACTCCCACCGGCAGCAGCCTGCCGATACCGCTCGCATAGGCGACTAGAGTGCCGCCGGCAACCCCCCCGGCAAGGCCGCCGATTGCGCCGGCCCAGGTCTTGTTCGGGCTCACCCGCGGACAGAGCAGCGGACCGCCGATGGAGCGGCCCACCGAATAGGCGCAAATGTCGGTCATCCAAACGGTTGCGGCTAAGAACAGGAACGCCGGGAAACCGAGTTCGGCATCGCGGCGCAACAACGCAGGGCCAAGGAAAGCGATGCCCGCATAGACCACGCCGCCGGCCGCCCAAATCCGGCGAGCCTGAGTGCATTGCCCGGCTGGGCCGATGACACCGAGCGCGCCCGCCAGGGCCGCACCGACGGCGATCGTGCCGGTCGCGGCGCCGGCCTCGCTAAAGCCGGCGAAGACCAGCGCGGCAAGTAACGCGGCCCAGCCGGGTGCCAGAATTCGCGGATCGGACCGGGCGGCAACCAATCGCGTCCACTCCCACAGAATACCGGCTGCCGCCAGCGCGCAGAGAACAAGAAAGTACCAGCCGCCGAGATAGGCGGCCGCAACTACGATCGGCGCAAGCACGGCGGCTGACGCGATACGCAGCAACAGATTGCGCCCACCGGCAGCGGCCCACCCGCCATCGCGGCCGGCCCGCGAATTGCGATGGGGAAGCGTGATCACGATCCGGTCTGGGCGACCAAGCCGCCGAAGCGGCGCTCGCGCCGGCGGTACTCGGCGATGGCGGCCTCCAGCGCGGATCGGTCGAAGTCAGGCCAATTGATCGGCAAGAAGACGAGTTCGCTGTAGGCCGCCTGCCAAAGCAAGAAGTTGGACAGCCGCTGCTCGCCGCTGGTGCGGACGATCACGTCTGGATCGGGTACGTCCGGAGCATCGAGTTGGCGCGTGAGCAGATCCGGCGTGATGGCATCTGCCGGCAGCCGGCCAGCGGCCACTTCGAGCGCCAGCCGGCGGGCCGCGCGCGCAATCTCCTGGCGGGCGCCGTAATTGAACGCCACGACCAACATGAGACCGTCATTGTTGCGCGTCAAATCTTCCGCCTCTTGCAGCAGGAGACGGATGTCGCGATCGAGGTCGTCGCGCTCGCCGATGATGCGCACGCGCACGTTGCTCTTGTGCAGGTCGGCAAGATCGTTGCGGATAAAGCGGCGCAGCAATCCCAGCAAATCCTTGATCTCGGAGGGCGGCCGCGACCAGTTTTCCGAGCTGAAGGAGAAAATGGTCAAATAGGAGATTCCGAGATCGCGCGCCGCGCGCACGGTCTTGCGCAAAGCCTCCACCCCGCGGCGGTGGCCCTCGACGCGCGGCAGGCCGCGGGCTGCCGCCCAGCGTCCGTTGCCATCCATAATGATGGCGACGTGCCGCGGCGCCTGGAAGCTGTCGCTCCTTGCTTGCAGCGGCTGCGTTGCCTCGTCTGTCGAGCTTGCCGCGTCGCTCACACCGTCATGATCTCCTTTTCCTTGCCGGCAAGCATTTTCTCCACCTCGGCGATGGAGGCATCGGTTGCTTTCTGCACCTCTGCGGCTTGGCGTTCGTGATCGTCCTCGCTGATCTTGTGATCCTTTTCCAGCTTCTTGAGCAGGTCTAGCCCGTCGCGGCGGACATGGCGCACCGCAACGCGCGCGGCTTCTGCGTATTTGTGAGCCACCTTGACGATTTCCCGCCGCCGCTCCTCGTTCAGTTCAGGGATGCGCAGCTTCAGGACCTGGCCCTCCGTCGACGGCGTCAATCCGAGATTGGCGGCGGAGATCGCCTTCTCGACCGCGTGGACCATCGAGCGGTCCCAGACCTGGACGTTAAGCAGACGCGGTTCCGGAACGCTGATCGTGGCCAGCTGATTGAGCGGCATGTGGCTGCCATAGGCCTCGACCTGGATATGATCGAGCAACCCGGTCGAAGCCCGCCCGGTGCGCAGGCCGGAAAGCTCCTGCCGGAGCGAAGCGAGGGCCCCCTGCATGCGGCGCTTGAGATCGTTGAGATCGAAAGCATCGGTAGCCATGGCGCCCTCCGCGATCGGCCTTTCCGGCCGGGGCCCCTCCATACTCTACCCCGCGTTGCGGGGGACGGTAGGCAGGGGTTGTGCAAATACGCGATCGTCAGCCGACGATGGTAAAGTGCCCCTTCCCGCGCAGGACGTTCGCGATTGCGCCCTGCTCGAGGATCGAAAACACGATGATAGGCATACGGTTTTCCTGGGCAAGCGCGAACGCCGTCGCATCCATGATTCTCAGCCGGCGGTCGAGCGCCTCCTGGTGGCCGAGCTGGCGGTAACGGGTGGCCTTCGCATCCCGCTTGGGATCGGCAGTATAGACCCCGTCCACGTCGGTTGCCTTGAGAACGGCGTCGCACCCCATCTCGGCGGCGCGAAGGACGGCCGTCGTGTCGGTGGTGAAGTAGGGATTTCCGGTGCCGCCGGCGAAGACGATGACGCGGTTATCTTCGAGGTGGCGGAGCGCGCGCTGGCGCTCGTAGGTTTCGCAGACTTGCGGCATGGACAATGCCGACATGGTGCGGGCGCTCACGCCTGCCCGCTCGATGGCGGCTTCGAGCACCAGCGCGTTCATGACGGTCGCCAACATGCCCATGGAATCCGCGGTCGGGCGCGACAGCCCGTCCTCGGAAATCTGCGCCCCGCGCAAAACGTTGCCGCCGCCGACCACGACGCCGAGGCCTATGCCGAGGCCATGCGCGGCGATGAGATCGGCGGCGAAGCGGTCTATTGTCGGCTGATGGATGCCGAATTTCTCCGGGCCGCTCAAGGCCTCGCCGGAGAGCTTGACGATCACGCGACGGTATTTCGGCTTCGCCATAGAAAATCCGCTTGCGATGCCGGGCGTGGGATTATCGGCAATCGCCGCCGTGCGCGGCGCGATCCGCCAGGGCTATCGCATTTACGCGCGAAACCCAACACGTGGCGGCAAACTCTTAATGCGCGCCGGCGAGTGCGGCGACTTCTCCACCGAAATCTCCGGCCGGCCGGTCGATTCCTTCGCCGAGCGCAAAACGCACGAAGCCGCCGACCTCGATCGGCGCGGCCACCTTGCCCTCGCTCTCCTTGAGCGCCTGCGCCACGGTCTTCTTGTCGTCGAAGATGAAGGGCTGATCGAGCAGACAAACTTCCTTGTAGAAGGTCGTCAGCCCCGACTCGACGATCTTGTCCATGACGTTGACGGGTTTGCCCTGAGCCTTGGCTTTCTCGGCCAGCACGTTCTTCTCGCGCTCGACCGTCGCCGGATCGAGCCCGGACGAATCGACGGCTTGCGGATTCGCCGAAGCCACGTGCATCGCCACCATCCGTCCGATCGCCTTGAGTTCGTCGGTGTTGCCGGTCGATTCGAGCGTGACGATCACGCCGATGCGGCCGAGCCCCTCGACAGACGAGTTATGCATATAGCTCGCTACAACGCCGGTCCCGACTGAAAGCGCCGCGGCGCGGCGCAGCGTCATGTTCTCGCCGACCTTGGCGACGGTCTCGGCGATCGCATCCGCGACAGTGCGGTCGCCGATGCGCCCGGCAAGGATTTTCTCGACATCCGGCCCGGCGTCGAGCGCCACGTTGGCAACCATTTTTACCAGGCCCTGGAATAGGTCATTGCGGGCCACGAAATCGGTCTCTGAATTTACTTCGACCAGAACGCCTTTGCGCGCGCTAAGCGCAGCACCGATGAGTCCTTCGGCCGCAACCCGGCCTGCTTTCTTGGCGGCCTTGGAGAGCCCCTTCTTGCGCAACCAATCGACCGCGGCTTCCGAATCGCCGCCGGTCTCGGTGAGCGCCGCCTTGCAATCCATCATGCCGGCTCCGGTCTTGTCCCGGAGCTCCTTCACCATGGTGGCGGTGATATTGGTTGTCATTATGCTGATCCTTGTGGCATCCGCCTTGTCATTGCGAGGCCCGCAGCGCCGAAGCAATCCAGAACGTTGCAGAAGTGCTGGGATCGTTCGTCGCTTCGCTCCTCGCAATGACGACGGGCAACGCTCTGTCGCTTACTCGGCCTCCGCCGTCAGTTCCTTCGCCTTGGCGATCCAGCCTTCGACGCGGCCGGGAAGTCCAACCTCCTCGCCGACATTGTGCGCGGCGGTGGGCGACAGGTCGGCGATCTGCTGAAAGTGGAAGATGCCGAGGTCGTTGAGCTGCTTCTCGATCGTCGGCGACACGCCCGGGAGCTTTTTCAGGTCGTCGGCCACGCCGCGCGGTCCCGACAGCGGCTCGAAGCCGAGTTTGTTGGTTTCGGGCGGCAGTTCCTCGGCGACGACAGGCTCGGCCTGCGCGCCGATGTCGATGCCGTGCGCGCCCTGCGCCCGCGCAATGCCGTCGATCGCGGCCTTGGCGACAAGATCGCAATAGAGCGTGATGGCGCGGCTCGCGTCATCGTTGCCGGGGACCACATAGGTGATGCCGTCGGGATCGCAATTGGTGTCGACCACCGCCGCCACCGGAACCCCAAGGCGGCGCGCTTCCTTGATCGCGATGTCCTCTTTGTTGGTGTCGATCACGAAAACAAGGTCGGGCAGCCCGCCCATGTCCTTGATGCCGCCGAGCGCGCGGTCGAGCTTGTCGCGCTCGCGCTGCAGCGTCAGCCGCTCCTTCTTGGTGTAGCCCTGCGCCTCGTTCGAGGCGAGCATTTCCTCGAGCTTGCGCAGCCGCTTGATCGAATTGGAAACGGTCTTCCAATTGGTCAGCGTGCCGCCGAGCCAGCGCGAATTGACGTAATATTGCGCCGAGCGTTTGGCGGCCTCCGCAATGGCGTCCTGCGCCTGCCGCTTGGTGCCGACGAACAGGATGCGTCCGCCGTGCGCCACCGTATCGCTGATCGCGGCCAGCGCCCGGTGCATCATCGGCACGGACTGGGTGAGATCGATGATGTGAATGTTGTTGCGGGCGCCGAAGATGTATTCCGACATCTTCGGGTTCCAGCGGTGGGACTGATGGCCGAAATGCACGCCAGCTTCCAAAAGCTGGCGCATGTTGAAGTCGGGCAGCGCCATAATCAAGTTCTCCGGTTGATCCGCCGCGGACCGATGAGCCCGCCCCTCCCTCCCC
>Ga0207416_1001153_pt1 | contig 37563 bp, 25 predicted proteins | sample PaiPotPPM11metaG_FD_184107 | JGI IMG/M metagenome (GOLD analysis project Ga0207416, IMG submission 184107) | Iron sulfur acid spring bacterial and archeal communities from Banff, Canada, to study Microbial Dark Matter (Phase II) - Paint Pots PPM... ...
GTCGGGCTACTTTTGGATGCCGCAAATGGTGGAGGAGCCACTAAAACAAAACTAATGTACAAAGCATACCTATCTTTTAATCAGCTAAGAGAATATCTAGCGCTTTTAGTTGAAAATGGTTTGATAGAATATGAGGAGGGGATGCGGACTTACAGAACAACAGAGAAAGGTATGCGTTTATTGCAAATACAGAACACAATGGATGAAATGACGCCTATTAATTACATCAGTGAGAAATAAAGGTTAGATAGTAACCAAACTGCTCTGGTGTGTATAGTACCAAAAGGAGAAGTGGAATTCAATCCACTCCTTACTATGACATCCTGACGTGATGTTCTAATTTTGAGAGCTTGAACTATTTTTGTGAATAGCGTAACTTTTACTTTTAGACACAAAAACGGACGTGATTAATATTCTACAGGTCGTTATTGTTTAGAACTGAAAGAGTGTAGACGGCTTAGAAAGTGATTGGGTCAAGAATCTATAAACCACACGACTCTAGCAGAACTCCCAACCTCTCTTGTCGCATAGGCCAATTCTATACCCAAATTATTATTCTCTATTAGAAGGAGTAGGATTTCCTGCTATACATGCTAATTATGATAGACAAAAAAACTTGTGATTCTTAAGTATTATTCTATTTGATGAATACACATTCGTCGTAGAGTATCGCCTCCTGATATTATGTAAACAGGAATGTTATCCTTTAATGCTGGTTAGTTTAGCATGCAATAGCTTTGGTTCTTACTTACCGGTATGTCCGGTAGGAACTTGATAGCATTCTCAACAAGTGGCTATCACCTGCTGACAAATCCGATTGCGGTAGGGTGAGTGAGATAACGCCTGTATTATGTTACTACGTAGTCAATGCCTCCATTGGAATTGCAGTTCCGGTCAAAAGACACGCCAGAATGGCGTTTTTTGGGCAGCAAAATAAGCTAAGTTGCAGACCGTTGATTACGATTTGACTAACACTGAATTAGTTCTATCTTTAAAACGAAATCGGGTTCTATGTAGAGCAACGTTAATTACGACCCCCTGAATTGAGGCAGGATTGCTTGAATACCCTAGGGTATCATATAGACACAAAAAAATGCGAAAAGGAAGACATTTTTCATACTACTACCGAATCCAGGAAGCGTCCTATACTATGAAAGCTGTGATAAAACGAGAGTGTGCATTTAATGATGAATCGCTGTATTAGATGTGGCAAAGAAAAGTAAAGTGGTTTGAGATTTGGACTGCACAAGGAAACTGTAATTGTCTGTCCGTAGAAAACGAAACGGTGGGCACACGAGACGAAGTGTATTGACATAAAAAAAAATCGTGATTTAATTATTCTTCTTACAGAATCTACTACTAGTTTCCTTGATAACTATACATATATCGCATCGTATAGACGACAGGATATACCACCTTCGCTCCAAGGGGTTGTTGCCCTGTAATCTCTCGATCTTTGTTTTTCTGTCTTAGGGTAGTAGGCGTATAGGCGTATATCTGAGGAAATGTGAAGGGTTAATACCCCTAGGTTGATGTCAGGAGTCAATGTATCGTATATATCGCCGAATAGTCTAAAACATTTCTCGTGTATATTTCGGAGTTTATCTGAATCTTAGGTCGTTTACTCTAATGAATTCTATAACTTTTGTGTGACTTTTTTTCTGAGTTAAATATCCTTGGCACATCTGAATCCCGAGAATAGTATTCTTTCGTGTGGTTTGAAATAGTTTCTATAAGTATTCCTAATCTGAGTGGCTGGGGTAGCAAAGCATCCGCCTCTAAGAACTTTTTGATTTATGGCCCATTTATCGGTATATTCTGAGAATTTTGGCTTGAAGCCAGGATATAATACATACTCAGACGATGTCCATTCCCAGACGTCACCTATCATCTGGTAGCAGCCATAATAGCTCTTCCCCTCCGGATATAAACCCACACTAGATGGGCCCCAAAGGCACGATTCTTGCAAATTGGCATATTTAGGCTGAGGTCTTTCGTCTCCCCAAGGATAAAGAGTTTTTCTACGCAGACCATCATTCCAGCTTGCTGCCTTTTCCCATTCAGCTTCGGTTGGAAGTCTCTTTCCAGCCCACCTGGCGTACGCATCCGCCTCATAATAGCTAACATTTACGACCGGTTCGTCTCTATTAATTTCATGAATACCCCGAAAGTCCTTCTTCACCCATTTGGTACTATCAGTACTACTACCATCATCATATTTATTACTGATAGTATCACTGTATTCTCCTTTTTTAAAAGATTCCCAGTAGAGTGGAGCTTCCCAAACATGCTCTCTAACTAAATCCCATCCATCAGCTAACCAATAGCCAAAGTCGCGGTAACCTCCATCTTCAATAAATTCAATATAGTCAGCATTGGTAACTAATGTTACATCTATTTTATAAGGCTGAAGATACACTTTGTGTTCTGGAAGCTCGTTATCATAACAAAAAAACCCTTTACCATTAAAACCCAGTTCGTAAATTCCTCCTGGGATCTCAACCATTTTTCTTAATTCTGGTCCTTCTTTCCTCGTCACTGCTCGTCTTATACCACGCTGTTCTCCTCCTGCTTGTCCTTCCTGTTGTGCTACTGCCTTAACAGGTATGTAATTGTCTGCAGGGTCTTGGAAGCGCTGGAAATAATGTTGAAAATCATAGATCATAAGCTCTTGATGCTGCATCTCATGCTGGTTTCCTAAAATAATATCGTACTTCAATTCCTCTAACCTTGATACTGATGCTGTGCCTATGTTATTGAGATCATCTTCTTCTTTCCCCTTCTCTTTCAAAAATGAAATAACATTTCTCTCTATAAACAATCTATATTCCAGAGTCTGTTGTACAGTTGGCCTAGGGAATTTGCCACGTTCAGATTTTGGAAGAATATTTCCATATCGCTGATAGTATGAATTAAGATATTCTAAATTAATACAATGGCGATAGCGACGACGAGTTGTACTAGTATTGTTGACCTCGCTGCTGCCACCACTTTCACTATCCGATCCTCCTGCCAATCTTTGGCCGTGTTTTTCTAACACCTTCTGAAAGAACCAGCTAACATGTGCTAGATGCCAGTTAGGTGGACTGCCAAAGATATCAGACTGTACTACCGCATCTTCTAGTTTAAGTGGCTTAAAGAGTTCTCGGGTTTTCTTTCTAACGCGTATGAAGTCAGATATTAATTCATCAAAAGTAATAAGGTCATTAATATTCCTATTATCTAAAAAATTGTTGTTATTGCGTGTATAATACTTATTATTCAACACAAATTTTTCTATTCTCATATCCCCTTAACTCTATTATTAGTCTTCTGTGGTATCGTGTTGATGTTCAAAATATAATTTAATAGTTTGTGTTTGTAAACTATTAGAACCTTGAATTTTATACTGCCGCTATGTCTTACGGTGAACTAGGAGGTATATACTTATCAAATTGCCCCACTGAGATCAAACATTCTGAAATACGGATTAAAGCAAAACCAGCAAAACCAATAGAAGGCTAATGGGTTTTAACGAAGAAAAAGGATGGAAGAAGAAGAAGACTATTTAGTAAAGATTGTTAGGTAGCAATTTCTTCAAGAATTAGCTTTGCGGGAGCTCGCAAAAAAATTAGTACAATGATATCTATTTTTTATTTATGATTAGAATGACCACGTTCTTTGATCAGAACAAAGATCGATAAGCATCGTAAATTAAGGTATTATGAGTAATTTGGCAACGAAAACTGCCTGAAACTTTTATGTCATATTACCACGACGTATTCATATAATTCCGAGCGGCTTCTGTATTTCACAAAACAAACGGAGTCAGGTCGGGATCTCGTCTTATTTTTATTCCTTCCATTATGCATTCTAATCGTGTCGTAGCGTGACGTCTAGCAATTGGACCTCTCTATACCTTTCTAAAAAACTGCGTCCTTTTTCTGTTGTTGTGTATACTTGAGATGGCGCTGCTAGGTCGGTTCTTTGTTTGATAAGCTGTTGCGATAGCAGAGAAGGAATATATCGTTTAATTTGGATATGATTGAGGTTAGCTTGCAGCATTATTCTCGTTTTGGTCTCTCCGGAGACCGCTGCATCAAGTATCATGGCTACAATATCTGTATGGCACCTATACTTCAAATTCTACACATGATACCGGATGTTTAGTATAAATCATATAGTAAAATTTATCTGCTCTTAACATAACGCTCTATTGACCTGCTGGCAACGCCCATCAAAGTGTTTGAACATAGGTTAAACGCGCTCAAGAAACGCTCGGAATTAGCTGTAATCCTGCCCGTTAATGGATGATATTTAGATAACTGTACTGAGGGTACCACTTCTACTGGTACATTGTTTAGAACTCACGATAGTTGTAATAAATTTGGAGACAGCGAACGAAATTCAAATATATCTAATCAAAGTGAAGGCAGCAACTATAGTTTGACATGAACCCCAACGTTATCCATAAATTTGAGTCTAAGGTTCGTCGTCCACTGGAACCTCATGAATAAGATGAGTATCAGTGCCTGACTGCACATTGGCCGGTACCCCACTTGGCTCCGCCGACAAAGAGCAGTCGGTTGCATGTTTTAACCGTAATTGAGTCCATGCATATTGCTTCTCTTCCTCAGTAATAGTACATTGTATCTTTATTTGTGTAACTCCATCCTTATCAACAAATGCAGTGTATTCACAACTATCAGACGCATCTACCAGAATCTTATGAAGATCGTTATCGAGCGAAGAAACATTCTCGGCAGACGAGAGTATTTCTATTCTTATTGGAAGTCTGTAATTGCTCATACAACTTAATATCAATTTGACTATTTATAGTTTTTATAAGTCCGATGTTACTATGATCAAGTAAAAATAATATAAATAAAAATAATCGTAATATTATCAAATAATTAGACAGACATTGTAAATAATTCGATAGGTGTATACAATGTTGTGTCTGTGCTAATCGTTCGGACCGTCAGGACTACAAGGTTGGTTTAAATAATTCAATCACTTTTGGTAAGTCGCCTATACATTCTACCCAATAGGTTTCTCCCAGAATAAGCGAGCTCAGTTTGTATTATGAATGACAAATAGGCAAGACGATCTCATCTCATCTTTGGTGAGTCCTCTGAATTATTGAAATGAAATTCTGTCCCTCACAACCGGTGCGGCTCAGAGGTAGCATTAGGCTCATATGAGTAACCGTTGTTTGATTGTTTCAAATAATGTCTATACTTGCGTGCCTAATAATTACTGAAGTTGGTAGTCATAATTACTCTGTAATATAAATAACATTTCCTACTAATTAGTTTAGTTTAACTAATAGTATTAATTGAATAATTAGACTAGTCTAACTAATCAATTGAATTTTATGTCCCAAAAAAGTAGTATGGAGACTTATAAGTAGGAATCTCAATCTAGAAATCACAATGAAAGATAGAGAGAATTATCATCCTTGATGTATTCTTTTTGCAACTTGAGAGAAGAATATTGTATCAGGAACAAATTTTTTCATCCTAACTCCAATTCGTACTTTCGTGGAGCCTACAATGTACCTAGTTTTTGGTTTTTGTGAAGTTATTGCTTCTAATATAGCACTTGCAACAGAACCTGGAGGCAATCCTTTTGGTACGTTATACAGGTATTTTCTATATATTTCAGAAAACCTAGATTTGTTTGCTATTAGATTGTCAATTTTTGGTTTTGATATTATATTGATATTGGTTTCTACAAGTCCAGGATTGACAGTTACTACCTTGATGTTTGTATTCCATAGCTCCATTCTTAAAGCATCAGTTATAGCTTCTACAGCATACTTCGTAGCTGAATAGGCTCCTATTAATGGCAGAGACATCAATCCTGATACTGAGCTTATATTTACAATTCGCCCTTGATTATTTTCCAACATAAATGGTAATACTTTCTTGGTAAATTCAAGGAGCCCAAAGAAGTTTGTTTCAAACTGATTTCTTAGATCTTGCATTGTTATATCCTCAATTGCTCCAGGTTCAACGTAGCCTGCATTATTTACAAGACCATAAATTGTACCTCCTTTAACCTTTGATAATACATCATTAATGATGCTGCCGAATCTTTCTGGTTTAGTTATATCGAATTCCATTGGAATATAATTATCTCCTTTGTCTTCTCTTGACGATGTTAATAATTTAGAGGAAATAGCCACAAGCTTATCGTATCTCCTTGCTAATCCAAAAACCTGATAGCCCGATTCCACTAGTTTTATAGCGGTAGCTTTTCCAATTCCGCTAGAAGCTCCAGTAATAATAATTGATTTTCTCAATTTATCCTGGTAGGTATTAATTAGAACGAAATATAGGCTCTCTGATAGGTTCACTGTATTGCAACCTATGCATTCTATCAGGCATTCAAATGATTTACCAGGGATCGTGGCTAAAGGCAAGGAATTTAGCATATACCATGCTTTCTGTATTACGATATGTGGACGGAATAACGATAAACCTACGTGCTCTCGTTTCAGGGCTTATTATGGTAGCGGCAATATAGAGTAATTCTATCTTACTCTGGCAATAATACTGGAATATCAAATGATGCTAAAGCAACTTCACTATCTCTCGCAGCTATCTTGATGATGACCTGATGTGCTCCTTCTTGTAAGAATTGATACTTTAGTGAGAAAATGCCATGCGGAGCAGTTAGATTATCAAATGTGACAAAATAGTTTTTGTTATTTATTGTGTTACTATTATTGAAGTTTGCAGTTACATTTTTTATCACTGCAATATGTATATGCGTAAGGTCTAAGCCTTTGCTAGTGTTTGCACTAGACACCTTGAAATTTAGTTGTGTAACATTTCCCACAAACGGGTATGGCGGTGAATAACCAAATTGAATTTTGATATTATTTATTTTATCTAGCCAGGTCTGAACATTATTGGAATATGAGTTATTTATGATGCATTTCTTGGTTTCACCCGCACTTATGACGCCAGAGCAATCAGGTGAGAGAACTTGTCCATAACCTGACATTATAGGCTCATCAACGGTATAATGACCTGGACCCAATGTGACGGTAGTATCTTTTGTTGAAACCTTGAAGGCGATGGGCTTTGGATTATCTCCTAAAACGGTTATCGTAGAATTAGACGCTGGTAAACATCCTGTAGAGCACCCTGTGTTATTGAAATGGTTTATTATTATCAATTGTGCTCTTGGAGTTGAGCAAGTTTTTTCTTGACCCAGAGATCTTTCGTTGGTAGGGTGAAAAATATAAAGACCGCCAGTATTCAGAAGTGGCTTCAGAGTAGTGGAGCTGCTATTCACACATGATTGTGCATAAACCAGAGGTGGTATTGTTATAATATTTACTGGCATTCCAAGCTGGAGTACTAACGGAAACGTAGATAATATAATCATACACAGGCAAGCCGAAACAGTCATATTTATCAAGGTGAGAGATTCGAATTTCCTATATATGTTCCTTTGATCAACTCCATCAGTTGTCTAACTGAAACTCCTGTTGCGTTGGTTTGAAAGTTGTCTCAACGCCAAGTACTCTAGGTTGAAAAAAATTTTCGGCAATACTACTGGCATCTTAGATGGAACATCAATTCTTAAAATTGGCGAAAACGGAAAATGGAATAAATCGAACACGATGACCAAACGTCTTCTTTTTGGCACCCTTATGAGCCCAACTAGCGTTGCGACAGTTCATCAGCTGCTATTTTCACAATTTAATTGGCTTCATTGGGAAAGGGTAGAACAGAATGCTTCAATTGTTGCAATAGTATTTGACGAAATTCATTCAAATGATTTCTACACTTTTCTCTCGAAATTATTTGATGAGCCAGGCCATTAGATGGCAATGCTGATATTTTATGAGCTATCCATACATATGAGGGCCTGCCCCTGCAACTAAATTGAGGTGGATCACGTAGAGATCAAGCGAGCCTCACTTGAGGATGTCGAGACAATTCTTCATTTGCAGATGCGTGCTTATCTTAGCGAGGCGGAGATCTATAATGACTATAGCCTTCCTCCTTTGATACAGACATTAAAGGAGATTAAACAAGAATTTTCACAACAGGTATTTCTGAAGGCCACGGAAGAAGACCGGAATATAATTGGTTCAGTACGAGCTTATCTTGAGAAAGAAACTGCATATATCGGACGGTTGATCGTCAAACCAGATTCTCAAAACAAAGGTATAGGAACTAGACTCATGCAAGCAATTGAACAGCATTTTAAATTCGCTGATCGCTATGAACTGTTTACAGGATACAAGAGTGCTCGGAATTTATACTTATACCAAAAACTTGGATACCTTGAGTTCAAACGAATACCCGTAAACGACTCGCTTATGATGGTGTTTTTGGAGAAATATAGGAATAATAACCAACAGAGATAGGGAGAAAGTACGTTGAAAATATTCGGGTAGTGACCAGTAGAGTATTATTATTATTAGTTGCACAGATTAACATTGTTACTAGGACAGCAACAATATCCTTCTTCTTGCAGTTTCCAATTGCAGTTTGGGCACTCATTGGAAGATATAGATTTACATTCATCAGGTAAACATCCACAATCAGCGCTTTAGATGCATACTCAAGTTAAATTCGGACTACCTTATCAAATCTTAAATGATTTATATGAAACGCATAATCATAATGAGAGGACCCAAGGGATCAGCCAAAAACTAAAGTAGTCCATTAGAAAATCAGCTTTAATGGACCCTAACCTAAAGGCTTATGCCAATCCATTGATGAAGCATTAGAAAAGAAAAATGTGGAAGGAAAGTTGTTTCACAGAAACTCACATACAACTGATCCACAATGGATTAAGTCAATTCAAGAAAAAGATTATAATTCATTATCTGTCATTTTGAATGCCAAGCTAGAAACATGCATTAATCGAGTGGTAGTGAAAAGGAATGACAACAGAATTACGACGGAATTACGAAGTAAAACAGTATTATGACTTCTTCATTCATTCTTTTCCTCAAGTCTATCTCGAAGTAGAGTTGGAATAGAGGAGATATAAATTGATACAGATGAATAGGAACCAAAACAGGTTGGCGACGAAATATTAGGATATTTTAAAGAGGCAATCATTAACATAGACATCCTGCAAATCTAAGAGCACCAGTTAAGAACACGATGTTATAAGATCAAGCTATAATATTTTTCAAATCCTGTCAAAGAAAACCTTATTTGAACCATTATTGCAACTTTAGACGTTATGAAAATTGTAGCAGTTCTTTATCCTGGAGGCGAAATAGCAAAAAAGACGCCGGAGCTCCTGGGCTGCGCAGAGAATGCCCTTGGCTTAACAGATTTTCTCCGAAGTCAAGGACACGAATTTGTTGTATTGACTGATAAGGAGGCTGAGCTTGACATACATCTCCCTACTACTGATATTTTGATTACTACTCCGTTTTGGCCAGCCTACGTTACAAAAGAAAGAATTTCAAGGGCGTCTAGACTGCAGATCGTCCTGACTGCGGGAATTGGTTCTGATCATATAGACTTGGCGGCAGCAGCTGCACGCAAGATTACGGTGGCAGAGATTACTGGTAGCAATGTTGTAAGTGTGGCCGAGCAAGTGGTAATGCATATTTTAGCACTTGTGCGGAATTACATACCTGCTTACAAACAGGTTCTTGATGGTAGATGGGATATTGCAGAAATTGCGGCAAAAGCACATGATTTGGAAGATAAAGTTGTTGGAATCATAGGAGTGGGAAGGATTGGACAGCGGGTTTGTGAAAGGCTGAAGGCATTTGATGTTAAGATGATATATTATGACTATCACCGGTTGAGCACTGTAGAAGAGTTTGCACTTGGAGCACGTTATGCTAGTTTAGATCGACTTGTCGAACAATCCGACATCATTACTATCAATACTCCTTTAACGCCGGAGACAGACGGCATGTTTAACCGCGATCTTCTTTTCCGTATGAAAAAAGGTGCATATCTTATCAATACTGCACGAGGTAGGATCGTCGATACTCTTTCCCTTGTAGAAGCGCTGGAGAAAGGCCATCTGGCAGGCTATGCAGGTGACGTTTGGTTTCCTCAACCAGCGCCAAAGGACCATCCATGGCGGCGTATGCCTAATCATGCGATGGTTCCGCATTATTCCGGGACAACTTTGGAAGCACAAAGGAGATATGCGGACGGAATAAAGGACTGCCTTCTCCGTTTTATGAATGGGCGTCGTATTGAACGAGATTATCTTATTGTAGATAACGGCAGTGTGGTAAGCCCTAGTTACAGCTATGCGTTCAAGACGTGAGCGATCTTGAATGATTTATGCTTCACGGTACCTACTGGTGAACCGATAGACAAATTGGCAGTGGAAGAATAATCGTAACGACTGAGAGAATAGATATATCAAGTTTTTACGATCCATGTCTAGCAGAAGACGTGTTTATTTCGTGGATAGCCAGATGTTCTAGTACCTTTGTTTCACTGTCAAATAACGAAATACCATTCATGGCTTTAAATTGCAGCTTTTGTCATTTGTGAATAAAATGTGTCGTAGAAAGTAGAGTCCACCTCTCTTGTGTCGAACAATTGAGAATAATAGCGAAGTCTTTTGATATCTCTGTAGGATAGAACACCCCTGTCCATCCACCCTTGTCTGCAGTATCAGGATAATTCCATCCTGAACAGCTTAGCATGAGTTCACACATCGACCACTCAGTTTGCTTGTCCAATCGTTTTTATTCTAATATTTTAGAGGCCAACCAATCCATAATTTTATGTATATGAATAATAGCGCCATAATCGAGGCCTCTGATGGAAATGGTTGGCCTTTGGCATTTATTGCCAGTCCATTAACCGTCAGTTAATAATATGAAGGCTTCTTCTGCTCGTTAGCTTTCAGCAAATCCTATCCATGACTCGATTTCTTTGGTAAGTATATCCTGACTTGGAAATAGACTCATTATTTCTTATCATCCTTTGCTCTTTTTAAGAATTGAAATAAGAAACGGGGAGGGACTCCTCTTTATCACGTGTAAATTGTTCCTAGGACTTTTGAATCTAAACTCGCGTATATCCTTCACGTATTCTCGATGACCCATTAACTCCCAAGTTCGTATTAGGCCGGGTAGAAGACAATGAATGATATTTTCGATTTCTTTTTTTGTGAGCATTCCGCGGGGCACCCAACGTAGAAATCTCCTTTATATATTCTTAGGTATATATTTCCTATATTGAATAATCATTTAGCGACAATTCCGGCGTTAGTCTCTGCTGTTTATAAGAAATCACAAGCTAATGTTTTAGAATTTAGAAAAATTGTCAATAGGCCACTTACATTGAGTGAAAAAATTCTAATCGGACATCTTGTCAGCATAGATAAAACTGAACCAGGATCAGGCACAAGTTATATCTTTTTACAACCAGATAGAGTCGCATTACAAGATGTTACCGGGCAAATGACTATTCTTCAATTTATGCAGGCAGGCCTAAAAAGAACTGTTCTTCCAACAACAGTTCATTGTGATCATCTAATCCAAGCACGGGTTGAAGGTAAATCTGATACAGAGGCTGCCATTTATGAAAACCATGAAGTTTACCAATTCTTGGAATCCGCATCAAGAAAATATGGCATTGGATTTTGGAAGCCTGGTGCTGGAATAATACATCAGGTAGTACTTGAAAACTATGCATTTCCTGGTGGTCTAATGATAGGAACCGATTCACATACTCCAAATGCTGGAGGACTTGGGATGATTGCGATAGGTGTTGGAGGCTTAGATGCAGCTGAAACGATGGCTGGAATGCCGTGGGAACTTTTGTATCCAAAGCGCATTGGTGTATACTTGTCAGGAAAGCTCAGCGGTTGGACTGCTCCAAAAGATGTCATACTTTATGTTGCTTCAAAGATTACTGTATCTGGTGGTACGAATGCAATAATAGAATACTTTGGTCCTGGCTCGAAATCAATTAGCTGTACTGGAAAGGCAACTATAACAAATATGGGAGCTGAGATCGGTGCTACGTGTTCGATCTTCCCGTATGATCAGAGAATGGAGGCATATCTTAGAGCAACTGGGCGCGGTAGTGTAGCCGATCTCGCAAACGAGCATATTGAACTATTAACAGAAGACTGTGAAATAGAAATAGAAATTGGAAAAAATCCGAAAAAATATTTTGATAGGTTAATTAAAATCAATCTTTCCGAATTAGAGCCTTACATCGTAGGACCTCATACTCCCGATCTTGCTCGGCCAATATCACAAATGGCAGAGGATGTGAAAAAGAACAAGTATCTTGATTCAATCTCCGTTGCGCTCATCGGATCATGCACGAATTCTTCCTACGAGGATATGTCACGTGCATCAGGCATTGCAGATCAAGCTAAATCAAAAGGAGTAAAAATAAAAGTACCACTTCTTGTGACTCCTGGTTCTGAAATGGTAAGGGCAACTATTGAACGAGATGGACAGATGGAGTCCATGAAGACGATCGGTGCAACCGTTCTTGCAAATGCCTGTGGTCCATGCATAGGTCAATGGAACAGACCGGAGCTAAGAAGAGGAGAACCTAATACTATCCTCACATCCTTTAACAGAAATTTTCCAGGACGAAATGATGGTAGAAGAGAGACAATGAATTTTATTGGAAGCCCTGAGGTTGTCCTGGCTCTAGCGCTTGCTGGAAGACTTTCGTTTAATCCTCTTGATAGCGAGTTAACTGCAGATGACGGTACAAAATTCAAGCTGGATCCTCCTAGGATAGCACCGGAGATTCCACCAAATGGTTTCGAGGAAGTCACTGACGTTTATCTTTCACCATCGGATGATCCTGATAGGATTGCTGTAGTGATCAAAAATGACAGTAGCAGATTGCAGAAGCTCGAACCATTTACTAAATGGGATGGAAAGGATTTTGAAAATCTCCCAATACTTGCAAAGGTGAAAGGAAAGTGCACCACAGATCATATTTCTCCTGCAGGGCCTTGGTTAATGTACAGAGGTCATCTTGACAAGATTAGTGATAACATGCTCCTTGGTGCAGTTAATGCATACACAGGAGGAGTAGGAATTGGAAAAAATAGTCTTAGCGGCAACACTAAATCATTCCCCCAAATTGCAAGAGAGTATAAAGAAAAGGGTGTGAAATGGATCATTGTAGGAGACGAAAACTATGGCGAAGGAAGTAGTAGAGAACATGCTGCCATGACTCCCAGATATCTTGGATGTGTTGCAGTTATTGTAAAAAGTTTTGCAAGAATACATGAAACCAATCTGAAAAAACAAGGCGTTCTTGCATTGACTTTTGAGAATGCAGATGATTATGACAAAATGATGGACGGGGACAGAATAAGTATATTAGGACTTCAAGACCTCCAACCTGGGAAGCCTGTTAAATGTTACTTGCAGCACAGCGACGGAACCAGAGAAGATACAAGCCTACATCATTCGTACAATAAATCACAAATAGAATGGTTTCATGCAGGTTCAGCGCTCAATATTTTGAGGCTGAAAGAAAATTATTAATTAACTACTTTCTTCTTTGTCGTCTCTTATTTATTAGGTAGTCAGATATTGCTCATTACGGGCTTCACAATGGTTATGTGGCATCCAAGTGTACCGACAACGCTGAATAATATCGACAAAGTGAAAGAAAAAGGTAAAATCCTTCCATAGTCAAATTAAAGTAATGGGACTAGATCTAAAACCGTTTGTCATGCCGTCTCCTATAGTCATATCAGAATTAGCAAATAAAGTAGTGGCTGTTGATGCGCATAATGCTATCTATCAATTCCTTGCAACAATTCGTGGCCCAACAGGTGAACTTCTCACGAACAACAAGGGGGATGTAACAAGCCATTTGAGCGGATTATTCTACCGTAATATCAACTTGTTGGCCGACAATTTAAAACTTGTTTACGTTTTTGATGGCAAGCCCAGCTTATTAAAATCAAAGGAAATTGAACGTAGACGTCAAGTAAAGGAGGAGGCGTCCCAAAAATACCAAGAAGCGGTGACGGAAGGTAAATTTGAAGACGCGCGAAAGTATAGCCAGGCTACATCGATTTTGACCGATAAAATGATAGAGGAATCCAAAGAAATTTTGAACCTTCTTGGAATACCTTCTATTCAAGCCCTCTCGGAGGGAGAGGCCACAGCAGCGCATCTAACAAAGACCGATATAGCATATACCTGTGCAAGCCAGGATTATGACTCGATACTGTTTGGGGCAAAAAGACTGACCCGTAACCTAGCAATCAGTGGCAAGAGAAAAGTTCCTAATCGGAACATGTATTTTGAAGTTGAAACAGAAATTATCGAACACCAACAGGTTCTTGATCAAACTAAATTGACCCAGGAACAATTAATAGATGTAGGAATTTTGATTGGTACAGACTTTAACCCTGGCGGTGTTCCAGGCATTGGTCCCAAAACTGGTCTAAAGCTGATTAGGGAATACGGCAAATTAGAGAACGTTGAGAAAATTAAGAACACATTATCAGATATTCCATATCAAGAAATTCGGGATATCTTTCTAAAACCGGAAGTTTCAAATGCTGACGGTGTTGAGTTCACTGAACCGCGTTACGACGATATCATAAATTTTCTTTGTATAGAAAAAAACTTTTCTACAGATCGGGTAACTGGATCTCTAGACAAACTAAAAAAATCAATCGCCCAACGTACTCAATCATTAGAAAAGTGGTTCTAGATAACGAGTGCTGTCGAAAATAAATCACTAGCTGGCCAATACAGGCTATTCTGACGCTAACCGTAGCTTGAGTACCTATTCCTCAAATTTTCACGTAACTTAAGAGCTAATTTTTCGGCAACTTGTTTTTGATATTCATTAGAACCCGCGGGGTTTCTATCAGTAAACACAAAGGGGCCGTAAGCATAATTTTCTCCTGATACTGGAGCGACAGGTTCAAGAGACCCAAGTACAGAACTGATATAATTATTAATATCTGGTTCTTTGTTCGCATTTATTTGTTGTTCCTGAGTTAACTTTTTTAAAATATTCATCATCAGAGATGGCTCAAGCTTTCTATATCCAAAGGCCGGAGAACTATTACTCATCTTCCTTTCTATTTTTGCGGCGTCGAGATCAACCTTTGCCCCGAGTATAATAGGTACTGGTTTGTAGATCGAGTCAATTTTGAGTTGCCATACCTCGTCAACATTTGAGACTGTCGCATCGAAAAATCCGTCCCTTAGCGGGCTTGTCGAGATAAGGAAATTCCAATTTTTTGGATTTGATGAATATTTTTCAAAAAGATATTTAGCGAGTTTACTTTCTTGTAGAATCTCCATGCTAGAATAAAATCAATTCGGAGTAAGGCAATATAGAGTTTCGCATACCACACTCTAAAAAGAAAACACCTTCCTTTATTAAAATTAATAATCGTTCCCCTCATCCTATCATAAAGTTTTGTTAATTTGATTTCAAAATTCCCCAATTACATAATCACGTCTTAATAAGTTTAAAAATCTTTGAAGCTTTTGATGGAATATACAGTATATTGAGACAGATTCCATCCACATATTGATCTGACGGTTTGGCGGGTTTTCTTCAGCATTCCTGACTTTCTAGTTATTGCAGATATCTGGAGTCAATACAAGATTACCTATGAGATAATAATAGAATGTAGTCCAACTATACTTCATTTTAAATGCAATGCAGTTTATTATTCTAGCTGTAATCTTCATTATTGTGAATACACGATGAGATTAAATCTGTCTTCCTGTCTCTAAAATCTAGGACAGATCTCCTCAATTTAGGTTTATTCAACCATAACTCAATAGACAATGATGAACGGATTGATATACCCTATTAATCCTAGCCGCTATTTTTGGATCTAATTTCAAGGAAAAATTCTGGTCTCTAGTGTTTCGAACCCACCTAGTTTTGGGTGATATCTAGAGGTCTGGCTTCTTGTCAAAAGTGTGCCTATATGGTGCCGCATAAAGTTCCATTCTTTTTAAAATTTTGCAGAAGAATACCAACGGTTGATCAGATGTTATTGCTATATGTTACAAGAATGAATTGCATAAACAATAGTGGATCGGTGATGAAATATTGTGCAAAAGGTATAAGGAAATTCCAGCGCGAATTGAAAACATCGGTATCAGAATTCCCACAATTTGGTCTGTTAGGTCGAAAGATGCCCGAAGAATTTGATTCAGAGAATTACTAGCCAGATAGTAGTAGTTGTACACAAATCCAGCAGGAATTAGAAGACTATAGGTTACAAGAGTTAGCGGAAGATCCTTTTAGAATCGAACGTGAACCAGATCTAAGAAAAGAGCATGAGGAATACTTCAGACGAATACGTCAAGGATTCGTAGATCCTGGATCCTATGGATAGAAAATGGCACGTATAGAACTCAGAAGACTACTTCAGAAAAGTAATATCAGAAAACCAATTAACACAGATCATCATCATCTATCACATATGAAATGTCCTCAAGATATTTTAGTTGGAATTAGTAAGATAATAGAGTAACAAGAGAGCAGAAATGAAAGGAAGGTATAGGTACAGGAACAAGAAAAACATCGATCATAAATTCCGTAGAACTGGTCAATCGACAGTGTTGAAACCCGATTATACCGTCAATCAAACATAGAAAGCATTTTCAAAGGCATGGCTTGGCTACACTATTGCAAAGAATGAAGGAGAAGACGACAGAATGGTATATTATGCAGCGGTGATTCAGAAATTACGAAAGGAATTAGGCTTACCAACGGCGAATCTTTCACATCTAGATAGTGATGAAGCCATACAAAACGAACAATCCAACAGGAAAAAGAATTTAGAAAATGACAATAACCATAAGGAAAGGTCCAGAGCCTCTGAGAGGCAAGTCCTGACTAACTCATCTCCTTGTTTCTCCATTAGGTGTTATCCTCATATCAGATTTTATAGGCTGTCTGGGATGTCTCACAGAACTCGCATTTTAACGCTAACATCCCATCCAGCACATGCTTAGGGTCATGGATAGGACTCCATGGGAATACTTGTTCCAACTACCGCGTTAGAGTCTCATTATTCATAAAATTTAGCAAGCAAATTGTCATGTTGTAACATCTCGGCTACCGATAAAATACATTGCATGCAGCCAGTCCCTTCACTCATTCGGTTTGAATGGATGTTTTTATCTGTGAAACTGAACCTGGGAATGCGATTACATCAGTTCTAAAGTTTGCATTCGTAGATAAGATTTTGAATCTGTGTTATGATAGGACGTATATCTTCATGACATAAAATTTCCCTCTGCAGTACAGCTTTAATCTCTTCCTCTTTTTCCTCCAGTGGCTCGATAAATCCTTGTACGTGCGATAGATCTCTAATTATTTCTCCGCGCTTAGGAGCAAGAATTACTGCTACCTTACTGTTTACCTTTCTTATTAGCTCCTCTAAAACAGATGGCATAATATACTCCGGTATGTTTACTGAACGATTATAATTACGTGTTCGAAATTTTTTATCCAGTTTATAGATTATAAAATTCCAAAATCTTTGGTTTCCAACTTTGGCGAGCACACTATCAATTTCAATTCTTTTGCTATTAACGAATTGCAGGTAATCGGTTAATGCATAATTTTCGTCGTCCTCAGATTCACAATTACTGTTGGAAGCAATATATTTGAGTGGTTTCATATGATTGTTGTCTGGTTCATACTCTTCCTCGATTTCTGTCGGGGTTGACCCAAAATAATCGAGTGTACCAAAATCAATCCCTAGCCTGTAGATACTCGGTACTTTCTTGGCCAATAGCAAACCAGAGGCATCAAAATCAGTCAATATAGAAACGTTGCATCCATTTTGTCTTGAAAGGTCTGATAAGATTGTAGCATATTCTGTGAGAAAGCCCCTCGTATTAAGGAGTGCAATCCCTTTTTTGTCTGCGAATGGTCCTAATACTTCAGCTACACCTTCCTTTTCTATTATCAATAAATCAGTTCCCATATGCATTAACTGTGGGAGTTCATCTAACCCGACATCATGCCAGCTACCTCTGAAGTAAAGCTGAGCTCTGTCAGCGGCTATTATTCCAAGTTCCTCTCTTTTCATTCCGAGTTTCTCTTCACAGACTTTTCTTATTTGACTCGTGACATAACGCCTAGATACGTTGATGCCTTTTGCGATGAGGATGGGCCTCAATCGGTAAAAAGCGGTGCTCTGAGTCCACCTATCCGTATATTTTACAGCAGGGTTATCTTCTATATTACCTAACCTATCTTTCAATAACGACGTTAGCAATGCTTCAGCTGTTAAAGGCCTGTTTTCTGAATTGTCGGAACTTGCATCGTTCCTAGTTACGCCACCGGAACATGCTCTGGAGACTATATCAGCTACCACGCCAGCGAAAGGTTCCAAGTTAATATCTGATTTGCCGTAACTCTTGTAATCAATTCTGGGCGAAATAAGATTGACGATTACAATGCTCCTTCGTTTCCTACACCTTTCCTTGTTATAAGAATAACCATACTTCTCAAGTATTTCAAAGATATTTCCTGCAGTATTTATTTTGCCATTATTTCTGATATGCCAAATAAAAGTGTCCGGGGGTCCCTTCAGGAATGTGTAATAATGTTGAGGTGATGAATTGATTCCTTCGATATACAGGAAGTCCTGAGGCAGATCTGCAGTCGTAACAACTGCAATTTCAAAGAAAAACGGGAATTCAAAATTTCCATCCGGAGATTTGTAATAACCATGTTTAGATCGGTATTTTACATCATAAACCTTATATCCTAATTCTTCAATCCTTTTCTCAATAGATTCACGTCTGCCTTTAACATCAAATGAGACTTCCACCTTTGTTTTTGGTCTCATGACCTTGCGCAACCTTTCATAAAGTTCATTGATCTTGCCCTGATCTAGTTTCAGTTCGCCGACCGTGGTTAATGATATCATATCTTTTTTTATGTTAGTGCCCTCTCTGAAATTCTTCTTAATTATTTCATATACTGGAGTGTCGTCGTTCTCTCTACTTAGCCCTAGGACAAATGGTCTGAAATCAGAAGGACTGCAGTAGTAGATGCTGCTGAAATTACTCCAATTGGATGCTATACCTGAGGTATTATGTATATCGGAGAGTACGGGGCTGTTTCCGTCTCCTCCTTTATCGAGCTTTAGTTCGAAATGAAAAGACATATGGGCATTAAGTAATGCGTATTCCATTAGAAGTGATTCAATACTTTCTATGTCGAGTGCATCTACTATTGGAATACAGACCTCTAATTCAGTACTGCTAACCTTCTGTGTCCTTAATTTTACCTCAACTTGGGAATGTATCGTTTGCCTAACTCTGTCCACAATTATGCGGATGAGATAGCGTTTGTTACCACTTGTTATTATTAGTGGCTTATTCCATCTTTCGATACCGTTTTGCTCTGCTAACGCATAAGGTATGGATACAACTTCCTTGAGCGCGTCTCCCAAAGCACCTCTGCCTATTTTATAGAGGTTTCTTTTGCTACTGTAAAAGCCACCAAAGTCAAAGATCGAATTTATAATATTTTCTGTAAAAACTGAAATTCCGAAATTCAGATTGAGGACCCTTATCTTAAGGTACTTGGATTCTCTCAGAACGAAGACTTGTACCTGAGCTAATTCATTATCCTTCTTATTATTATTTTTAACTGCGGTATTCTTTTCCACAAAATCTAACGCATTATCGACAAGCTCTTTTACTATGAATATAGCTAATTCGGTCTCCTCCACACCTGTGCGTGTGCTGATACCTGGAATAGTTACATAATCCATAATCCGTTTGTCTGAGGAGAATAGTGGAGCTGTGTTTCTCGATGGTGGCTCGTCTATCGAGGTCTTTCTGGAATTAACTTTGGTACGGTATGGTGGGTGGGTATCGTTTTTGATTTGAGATCTGCCATGGCTTGTCCGTTGCAATAAATCAAGACCCCCTAGCTGGACGTGCGACTGAGTTAACTTGCCTAGGATCTTTGGCCATACAAATCCTCATGTTCTTGTAGCTATCCGTAATATGCCAACTGCGATGAATGTCCATCACTGCAGGTACCACAAGATTATAAAATGGGCATTGGGATACACTAGTGTAAGTCAAATGTGCCCTGCTCAGAGAGCCCTAAAATATTACGGAATGAGTGAGCCACCTGCAGAAAATGGTCTAACATATGATACTGCTATTGATATCGCAATCATATCTGAGCTATCTGTCTGTGATTCTCTTAGTTCTGCTGAACTCAAAAGAAGAATAGAAAAAGCCCTTGATCGGAGTATATTTCCCAAGACGTATTACAACCATCTGAAAATGCTGGTAAGTGATAACTTATTAAACAGAGATGATTCTGCAGGAATAGGCAAGCTAGTTTTTTATTCATTAACGGAAGAAGCAAAAAAGAGAAAACCACTAAGGCTGCTGAGAATGGATCCAGACTATAGATTATCTAAGCACATGTACTATCATTTACTTTTCCAAGGCATAATTAAAAACAATAGAAATAGAATTTCGATTCATATATATTTATGAACAAACATTGAGAGTGGCGTTGACGTTATTGGTGGATAGTGGTTTGCTCCTATCACCGGAAGCTTCTGATCACAAAAGGTATCTACTAGCAGATCCTGCATTACACAATCTCCTAAGGGATATCGTTGACTTTAGAAAAAACATACAGCGAAATGAAGGAAAAAGTGAAAGAAGACAGATAATTGAGGAGTATGAAATGGTGAATACAAAAAATAAAACTAATAGCAGAATCGTTGCTATTAATGAAATAAAGAAAAAACATGCAAATACACTGAGAGACTACTCATTTCTATCAGACGTTATCCAAATATTTTGCCCCCTCCTCTTTCCAGAGTTACCGTATAGAGAATTAATGAGTTTGTGAGAAAAGGACTCCTGATCAATAAATAACTCAAATAAATAAAAAGCTAATCTAGAAACCAAGAACCTAATTCCTTATAAAAATAGTATTCATCTTAACCGAAATTCTAACTTTGGAGAGTCATTTTAAGGACTGAAACACCGAAAAGAGGAGAGGGGAGGATCATTGCCCAATTTTTACGAATCCCATGACTAGCTCGAACCCACAAATAAGTTCAGCAAAGAACCTAACAATTTATTCAAAGGCACGATATGTCAATTTTTCTCTCTACCTTAAAGCAAACCTGGCCGTCGGTAACTTTATGGATCCAATAATAATGAAATTCCAAAAGAAACATCTTACGTTGAAGGAGATGGCAGAAAAATACTAGTCTAGTCATAAAGCAGTAAAGTGATGAAAAGTTGAACTTCTTTGGTATCATAAAAGAAAAATCCGAGGAAGAGAATAAGAAGTTGTAGCAGATGGCTTAGCTGTGACGACGGCCTAATAAATGCGAACCACTATTCTAGAATATATTTATGCACAATATTTCTGAATCTTAGGTTTACAAATAGATTTGAAAGAACGGATATAATCATGGTTTTGTTTCTATTATTGTGGAATTATCACGTTGTTACAATCAACCTGATAGTAATTCGGAAGCAGCAAATCATATCAGTCAGTTGACTTTGTTAATCGACTCAACCAAAATCTCCGGATAGCAAATAAGTGAAATAAAATAACCATTCAAAAATTATCGCCAAAGTTTCGCATATGTTCATCAAGATCCGTTTGCGGATTCCCCTTGTTTGTCTCTTGACTATGTTCCCATTTATGAGTTCGATGATCTACCTTTAGCTGATGCTCTTCTCTGACATGATGAAGTCTGTCTTTCTCATGAATGAACTCTTTGCCGCACTCATGACATTTTACAATCGGATGATGGTGTACGTGTCTTGCGTGTTCTATCAGATCTTCATAACTGTCAAATTTTTCGCCACATTGATCACAGACATTCTTGTTATGGTGTAAAAGGTCCATTGATTACTATTATTGAACCTCTTAGACTATTAAAAGGTATAGAAGAATGTGACCTCTTCGAAGCCAATAAATGAAACCTGCATCGTGCGTTACAAGAAGGATGATTGGTTAGGGGTAGTGATTAACAATTCAATGTCCTGACGCAACGGATAAAAAATATTCACGACGTTAAAAACTGACATAGTAGTACATGGTGCCAGTCGGAGGCCAAATGTTGAAGGATTGATCTGATCGCGGCTGACATTGAGCACACTTCCCGAGGGATAAAGGTGAATTAATATCTGCAGAGTTTCAAACAAGGCGGTATAATTTGTAATCCGATCGTTCTACAAAGTAGAACTCCCATAATACTGACGTACAATAAAAGAGTGATAGTATCCCCTGATTGTATAAAAGATAGAATAAATTTGATGAACTAATTCTTTATCAGCAGGTTATCACGTTGCCAACAAAGGATTAATATAAAAAAGAAATCTTTTACTGTGATGAGAAGAAATATTGCGACACACTCATGATTTTCTGTGGGGCGTTTCTACATCTCCTTATCAAGTTGAAGGAGGGATTACAAATAATGATTGGAGTTATTTTACAACCTCGGAATCAATTAAGAAAAGAATTTCCTCGCTAACCAAGCCAAGTCTGATGTACAAAGATAGTACCCAAGTTTTGCTGCGGCCTGCCGGTGAGGCTGCTAAAACTTGGGATCCTCATTACTATCTGAATGATTTTGACTTGGCCACCAAATTGGGTATGAATGCTTTTAGAATTGGTATAGAGTGGGCACGCGTTGAACCGGAGAAAGATCAATGGGATCAGGGAGCTATTGATGGCTACAAACAGATGATAAGATCTATGAGAGAGAGGGGCCTGACGCCTGTGATTACGCTGAACCATTTAACACTTCCTTTGTGGATATTAACTCCCCCCAGCAGATTTACAAAAAGGATAGGTCAGAGGTTGTTACCATCACCATTAAAAGACTTACCACTTGCAGACCCACCTGCCTCAGATCCATACTGGAAATCTCTTAGAGGATGGGAGAATTATGAGACAGTTAAAGAATTTATTAAGTTTGTTACAAGAGTTGTACAAGAACTAAAAGAGCTCGTTGACTATTGGGTGACTATAGCTGAACCCGTAGCATCTGTGATTGGTGTAGGCTATATTGCAGGATTATGGCCGCCTGGTTTTTTGCTTGATGGAAATAGAGCAAAAAAGGTATTACACAATCTTATTGAAGCCCATGTTCAAGCATATGACATAATCACTTCTCTTGATAGTATTGATGCCGATGGAGATGGTATTTCCAAAATGGTTGGTTTCTCACATGCAATGGTAGCTGCCAGTCCAGCAGAACCAACAAAAATGATAGGGGCAACCATAAATGATAATATCAGAGCTGCTGCAAACTTTGATTATTTTGTAAATGATTACTTTCTCAATGCTGTTATTAGTGGAGAGGAAGACCTAAACTATCTGAACACTCTTCAAAGGCATAACAAGGATAGCAAGGATTTTATCATGCACGAGGAGTGGAAAAATAAAAGTGACTTCATTGGCATTAACTACTATAGACGCGTATATGTTCGCTACAGCAATATACTCGCCCTATCTTCAGCAAAGTTCGTTGGCGGAACATTCGTAAATAATCTTCACGCACAAACCCATCATCAACCTCATGGCATTCTAAACGACCTTGGTTGGGAAATCTACCCAGAAGGATTATACAATTTGATTATGCGAATAAAAAATCAGTGGAACAACACACTACCTGTTTTTATTACTGAAAATGGCGTCGCTGATAAAAATGATAAGTATAGAGCTCCGTTCATTGTAGCACACCTTCAACAAATCAAACGAGCAATCAATAACGGCGCAAATGTTATCGGATACTTGCATTGGTCTTTTATGGATAATTATGAATGGCTCGAAAATTATAGACCGGAAGCCAGGTTCGGATTATTTAGTATTGATCGTAACGTAGGTAAGAGTGGCCTCACAGAATTTAAACGCCAAGGTACCAAAGGTGCAGAAGCACTGGAATTTATCATAAAACAATCTATATTCCGAAACGAGAGCGGAGTGGACACAGATTCTGCGATTACAGCAGCTAAAGATAAGTTTGGAACATTTAGCGCCAACGGCACCCATCTAATTAATGCAAAGGATTAGTAGTTATTTGTGACACGAAGGATATCTGAAATTATAATGACTTAAATGGCATCGATACAACATATTGGAGAATGTTCTTGGTCATATATTCTCTCACTCATGCCATGTACGTCCATATTTTTTACACGTTAGCTGCTATACATAGATTACGCCGAACATTAGTTTTATCATATACTTAGACTCGTAGACTCTTGGACGACTTTGAATGTCGATGATAATACTAAAAGATATTACATACTCAACTGCTTGTGAAGTATAATGACAATACTTCGGAATAATACCTTTATTTCAAATCCCTGATATTCTTGTAATTTTCAACAACCCGAATATTATCGTTAAAATCTGCTGCATAGCTACCATTTTGTCCGTATGGTTTTCCCTTGAACGATTCGAACCCTTGAATATCGATCGACTTGTGGTGACTGTGTACCATACTGATATCTTCCACGTAATTCTTCCTCGCCTAACAAAAGCCATAGTGTCTTGCCGTCAAAAGCATTTGCAACATATTTTCCTAGAAAACCCTCATAGAGCATAGGCTAGGTTAGATTACGTCCGTCGCAATGTAAGAGGGACTTGAGTCTCGAAAGCAAGTATCCCTTTCGTCTTTTTTTATTAACAACACCTTTTCCATGCTATTGTCGATGCGTTAAGTATTCCAAACCAAATAGAGAATACCAGGATTGTGATTATGTTAATCCTACAAATGAGATTTCGGAATACCAACGGTAAACTCGAAAATAAAAAGTATTTCCAATTTAAAGTGGGTTGAGTGTCGCAGCCGAATCACCTAGTACGACTAGTAGCAGTAGTGTCAGTACGTTATGCGTTGATGAAGCCAACGATTCAGCCGACATACAAATCTTGATCTCGCAGCCCATTGCAATGCCAGAAGCGGTTGCATTTACTGATTGCGCAGGCCTTCCGAAAAATACCGCCGGCCCCTATGGAGAGAAAAATCGGAAATGGTGGGGCTTAGATAAAGTAATTAAATATGCTGTTTTTACTATCCTAGCCCACTTAAGGCTGCTGCACTCGGTGAGATACTTGATTTAGCTGAGCTGTGATGATGGGTATGGCTAGTAGAGCTATTGTGGTGTGTGGTGTTTGCACTATTACTGCCAAAGTCAGGTGCTACTGCTACCGGTATTGCTGAATTACCTGAGAAGGTTTGGGTGTAACAGTTCACAAGCCCATCCTGAGTTAGTCCTCCAGGACCCTTGGCTGCAGTAGACTCGCACGAAAAGAGGTTTTTTAAGTCTTTGCTAGGAGAGGTGGTGCTCTTAGGATTAGTGCCTGTCTTTACAGCTAACACGGAATCAGCAGTGAGACTGGCCGTTACAACCAATAATACCGTCGCCGACACAATGGCAAAGAGAGCCAATTTTCTTGTATACATTGCTAATTGTGGCAATGCTGTTATATTTTATATGAAGTGCGTTTAAGAATATTATAACTAACCTTATGATTAATCTACATTTATCTTGTAACAAATAATTATAGTATGAGATGACGCAATCAATTATAAAATCAGCTTCATCTCAATTGTCATCATCTAGAGTTTATTTCAAATGAACCAATAGAAGAAAAAGAGATTTTATTGTAATATGTAGTTGGGAAGAGGTGGTTCATAATATATGCATTATTGTACTGTAGCAGTTATACATTCGGGTAGACTTTATAATCTACAAATTTTTCTTTTTATGCTTGTGGATTGACCAACTACTGAATCGCATGTTATGCAAGAGTCTGAGAAATTGAAGATTGTCTAAAGCATCACTATCCAATAATACGCATCAGTCAGTATTTCCTTCAATCTAATATCCTATGCTTCGATACATAGGTGTAACTTGACGAATATGGTTTTTTTTAAATCCTTTCGAACCTGCCGCTCTGTCCCAGCGTCATGTCCTTGTCCTATTACTAATCAAGTGCGTTAGGGTTATTTCATTCTAAGATAGTGATCTTGACTTTTTTTCCAATCCAGTGACCTGGTAGATAAATCCTGCCAAGGTTGTCAGAATTCTTGCCAACGCGTTTGACGAGTTTGGTCAGCACCTTCTGATCCTGTCCAAGTATGGTTCTTCGTGTTTTTCTGGGTATCCTACTCTTGGTTTTTTTCATTATTCTCTACCCTTGATTAATTCGTTTATTATGTTGTCATACGTCTGGTCATCTCTTCCCATGTGTTTTTCTCTTGTCTTTGATTCAAGTAATTTGGTAATCATAGCCATACATGTCTACTGTACATCATGCATATTTATACTGGTCCGCTATGCATAGAGGACCTGCATACGAGTTCTGTTGCCCGTACGGCACCTGTGAATCCGTACTCTACAGATATGGATTACATAGGACGGCTATGTTATTTGATCGAGAAAATGGAGAGAAAGACCAGATCACATGTCAGTGGTCTTGTAAAAATCAAAGAAACCGTATAAAAGCTTTTAAACGACTGTCATGTACTGTAGTGCATTATTCCGTAAAATGGCGGATGAAGACTAATTCTTATTTCTAACAGCACGAATGTGTGTCCGTCTCTTATATCGAAGTTGATTCTGATAGTGTCGGCAATGACGGTATTGAATGAGGTATCACTGATATTTTCTTGATATAGGGTATTTTTGAGCGGATGGCCATCTCAACTTCGCTCGTCACTAATTCTACATCAGCCAATCTCTTGTTCCCATCAACTTCTATATGGACAGCAGCAAATACTATCATCATTCCAGCAGGACGCAGCAAAATTGATCTAACCTTGACCTGATCCTTCTTTTTGAACTTATCTTCAATGGTCTGTCCTATTAAGTCAGTAACCTTTGGATTCTGCCATGAATCTACAAGAATCAATGATGATTGCTTAAGTGACACATATGCAACTGAGAAGATGTATCCCGCAATAATTATACCACCGATTGCATCCATCTGTGAAAATCCAAGTTGTGTAGCAATCAATACACTCAGGAAAGCTACCACTGAAGCTGAACCATCTTTTATTGAGTTCTTAGCATCTGTTCTTAATGATAGAAGATTATGCCTATTGGCAATATTCCTCATTTGTAGTGCCCTGTATAGGGATATTACACTTGCAGCTGCTAAGACTACCATTGTCAAAAGAGGCTGATGAATTTCGTGTCTATTTTGTAGTAGTGACCCACATGACTGGTATAAAATAATTGATCCAATTACAATCATTCCTATTGCTGCTATTAGTGCGGCAAAACTCTCTACCTTGTAGTAACCAAAGTGAAATTTCCTATCAGCAGGACGACCTGCGATTACAAGACCCATAAACACTATAAATGAAATCATTGTATCAGAGAGTGAATCTATGCCATCGGCAGTTGCAACCACGCTTCCGCTTATTTGGCCAACCAAGAGCTCAACTATTCCTATACTAGCTAAAGTAATGACAGAAATTTTTGCAATGTTCTGAGCACACTTTATGCCTTCACTTACTGGTATAGGAGAAGATTCTGCTGGTTTTTTTTGCAATTCAAAAGCTGTCAGACTACCACCCTCGGTGGTATCTACAGCGTAACGTTCGTCCATTAATTACTATAACGAGTACTATACCAATTTATCGTATTTAAATGTGGGGCCCGTCATCATGCATCGTGCCCCACCCGGTATCCAAAAATTTCAAAAAATGAGGATCACAATATGAAATTCATTAATAAACCCGCTAAAAATATAACATTAGGTAGACCATGAACGAATCAAGTAAGACGACTTGAAAAGGAATCTGCATTCGTCGTTAGGCTCAGTCGGGTAGCCCGCTACTCTATTGGACAGAAACGTTGTGTTCATAAAGTGGGATGGACTATCGTGTCCATGTTGTGTTATAGATTAACAAAAAAACCATGAAACTTAAAATATAAAGCCAAACCGAAAGCAAAGATTGAAGAATATTAATTATTCTTACAGCAACAAGCAGCTCTTGTAGGGATTAATGCGTTTTAGTTAATGACTTCTAAGCCTAGAGTTCTATACTTTGGTGTTTGGTATTACAGGAATCAGATTTTGTCCAGATAGGCACGCTACCTTGTTATTTGGAATGAATTAATCATTTTTTCTATAATAGGTAGAAAGGTGGGGTACCTTGCTGCTTCCGCATTAAATGAAATATTATATATTTTGCCACCTATTATTGTCCAGATCAACATATCCTGGAATTTGAATGGTATATTACTAGGCATAGACAAATACACTACTTTATAACCTGGATGTCCTGCAAGAGGGGTTGGATTTGATTCTATAATTTGTACACCTGGTATATTCTTTAGTGTACTATTCAGGAATTTATTATATTGGTCGAGTGTTATATTTTGTGAATAATCAACTCTTGATAATGTTAGGTGTTCAGGGACTCTGTCTGCAAGGTTTTCTAATGGCGAGTAGAACGCAACTATGTTAGTATAATCCCTCATTCCATTTTCTGATACTCTCCAATCTGAAGGATACTGAATTTTTATGCCATAAGTAGGATTCTGGTACGTTAACAGATTATTGCTATTATTTTTAGAGTTTATCTGTGCTGAGGCTTGTATGACGGAGAGCACTGACGATGATAACACCAATGAACTTAATGTTGACAATAATCCAAATACAGTTAGTAGTCTCCTTTGGGAATGCATACTAAACAGTCTATACATAATGCAAGTATTAAGATTACCGATACTGATCGTTTGAGTGTATACTTTTATTGTGTTTATTTATGACGTGCTCATGTATCCCGTATGAAGCAGTATGGAACAAACTCAAGATATGAGAGATGTGTAATCATTGGTAGAACGACCATATCATAAAAGACATCAACTTGTTGAAGGACACCGAGGTGAAGATTGGGATACGATTATTAGTCTGTAAACATATCTCAACAACAATAAATGTATGAATTCCTACTAAGAGGACCATTAGCTACTACGTCTCTGATTATGATAAATATTAAGATTCTTGCAACCGGAATATTGTCAGGCTAATTTCCAAATTACACTTGATTATGGCTTCATTCCTGATAAGCAATTTCATATTAATAGTATTGACAGGAGTTTTAGGTATAGCAGCTGCTGGAAATACTAGAGCTGCTTATACTTCAAATTGTGTTTGCTGACTTTGGTTCTATGGCTGCAATTCCAATAGATTTCACTGTTCAAGTTGATGGGTGCATTGCAGGAATATTTCGTACTAAATTATTCATAGGAATTGAACCTAAGAAACGAGCAAAATGCTTGATGCCTTCGGGAATTATAGTCATGATACGTAGCGGACAGAATAATTAACGTGAGGACCTCGAACTTTCTGCACTGACATGTTTTGTTAATTGGCTTGGGTTCGAAAAGTGTTTCTATTCATTGCATGTCGTAGAGTTTTCGCCATAGACCGAATCGATATCACCACCGCCTGAGGTGCGTGCAATGGGTGTAAATGCATCCGCCACTGCGTAAGTGTAGGAAGTGATATCTAAAAAAGATGATATGTTTGCATCACCAGTCAGGTAAATGTCATCAAGAAATCAGCAGCGATTGTCATAAATTATTCTCGAGTATTCAGCCCAAGTCATAATAGACTATTTTCCAAGAGCAATATCAATACCATTTTGCTTAAGTTGCCTTTGAACATTTTTCAGTATATTTTGTGTAAGGTTGTCAGAACCGTTGTTATTAATAATAGACTGATTACTTTTAGATGTCATTGTTGATGTAGATGTAGATGATAAGGATGACGATGAAGATGTCTTGGAGGTAGAAATATAGCCAGGTGCAGATGCCTGTACAGTGGTCTTAAAATTGATATTACTACTATTTTTTGAGTTTGGTTTTATTTCCGCAGAGTACGTAATCTCTCCGCTATGACCTACGATTTCTTTAGACGTACCGTTAGAAGTAAAGACAATCTTCAGTTTTACAATTGCGTTATTGATTTTCTTGTCAGTATTCGCATCATAAGCTATAGCAGTTATAGTGGATGTACCTCTACCGTTAACAATATTTTGTGCTGACTGAATTGAAATCGATAATGGTTTAGCGTTACTATTATTATAATTATACTTAGATGTAGATGGAGATTGTGTCAACTTAGCAGCTAGACCCCCCCCAGATGTAGTAATTTTGTTACTATTATTTTCTTTTTTTAGGCTTTGTGAAGTAGAATTGCTTGTGATACTACCATGGGTGGCTGGCGTTATTGCTGTACTATTTGAGGTCATAGTGATATTACCTCCGGTTTTGGATTGTGGTGGTTGCGACCGATCTATAGTCGAATTTGCTATCGTCTGGTTATTCTTGGTAACCGTTGATGATATTGGTGTCGATACTCCTGTTACATTTACACTAAACCATTTAATCAAGTTATTAGTGGTGTTAATAACATTGGTTGAGTTAGAATTAATATTACTCGCCTCTACACACGATAATCTACCTGTTAGCTTATTTTGCCCTTCTTTAATGGCTCCAAATTTGGTTGAAAGAGTATAATACCATTTAGAATAGTCATTGACTCCCTTCGGTCCCCCTGCTGTTGCATTTTGATATGGTTTTATATTATTTACAATGACTGAAACATAACAGCGATTATCATCCTTATTGTTACCAGTACTAGGGCTAGTAGTGTTAGTGCCGGTCGCACTCCCTGAAATTGTAAGATTACTGCCAGTTGAAAGGTTCTGACCGTTGGTTGGTGATGTAATCTTTATGCTGGGTATTTCTTTTATACCTTCTGAGAAGATCATTATACTGGACCATCCAATGAAAACAATAACTATGACTATAACTACAATAGACAGAAAAAATAATGATGAGAGCATAGACTTTGATTTCATGAATCGATCACTTTTGATATGCCATCAAATATAAATTCGCCTAGTTTGGTATAGTTTCCTAATACATGTTATCGAACATATGACTCAATATTTTTTCCTTCAGATGGTAAATCCACTGGTTCAAATTTCCTGAAAATGATGCTTGATTTGAATTCTGCATCGAGTGCCGATTATTATTATCTCCCACTGCATTCTGTACAAGATATTGGTTATTATTGTTGTTATTAGTCGGAGCATTGTTGCTATTGTTGTTAGAGTTGTGATGACCATTACCATTGCCTCCTCCATTATGATTATGTTTGCAATTGTTGTTGTTGGTGTTGCCAGCAATCCCTTTCTGATCACCGTTCTGAATTATTATTTGTTGTATGTTATTACCGATTGCAACTTGTGAGGCAGATTGTGCTGTCGCCTGATTTACAATATTTTTTTTTGGACAATTGGAAATCTCTTTTGAAGCATAAGTTACGTATCCTGCATCACTAGACGATATAGCGGCCAGAATAATTACGGCTGCTGGAAGAATGAAGACAACCACTTGTTTAGATTGGTTTAACATCTCTTAAGTTGATACAACTGATTATTTACGTAGTGCGCATTCTGTCTCTAGAGTAACGATAGGATTGGCTTGTTTAATAATCATCGTCCATCCTTGACAAATATGCCACGCATTTCGTTGTAGTAATGAATTTCCCTTGTGTTGGTTTGAACCCATGAGTATTCAGTAATGTCTTTGCCAACGGTAATATGCAATTACGTTCTTCCTCATATTCACCCTCGATGGCAGAAGACTGCCCAACCCTCCATCCCAAGAGTCGCTGTACACTTACGAGGAAATAGACTTCATATTAGCAAATAAACTCTCTGAGGCATCTCTTCATCACTCGGCTAAGTGTGATTGTCGAAACTGGCAAGTCAGGTTTCAGCTAATCATTGAGGTCAGAAAATGCTTACAATGAAGTCGAAGATTCGGGGAGGGTTATACTATATAGCAGAAAACGAACCTTATCTTATACTTTTTATTCTTTTCTTGATGTAAAAGTAAACGAGTGTAACTAATACGCTCTATAATTATCTCCGAGGATTTTTGATGCCGTCTTCAGCTCTAGCACCTCGTTCGTTCCTTCATCTATCGTAATTGCTCGCGAATCTAAAAAGTGTCTTGCTACTCTATTGCTCTTTCTATAAGCATATGATCCAAAAATTTGGACCGACCTATTAGCTGAATCGAATGCAGAATCTCGCATGAAATTTCGCCATAGTAGATAAGTTATCTGCATCACTTCTCGATAAATAATAATCCTTATTATTTCGGTTCAATTTGGATTGCCATTGGTGATCCTCAGTTTTTTTAGCTGTTCTACGTTATCGTGCAGATTTTGTCTAGCCAATGCGGCGCGGTAGACCAGCCAGCGGGAACTTTCAATGCTGACTGCAATTCTAGCTAGATGTTCCTGTATTAACTGCTTTTTCGTTACCCCCGTCCAAATCGAGTCTAAATTTATCGCAGATATTATACATTAATAAAGTACGTATAGATACCACGGCTGTAACATATTAGAAAAACTAACTGAAGCTTCATCCTAAACAAGATTTTAAGTACCCCCATGCGGTTTCTAATATGTAGAGCATATGTCCCCGAACGCAGAATACACTCTCCGATAGGAATTTAATTTTATATCACTGTTATAAAAACGGCATAGTGTTTAAATAGCTTCAGTATAGATCGAAGATAAGTGAATTAGATGCCAGTCGCAATAATTCCGGATATTAGCGAACAACACTGTATTGGCTGTGCCCTCTGTGTTGAGATTTGTACAGCTCTCGGTCCAGATGTACTGAGAGTAAAGCCCGTGGAAGGATGGAAGAGAGGTAAAGCATTCGTCTTTTACCCAGAAAGATGCATCTCTGACGGAGCATGCATTGGTGTTTGCCCAACAAAGGCAATCTTCTGGATGAGACCGATGGACTATACGCCAGGCCAGCCAATTCCATTGAAGAAGAACGCAGTGTTCACAAAGGGCTGGGAAGAAGGTTAACTTTTCTCCTGCAGTCCGAAAAAATTCCCTTTTTTTAACTCTAGAGATTGTATTCTGCTATAACATAGATTGCTACTTAATTTCGGATACTAATATCTTAGGTATAGCATGATGTGTCACTCGAATATCTCATGCATTTGGTCTATAAAACTTGGACTGTACGAGAATAATCCTCTATTAGTAATGTAATGTAATGTAATGTAATGTCACTAACGATATGCTTCAAGCACCGGGTCAGTCAGAAATCAACCAATAAAGTAGTCGGAATTTTCACCCTATCATTCTATTCTGTCCCTGCACGCACACTAAATACGTTCAGACTTCTATAATTCCCTACCCATATTTTTCATAACGACCTTGACTTTGAATTGACAGGGACTGTCGTATAAGAGTGGTCAAGAAAATATGGTTTATTAGTTATGCTAGAGAAGACTTCGACGTAGCAATGAGGCTCTATAATGAATTAAAGAACGCAGGGCTAAACGCATGGTTAGATAAATACGAAATGCTTCCAGGTCAGAACTGGGGATATGAGATTCAAGATGCCTTAGAGCATAGCAGGTATATTATTCCCTTATTTTCCTCTGCGTCTATATTACCTTTATGTGTTCAATGAGTCCACTCGACACCCTTGAAGATTCTAATACTACCGCCACCATACTCCTGCCTCTGCTGTACCTCAATTGTAGACATGATAGGTTTTCATTACAATAAGGCAAGATCCAATTCTTCTCAACTGGTAAAGTCAACAAGAGCAGATATAATTACTATAGAAGCGTGACTACAAAGTTCTTATAGGTCTCGGAGGTACATTTAGAAATGGAAGACTTATACTTCTACTCTAGCAGCAATTTTATAACAGCTTGTGAGATAAGGACTTAGAGATGCAGAAAAATTTTATACATTTTAGATTGTTCGAAGAGAAGTCTAGTTCGAAGCCTAAGTTTTGTGTAACTTGTGGCCTTAATGCCACTCAGGAGGCTTTGTTCAATGTGGGCGATGGGGTAATTTTAGTAGAAAAATATTGTGATGCATGTGCAAAGAACGTGAAGTAGACAAAAAATGACATGATTCGCTCAAGATCTTAACTACTATCGGACTTTTTGTTGTTGTATTACTTCTATTAAAGACTAGCTGGATGCACACTCTAAAGACCAATAGGACTATTTTGGATTATCTCTAGCTTTTAGACCTGCATGCGCAAAATATATTGTCGTATCCAGTTTAGAATTGTTTACGGCTTACATTCATATCGTTCTGTAATTGAAGTTAATACTAAAGAACCCTTACTAAATGCATGCTCAATTGTCCCTGATATGTACAATATGTTCTTCATGAGCTTGCATAGGTGCTCTTCGTTTTAACGATTTGATATTAGAGATTTCCTCGACTGTTTTCCTAGGATCGTATCGATATTGTTTGATGTTATTAAGTAGGGTTAAAAGCATGTCAGTGTCTTCAGAGGAGAGACTATGTATACTTAATTCCGAACTTAATTGTTTGTACCGGCTTATGGTTTGTATTTCCACATTTGTACTTTCTAAAATCGCGCGTGCTTGTTGGATTTCTTTAAGTCTTTGCTCTTCTTCCTCCTTCAGTTTTACATGGCCCTCTAACTCTACAAGTGGTATTGATTCAGAGATTGATACACACGCGAAGTGAATTTGCGACGTCGATCAGCCTTTCGTGTTCGGGTGAATTCACCAAATTGACTATGGACGACTCGATTTTGTCTTCATTCGTACCTATATTTTTAATATAATTATTTAGTCTGACAGAGCAAGCAAGCTCACTTAAACCAAATTCCTCGTTTTTTGAGAGAGATTGTTGATTCTCTTACATTATCATATTCTGAATTCTCGAATCCTTTTTTCCATTGTCGCTATGAAATATTAGATTCTTCAATATTAATGCATATTGAATTGTGATATGTATATACTTCAATTCTTTTATTGTTTCTGTCGTTACCATTGTTGCTTTCTATACCCCCTTTGAAGGTCAGAGTAATATCAGGATCATCATCTATAAACAAAATTCTCTTCGAAACTGGCTGACTCACCTTTGCGGGAACGGTGCCATACACTGGAGCCTATTTGTTCAAAAAATCTGGCAATCAGAGCTTCAATACAGAATGAAACACTAACGGGGGATGACTCCTGTTAATATCAGCAGCTCCAAGTGAAAGTGGGTGAAATTGTTGCAGTATATTCCCACCTTGAGGTTTGGAGACTGAACTCCAAATCGTGCTACAAGATATACAATTGGGATTTATCATTACGTACCCTTTCAGTGAGAGCATCTCCAATCGCATTATTGACAGTTGTCTAGAGTTCACAGGTTTATTTTAATTACCTCACGCTCATTGTTATGTGCTGATATCATCCTCCAAACTATGCTTTATATTACTAATAACAGAAATTACAATAAATCCTTAATATGAGGTTTAATGTAAAGTCTGTGATAGTTTTTCTGCTAGTAATGTTAACCCTGTTGATGCCTTCAACAGTATTATTGGCCTTCGGCCAGAACTCACAATCTACAACAAATTTCGTCCAAAGTAAATATGAAGTAATAAAGACGATTCGTTCGCTCCGATTCGATTTTCCGTATACAGCATCAAACAATGATAGAACGCATCCACTTGTTTATACTTTTGTCAAACCTATATCTGAGAGTTGGATTCTAAATGTAGACAATAATGTATCTTATGCGACTAGACCCGATGCCAAGACAGTTATAAAGTTGCAGGAACCTGCACCAAGCGAGAAGTTTATTGAAATTGCAATGTATGGGGATAGTGTGTCTAATAGGTTTTGGGCAGCTGTAAATACGAGAGAAGCCGGATATATCAGACTATATGATAAAAACGGTATTGATGGCTGGTCAGCAACACAGCCGATAATTATTGGATACGATAGCAATCAAGGCTTATCGATCAGTAGTGGCGCAAAGGTTCTGGTGGATAGATTATCTGTAAATGGTTTCACACTTGGTTCTATCGAGGTTTATGGCAAAGATGACCCAAATTCTCCTCCCAATACATATTCTGGCAATATATCGTTTGAGGCGCTCTGGGGAAAGCCTGCTGATTCTCCAATATATTATCTGCCACTTGTTATGCTAGTTGGAGTCGGCGGTGTTTTAATTGGGTTACTTGTATTCAAGAAAAGGGACAAGATTGAAGCTAGATGAAAACAATAACAACTTTCAGTTACTTTCGGCAACATATATAATCAGACTTTTCAGAAATAGCCGTAATAAGTCGATAGCTACTTCAATATGAAATTGATCATGCTAAATAGGTAGTTGGAAATACGTCGAGCCCATCTGACTCGATCTGTTCGATTTGGGTTGCTATACTAGGAAGAGAGTGTGGAAACCCTCTGTAGATGTAGCATTATTAGTTGGCTAACGTAGGTTTAGTAAAGTTGACATGCTAGACCTTTCAGCGGTTGGTTTTTATTGTCCTTGCTCACGGCAAATCTTAACTAGTTGCAAAAGTCCAATTTGAGTGGTCATTTATTTCTCCACCTCCTGTAGATACGTCCTTATCATTCATGACAACACAAACTGTGCAGTCAGTTTTTCTGTAAGAAGATGATATTCCAGAAACCCCTATTACGTTTTGGTAGTTGTTGACCTAAACGGCGAGGTGTACACCTACGCTCTATTTGGTGATACCGCAGCTATGGTTTTAAGAAACAATGTGCTAAAACGTGAAACTTTAGATCAACGGCAACTATCTTTTAATACTTATGATCAACTCAATACAACATGGGCTATTGATTGAACGAGAATATATAAAGTCACACGTCATGATTTTTTATACTCAGATCGTCTTTTAAGGCAGCACTAGCTGTTTTGAATTGGGTTTCCTTCTTCCAGCAAACAGCAATTAGACTTGCATCTATTCGGATGTCTTGATGATTCTTTTCAAGACATACGGAATCTCACTCAAGCTAGCGATTGTATAAGTTGGACGTTCAAGTCCGCTCATTGGTTCTTGTAATTTGAAAAGTGAGTTTGTGGTCCTGATTGTTTTCATTCCCAGTGCATTTGCTGGCCGGATATCTGTGTCTAGTCTATCACCAACCATAATACAATCTTTTGGACAGTTCACCGCGGCAAGGTCCATTGCTAAGTGGAATATTCTGGGATCAGGCTTAGCAATTCCAACCTCCGAGGAAATGACCTTCACCTTGAAAAATCGACTTATGTTAGAGTCCTCCAATAACCTTACAATATCTTTAGTTTGATTTGCTATTATTCCAAGATCAAGCTGCCTCGAAAGAACGTTGAGGGTTTCTTCTGCGTCATCAAAAAGGCGGAAGAATTTTCTTCGTCCCTCTTCAATTTGGGGTTCTAATCCTTTTGTAATAATTTTGCCGTAACCAGGTTGAGATATTAATTTGCAAACTTCGGTTACTAATTTCCTAACACTTTCATGACCTATTTGGCGGTTTCTAATAACACTGTCTCTTACTGCCCGATAATTTCGACTATCGATTCTTGCGCCAAACGCATTTAATATCTCTAAGAATTCCTTATCAAAGTAATCGATAAAATCCCATTCGTTTACTAAAGTCTGTCCGAGATCAAAGAACATGAATGGTCTTTTCATACAAATTCGTCCTTGTGGCGCATTGGAATCTGATTAAATTAATTAAATTAATGTCTATCTGTA
>Ga0207416_1001154_pt1 | contig 37522 bp, 42 predicted proteins | sample PaiPotPPM11metaG_FD_184107 | JGI IMG/M metagenome (GOLD analysis project Ga0207416, IMG submission 184107) | Iron sulfur acid spring bacterial and archeal communities from Banff, Canada, to study Microbial Dark Matter (Phase II) - Paint Pots PPM... ...
CGACAACCTCGCCGGCAAACCCATCAATACCCTACTCTGTCCGAAACTCTACAAAACCTCAGTCGGATAAGGCCATATGGCCTGCGGGTCGGCGGATGTCGCGATTCGAGTATCGCCGGTGATATGGGGCCTTACTGCCACAATCGTGCATTTGTATAGGCCGAGCCGCTGAAACGTAACGAGCCAAATGGCGATGAAGATAATTGCGGTATGGAAAAAGACGTAATACGCATCGGCCACGGATCGCGTGCCCTGGACGATGGAGGCGGCAAGGTACGTCGAGATGAGGAACATGCAGATGTCGGCGCCGGCGAGCAAAGCGACCGAACTGCGTGAGAAACTCGCTGGTTTCTGTAGCGGTTTTGCCGTACTGATCTGGTTTTCTAGGAGCTCGCGGGTCGCGCTCGATACGCTAGGATCGGGCGACTCCTTGGGAATAACCATCGCTGCCATGGCACAAGCGTACGCAGAAGCGTTACTGGTCCATAGAGACCTCCAGGGTGGACGAAGGCCTCCAATGCACCACGACCACAGGACTCAAGGATACCCAAAAGGCCTAACGCAAAGCCTGCACTATGGACACACGACACGATTCGCGCCGCATTCTGGTGATCACGCAGTTTTTTCCGCCCGAAACCGGGGCCGCGAGCCACCGAGCCGGCGCGTTCGTGAGCCATTTAGCCGAGCGAGGCCACGAGCTAACCGTGGTCACCACCCACCCCAGTTGGCCGACGGGCGAGTTAAGCGAGCTTTAGACATGGAGTCCCCTTTCTTGGGGGAACCCAGATAACTTGCTGCCGCGATCTCAGGTCGCATTACAGTCAGTTCTTTTCCTCTACAGCGGCGGATTGCGGGTCTCCGAGGCCGCTGGGCTACGTTGGCGCAACTGCGTCGACGGTTGCAACGTCACCGGCAAGGGCGGCCGCACGCGCGTTGTACGCCTCTCTACGGGCACTTGGGATGAGCAGATCGCCATACGTCCGGCAGGCGAGGTTGTGGAGCAGCGGGTGTTCGGGTTGCAGGCTTGGGGCGTGTGGCGCCGCGTTCGCCGCGCTGCCGATCGCGCGGGCTTGCGGGCCGTCTCGCCACACTTCTTGCGTCATGCGCACGCAACGCACGCGCTTCATCGCGGCGCGGATCTGGCGACGGTGAGTGCAACACTCGGGCACGCCGGGGCGACGACGAGCCGATATCTGCATGCGCGCCCGAACCGACCGCGGCGATTGGCTCGGGGTTTAGCTTCGTGATATCTGCGCTCATTGCTATGCTGCGATTGAAGGTGCGGTATCACGCTGGCATTTATTGAATTCCGAAGTCGACGCAAAAGGCGAACATCGAGTCGCTCATAAGCCGATTTTCGACAGACCACGATGGTCTACGAATCGGGTGAGGCTCAAACCGATCCCAGCGTAACTATGCGTCTCGATCCTAGGTCGCACTACAATGCTCAACGTCCCGATCGTTCTGCCGCCAATGAACTAGCCGCGCATCAAGTCGACTGCCCCATCCAAGTCCTATAACTCAAAGACTAGAAGCGCCCATAAGGTAACACCTGCATACCCCACGATCATCAGCACCTCACTCAGGCCTTTATCCCGCTCCCATCGCAAATGTTTCCACGATCCGAACGCCAGCAAACTCGCAGAGACTCCCCCCGCGATGCAGACCAACGCAAAAAACTTAAACGCTCCCGATCCATATAATTTGAGTGGGACCAGCAATGTGGCCATGCTCAAGATGAGGTAGGTCGAAGCTGCTATTAAACCAAGGATACCTGTAGCGGTTCTGGCAAATGCGGCACGCCTTTCCGCCGGGGAAAAAGGCAACAGCACAAATGCAACGACAGGTAGATAGGTAAGAACGTTCCAGGGGCCCGAAGGTACCGCGCGGCGAAAGGCAATCCATTCTGAAAACATAAACAGCGCTGCGGCCAAAGTATAAACGAGCCAAGTGCCGATCGGCAATCCGCCTCTATTATCAGACTTCATTAGAGAGGATCCATGTTCATCACCGCGTTAGTTATATCGTTTAAATTTGAGGTTGCATTGATAGATCGATCCTCGCCAAGGCTCAGGGAAAAGGGGCCCCAATATTTTCTTGGATCCTCCTGATCCTGCTGAATGGTAGCATGTGCTCCGTTTGTATACTCGTAAGCCTCGAACGATGGGAATTGCGTCCTTTTCCCTTTGAGAGTAACTGTTCCGTTCTTGTTTAAAGAAGCTGTGAAATCAGCCATTACGGTTGCGCCTTCATTACAGAAAGGTGCGCCGCACGCCACCTTAATGCTAACGGTCGCGATATCCCCGTGCCAGGTTATGATATCGGAATATACTTTTCCGTGACCAGCATCCCCGCCGCCCATTTGCCAATGAGAGTCGGATACGACGATCGATGAATTGCGATGATCAGCAAAATCCAGATTAACGCGGACCCTGAACGTATCACTACGTTCTGTAGCACTGAACCCGCGATTATCTCCTTTTAAACCGAGTACCGCGGGCTGCATGATGAAAAAATCTGAGCAGACTCGGACGCCCGTGCCTCCAGGATCGGAACAGTATCCGCTCGGATCGGCATAGCCTAGCGAGTTGTTATTAGTCCACATATACGGATGCTGCGACATGGGATCAACTGCGTCACCGGAGTAGGCGTCGGGGGTGGTCCATTGGTTCATGTTGGGGTCGTAGGCGCGTACACCTTGAAAGACATTGATGCCGTCAAAATAGCCATCGCTGCGTAGCTCGCCCAGTCCACCAAACGGGACACCACCGGTGCCAGCAGCATAGACTCCGGTAATGGCACCAGCCCAAGGAGCGACGGCCCACGGATGGGATTGCTGAATTTTCGCCAGCACATACGACTCTTGGCCAGATGGCTCGAAGGTGGAATATCCGTCAATCGAATGCGTGTTGACCGTCGTCCCAGTCCAGTCTCGATCGTCTACCGTCATGAACGGCCCTTTCGTCGTATAGGCGATGTGCGCGAGCTTCTCCACGAATATTTCCATCGCTGGGTTCGTCGCTCCATTTCCGATCTGATACAACAGATCGTTCCCATCCCAGTGATAGCTGGTCGTCGAGCCGTAGCCACTCGTGTTTGACGTGCTACTTCCGAGGTGACCATCCGGCCCCCAGGCGTAGGTTATCTGTGTATTCGATAAGGGGCAGTTGCCTGGAGTCGTCGGCGTGTTTTGGACCGCCGCACCACTTTGCCCGATAACGTGATTATCAGCGTCATAGCTTCGCGTTTCTGTCCCGCACAGATATAGCGAAGCATCGTCGGCTGTTTCCCTGCCAGCGGCATCATACACGTACGAGTGATTTTCGACGGGTGTCGGTGAAATAATGTCGCTCAACAGGGCCCCCGAGCGCGCATCGAATGTACACTGACCCTGGGAAGGGGCACATTGCATACCATCCGCATACCGGCTGGGCACGGGCGCACCGTCGACCAGCTCTCCTACAGACTTAAACAATTCACCGCGTGTTGTATAGGTATGCGTTACCGATGATGTTACCGTTCCAGTTACACGTGAAGTCCCGCTGGCAACCTCGCTAAGAACTTCACCCGCAGCATCGTAGACGAATGTGCCAAGTGAATAGTCTCCCGGGACCTGGAAATCGGACACCTGCCCATAAGAATCATAGGTGAAAGAACGTGGTACAAACGTACGCCCCGACCCATCTTCGGTCGCAAGCTTCCCGGTAAATGGGTCGGTCTCGCCCAACAAGCGCCCTGCGTTTGTGTAAGTCCAGGCGAAAGTGCTTGCTACAGGCACCGCGCTCACCAACGATGAGCGGAGCCCATCTGCGCGATAGTTGTACGTAAAGAGATCATTTTGACTGAAGCTGGCCGTTGGTACCTGAAGAGAGAGCGCCTTGCGGAGCCCATCGGGATAGTAGTTGTAGGAAGTCGTGCCCGGATACGCAATCCCGCTGGGATCGGCTTTGCTAATTAGTCGGCCATCGGCGTCATAGCTCATTGTTTCGATGCCGAGCGTTGCCGAGGTCGCTGTCACTATGCGTCCGTCGGGGTCATAGGTATAGTTGCGACTCGGCGTGACCCCGTCGTTAAAGGTTTCGCTCACAAGCTGCCCGGCGGCATCGTAGGCCATCGTGTCGATCTGACCCGTACCGGTCGCCTTACTCGCCACTAAACCGTAGTTCCCGTTTGCGTCGTAAGTGATCTGCGTCTCCGCTTGACTCCCTACACCCACCTCATACTTCGCGGGCGCTCGATTCAGTGCGTCAAACGCATTTCCGCGTACGTCCTGAAAGCTACAGCTCACCGTATTCATCACAGTGTTGGGACTAAGAACGGCCTGCGCCCCCGGGAGACACTCCTGCGTTTTATAGAGATTACCGAATGCGCGCAATCCCTGGCCGCCTCCAGTAATACTGACGGCCTGGCCCGCAGTATCGTCGTAAATGTATCTTGTCATCCACGCAAATGAATATGCGTCCGCATTCGGATCCTGCGGCTGCTTAACTTCAACCAGCCGGTCGGCTCCGTCGTACCATTTGTCCGTTTCACCGGCGCTGACGGTGCTGGCGTTCGCCTGCGTGCGGGTGTATTGGCTAAACTGTTTCAGCACGTTGCCATCGGCATCGTAGTCCTGGGAGATCGCGAATTGTGGTGCTGTAGTCGGACACGAAGTCCACGAGCCATCCAGTGCGTGTTGTGCCGCGCTCTCAGTAAATGCTATCGATCCATCAACATTGTAGCACGTATAAGACCCTACACCGTCAGGATCGATGCGCACTAACGCACGATGCAATGTGTCGTACGTAATGCTCCAAGCACCATTGCCCTTATTGTAGCCGGTTAAATCACCATAAGCATCATAGGTGAAGGTCTGCGTCGGCGTTCGAACTGTGCCATCGTTTTCCGTATAACCATCGCCCACGACCGAGACGGGAAGCCCATAGTCGTTGCTATCATAGGTAATGTGGTGGTGATATCCAAGCGGGGTATAGGTATCCGTCAACTTACCGAACGGCTCGTAGGTCGTATCGGAGTAATCGTAGGTATAGTGAGTTGTACCCGCGACCGGAGAACACGCCGTTGCGCCGGTTTGCGCGACGTAGATCGGATCGCAGGAGGCCACGAGATTATTGAACTGATCGTAGCCGAAATGCGCAACCGGGCGCATCGTGCCCATGCTGGTGGACACCTGCGGCTGCTGTACCCAGAGCGTGTTGCCATTAGCATCATAGCCATAATCCGTCTCATTACCGCGGGCATCAGTTGACGAGATCATGTTGTCGTTCGCGTCCCAGGATGCATAGGTAACCAGCCACTGCGAGTTCGTCCACGACTGCGTCTTCGTTACCCTCCCGAGTGCATCGGTACTCCACATCGTTCCGTGCCCGTCGGAGTCGGTCATCGTGATCGGGCCACCATTTGGGTAAGCAAACGACTCCGTATGCCACTCCAAGATTCCAGGCGTCATGCCCGGTTGGAGCGTTGCACCGGTTCCGTCGTTCGGAGTAAAGTTTACGACTCCATAGTCGTTGACGCCGGTGAGGTATCCGCTGGTGGAATTTACGCTAAACGTGAAGCCGTAATAGCCACCTTCAATGTTGCCTGGGTCGTTTTGCTGAGCCCAAACATAGCGCGGTCCGGCGACGCACTGCATTTCGTGTGATCCGGCATAATACCAATACTCTTCGGTCAGCTGCGTAATCGTCGCGGTTCGCGTGATGCCGTCGGTCGCGTTCCCGGGGCGCGTTACGGCCGTAAGATCCCCGCTGGTGTCATAACTGTAGGTGATGAGCGCGCCATCGGGCCGCTTGATCGAGAGCAGTTCAGTATCATTCCCAACCTTGCCGAAGGTCAGCGTTAGCGCGTCACCATCAGTATGCTGTGCAACAATCTGCGTGATGTTCTCGGGGTTGCTCGAATCGCCATTGAGCCACGAGTAGTAAAACGAAATGACATTATGATGATTGCGCCCGAGAAGTTGATAGAGCCGCCCAGCGTAGCCCGCGGGATTCCCGCATCCGCCGTTTGGTGAAAAGAAGTAGTAAATCGTGCCCGACTTCTTTGTCCACCAGTAACCACCGCATCCATCAAACACGAGCGTGGCGTGCTGGCCAGCGGGCGGAAGCCAGTGGCCCTGGCCATCGGAGGTGTAGTCATAGCGCGCGCCGTCGATGTCGTACACGCTCATTGTATTCGTTCCCGAATTGTAGGCCATGTGCGCGTCAAACGTATTGGTCCAGCCGTTTCCGTACAAAGACGGCGTGGCACCGTCGGAGCCGGTAGCATCGTGCGCGCTCTGAGAGTTGTATGTACGTCGGAATGCCAGATCGATACCACGCTCAGGAACATCTACGTCGTCGGCCTGCACCACCATGTTGCCGTTCGCAACGTTGACCATCGCCTTACCAACGCCAGCGAGGGCCTTCTCCTCGTAGGTCCAGTACGAATTGATACCGGTGGTCGTCGGCGGCAGCGCGGTTGCTGCCGGAGTTGGTGTAGGCGCTGGAGTCGGAGTAACCGGAATCGGGGTTGGCGTTGGTACCGGCGTGGGCGTGGGTGTCGGCGCGGACGTTGGCGTCGGAGTAGGAGTTGGCGCGGGCGTCGCAGCAGCGACCGTGATGTACATCTCGCCCGTAAATGAAGAACCGCCCGAACTCCATAACAAAGCGGCGGAACATTTACCAGCGCCAACGGCCGTAATACTCAGTCCCGAAAAAGTTACGATGCCTGAGCAACCCGACGCATTCACGAAACTCCCCTGAGCGATGGGAGATACGGTAAAGGCGGCTTTGCCGCCAACCCAAAGGCTGAAGGTCGAAGGCGTAACGACGCCAGGGATGGGCGGATGAGGCAAGATGGGTGGCGGAAGTATCACCCCAACGAGCTTGCTACGAAGTCTCGACGACGTCGCCAGCGGATCCACCGCCGCATTTTTAGGTAGTGCGATGCTGTGTTGCATCCGAGGAACGGCGACTGCCGCTCCGTACCGCGCATAGCCCTGCGCGAAACGCGCGCGGCTCACATCGGGTCGGTAATTATTCGGATGCACATGCACGATCTGCGGCGCAGGCGCGTGCATGTCGGCATAGCGCTGCCCCTGCCCGGTCAGGAGCGCAATCAGCTGCGATCCTTCGATCGCGGCGACCAGCGGCTGCAGATTAGGAGCGCTCAGCGGTGCCGCTGACGCGGGCACCTGCAACGAAAATAGCGCCACGAGAATAAGCGCGGTTGCGCGACGGATCACAGTCTCTCTCCTCACACCTTTTACACACCCGCGAGAACGAGAGAGCTCCCGTCCGACGCGTCTTTGATGGCCGGTCGCTTCGCAAACAACCGTTTGCTTCCTTGTGGATAATCCCTAATGGGTCAAAGGACTCACCGGAATCTGAATCGCCGCGGCCGTTCCATCCGAGCGGTAGGCGTTGAGCATCAGCATCGTCGTCTGCTGCGCGCTGCTCAGCGCGAGTTGTGAAGCCGGGAAGCTCGCCGACCACTTACCGGGCCCGATTTGCGTCAGGTTCACGACCCTCCCGAGCGTCCCAACCGTGACCCGCGTCACGTTGGTGGTGGTCACCGCATCCACGGAAATTTTGCTCAGCGCGGCCAGCACCGTCGGCTGCAACCGCGCGTAGTAAATCTGCGGTGAGTTCAGCGGCCCCGCGTAATTGTTTTGCGGCGCCGTGCCGTACTCGAACACATTCGATGCGGCAAACGCCGATGGCGTCGGCGCGGGCGCGGGCGTCGGAGCGACAATGGGCGTCGAGAGAACCGGCGGCGGGAGTGGCGTTGACGGTAGGGCCGTTGGGCTTGCCGTGGCGAGCATCGTATTGGGCGGCAGCGTCGGTAACGGCGCCGCGGTCGGCAGGCCCATCGTCGCGTTCGGTGGCGGAATCGACTCGCCGTCTTTGATCACGTGCGGCGTTACCACAATCACCAACTCGTTGCGCGTGAGATTCACATCGTTATTGCGAAAGAGCCCGCCGATCAGCGGCAATTGCCCCAGGATCGGAATGCTCTGCGAGCTGCGCGTGTCTTCTTCTTGGATCAGCCCGCCGATGACGAGCGTTTGATTGTTGTGCAGGTGCACCACGGTCTGCGTATCACGCGTGGCGATCTGCGGCACGCCGTTCAGAATACCCGAAAGGCTGTTGACCACCGGATGCAATTCCACGATGATGTCACCGCTGGAGTTGACCTGCGGGGTGATATCCAGCGTCACGCCGGTATTAAACGTCTGCAGTTGCTGCGTGACCGGCGTGCCGACGCCGCCGCCGGTGGTGGTGAGGATCGCCAGCGTATCCCCGGCGCGGATGCTCGCCGTGTGCCCCGAGAGCGTCGCGATGCGCGGATCGGCCAGCACGCGTCCTTTGCCGTCTTGAATCAGTAGGTTCAACTGCGCGGTCAGGTAGAGTCCGGTTCGGGTAATCGGCAGAATCTTTCCGATGCGCGGCTCGATGCCGCTCGAATCGGGCGTCGGCATCACCTCGGTAAACGTGGTGCTCAGTACCGCCCCGGGTAATTCCAACCCAATATTCCGCGCAGAGGTGTCGTCCAGTTCCAGCACCTCCGTATCCAGCTCCACCATCGGCGGCGTCACGTCCAGCTTCGCAATGAGCTTTTTGGCCAGCCGAATGCTGGTGGGATCGCCCGTCAAGACGATCTCCGAGGAATTCGCCGGAACGGTGACATGCAGCCCCGGCGCCATCTGGCTCAGCGCCTGCGTAACCGCCGTTGCGATATCTTGCGCTGACGTCGAGGGAGCGTCGTTCGGGCCCGGAATCGCGGCGTTGAGATTCACTACCGCTACGTTGCTTGAACCGTATGCTGCACCGGCGGCACCAGGCATCGCATTCTGCCCGCTCGGATCGCCGTCGAGTTGCGCGATCGCATCGTGGATGCGCTCTTGCTCCGAGGCCGTGCCCGCTACCGAGATCGCGTTGAGCACCTTATCCACCGTAACCGTCGTGCCGGGAAACGTCCGATGCACCAAATCGCCGACCGACGTGGCGTCGATGTTCTTGATTCGGTAGATCTCGGTATATCGCGCGCCAAACGGTGGGGTATCGAGTTCGCCGATTAAGGATTTGGCGGTGGTGACGCCCTGAGGATCTCCCGTCAGTAGCACCGATGAGCCCGAGACGCTCACACGGATGCCATGCACCTCGCTCGCTACTGCGCGCGCGACCTTGCGCGGGTTGGCGATCTTTACTTCAACCGCTTCAACTGGCGAGGGCGTGGACGGCGCCGCGCTCGCCGGAGGAACGTCGAGGCTCGAAATCAGCGCTTGGATCTGCGAACTATCCAGCGACGTCGCTCGCACTAGAACGCTCGTCTTCGACGCCGTTCGGACTGAGGCGCTCGGGAAGAGCGGCGCGACCTTCTCGACGACTTCCTGCGGTTTGAGCACGTGCAGCTGGATCACTTGCACGACGGGTTGTGTCGGATTCTTCACATCGACGCCCGACACAACCGTACGCACGGACTGCACGTCTTCGGGGCTGCCCACCACGACTAGTGCATTCGCATGCCCATCTGTGCGCACGCGCACATGCGGAAAGAGCTCGCGCACGATCGCCGCAGCACGAGCCACCGGGATCACCGTCACTTGTATGACCGCAGCGACTGGGGACGGTTTGGGGCTCGGCGCGCGCGCACCAGCGGCACTCGTGGGAAAGAGGCCCACGGCGATAGCAAGAATCAGCAGCGCAATAATATGCGCGCGCATCTTATCGATGCGAACGAATGGTGCCCACACGGTACGAAGCGCGCTTTACGGCGATCAAGCTTGTGGATACCTGCAAGCGAGCCCTTAGAAGGTTACTCCTGCGTGGCAAAGCCCCAAAACGCGGATCGAAGAACCACTTGGTCGCTCTTCTAGGCGACGCACGAGCGATATCTCGGACACCGCTTCATATCCGACACTCCGTGGCGCCGTGAGATCAGGCCGCCGGCTCTTTCAAGCCTCGCGACGACGCGCTATCTGCGTGCGCGTTCGAACCGGGCGAGGCGGTGATTGGCTCGGGTTCAGAAGCGTGAGCGGAATTTGGATTGGGTTCGGCTTATTTGCCCCATTCGATCGCAAATCGCGTGCGCTACTCATTATTTGCGGCGTAATTACCCTTACAGTCGGCCTGATGTTTCGAAGCCTTGGCTCAGGGAACCGACAGGTTGAGCGCGAGGTATACTGCGGTGATCACGGTGGTGTACGCACGACTGCGGCGGGCCTATTTGGGCGAACGACAGCCGTGATATGCACTGATGGCACCGTTGAGAAGTACGCGGTTCCTGATCGCCGGAATTCCAGCCATTAACAGCGCGAAAAATCTGGGGATCGAGAACTTTTTCCGGCGATCAGGAACCGCGCCATCAGCCGCCTTGTTCGTCACAGCAGTGGGGTCAAGGGCGAGCTTGGACAAGGACGGCCCGAATAAGGTCAGCTTCAGATGATCGCGATCACGCGATCGAGGCAATCACGCTCGATCAAGATGCGTGCTATTAGGTCCTTGCGGTCGAGCGCATCGGAGTCGTAGAACACCTGCTCGACAAGGGCATCAGTGAACGGATCAAGATGCTCGCGAGTGGCCGATTCTGGGCAACCGACTGCACAAGCATAGCGTTCGCGAAACTTCTCGCTATTAATCACGGCGCTCGTTAGCGCCTCACGAGGCGATTCGCGGAGCCATCCTCTTCGATAGTCGCCATAAAGGCACCACGCTTAAGTGCATCCTGGTATACGCGTTCGAGCGCTAGCGCGGATCGCAAGACTTCAGATCGCGATCCGCGCATGCGCGCTAGGTCGTCGAGCAGTTGGAGGCTATCGCCCTCAAACCTCACGCTAATGAAATCCGTCATGGCTACCAGTCTACGCCCTTAGGCCCGATTCGGGTAGTGGCGGCGGTGCTGGGAGACACTATCGTGGCCGACTCATCGCCACGCCTCGGGAGTATGCTCCAGAGTACGCATCAGACACCGTCAACCTGTGCATCAAGGAGTTTTCGCACCGTCTGCATGGCCGGGATGCCGCCCGAAAGCATGTATGCAAGGGGAGTCGCTCCGCCGAATATCCGATTCGCGTTCGGGAGGCGAACCCACTCGTTCGCGAGCGATTTGCTATGTGAAATGTGTAGCGCCTTAAAGATGCCGATCACGTACGAAATACGCAGCAGCGTGTCGGCGTCGAGTGCCTGATTCTCTGGGGCTTTTTTTATGGCGTAATATGGCTCGTTGGCGACTCCGCCGAGTAGCGTGCGCACATCCTCATCGCGAACGCTCCACTGCTCGATGATTCGGAAGAACGCTCGGAGCCCGGGCGCGCAATCGGCGAGCGACCGAAGGACCTCGCGATCATCGTGCATCACCGACTCAGCTAGCGGCATCTGCCGCGCGAAGTCGGGGTCTTGGACTTGTGTGAAAACCCGCTTGGTGCGGCGAACTACCGCCGCCAGGATAAGCCTCACGCTGAGAGCGCTTTCTGTGTAGCGAGCAACGCAAACGCGCCAAAGCCGCATCAAGAGTACACCCCGTGCTCTATGCGGCCGATAAGGTCTTCTACTTGGCGCCTCCCAGCCTCGGTATCGAGAAGCTGCAACGGCGCGACCCCGCCTAACGCCCGATTCGGTGCATTTAGCCACCGCGTCGCTTTTACATCGTAGCCCAGTGCGGCAACAACACTTTGAAAAACGTGAGCGATGCGGTCTTGGTTCAAGCAGGTTGTCCGCTTTCGAGGCTTGAGGTATCTTCGACGACTTCAGCGCGGCCGAAAAGTGGGCCTTTTAAGTCAGGCTCGTCCACGCTATACTTAGGGGGTTATGATGGTTCTGAAAGCCGTGTGGGACAGTCTCCTGGATACCGCCTTGACGATTTTTGGGCAGCGTGAGCGGGTCATCGATCGGCACCGCCGGTCGGTCGATTAGCGCCGCAGGCCCAACATGGGACTCAGCATCAAGAGCGACGAGGCAAATCGTCTCGCCCGCGAGCTGGCCGCGGAGACAGGCCAAAGCCTCACCAGCGCCGTAACGGAGGCACTCCGGGAGCGGCTCACGGTGGTCCGACGCCAGAGAAACCGCAGCGCAGCGTTAGATCAAATCCAGGAAGCCGCCCGTTCGCGCACAGTATTGGATGCGCGTCCGCATGACGAGATACTTGGCTACGACGACGCGGAGGCTAGTTCCCGAGGGAGTTTACTAAAGATTGTGCTCGGAAGCTTCATAGACGCCACGCTGGCTCTCTTTGGACGGCTAGATATGGTGATTGATCGACACCGCCGATCCGACAGCTAGCGCCACGCCGCAGATCGCTGAAGGAGCCATACGGCTCCTTTTCCGTTTCCGCTATTGGTAGCGCCTGCGCTGATCTACGCCGAAGCGTTGCGAGGAACCGCGCGCGATGCACCAGTTCAACCGCGCCCTGGGAGCCGCAGCCTGGAGCCGCGCGAGAAAGCGATCATATACTACAGCGAGTACCAATCCGCAAAACGGTACAGTCGGGCTTTCTTCGCGCTGCGCGACACGCGATCGAATAGCGCGAGTTCTTCACCGACGAACGCGGAGCCAGAGGCTTCCGAAGCGCAGCGCGTCGCTACGCCGCTAGTCCCGTGCGCGTATTCGTCGCGAGCGATGGCCTGAGACGATGCGTATTTGCAACCAAACGGATACGACGGCGGAAAGCCACAAGCGGCAGCACCGCCCTCGCTGATACAATTGAGAACGCTCTCTTTCGGGACGGTAAACTCTTGAAGTTGCAGCTCGGCGCCACCCGTCAGATCCTCGGGACGATAGAAAGCGCCCGCATACAATTCGCGAGCGTTGGCGCGCGCTACCTCGATCGTCCGGTTCAAGTAGAGCGCGCCAAACTCGCCCGGTGGATTCCACCGACCGCCGTAGAGCTTGGAAAACGACGTATCAGCGCAGTCGTCCCAGCCCGCCTCAAAAACGCGGTAATAAGTCCCACTCCGGGACACGTGCTTCCTACTCACTACCTCGGAACACCCGATGCGAGACGGTGCATGTAGTCAAACACGAGCTGCGTTCCGCTTTCGGCTATGACATCTAAAACGGTGCGATTATTGAAATCTGCTGCCGGTGTACGCACGAGCGTTGGTAGACGGTCTGGACGTAGGCGACGCTGCATCATTTCTGCGAGCTGGAAGCAGCGATCGAGTTCAGCGAGACGCCGCACCGGAACACCGTTCCGTTCCCACTTTACCACCGCTTCCGGCGTGACGTTAAATAAGCGCGCGACGTCTGTGCGCGTCAGCGCAAACGCTTTACGAACGCGCCCAAGAGTGCGTACTCCGTGCTTGGAATAGATGCGAGAGAAGGTTTCGTTCATCGCTTCGGCGTTGATCTTGAGCGGCTGGAAGCGCGTCGACGTCGTCACGATGAGTGTCTTAGCCATACTAGCAGTATAACCTATACCCAACCCTAACGTAACCTATTGCAAACTAACACCTTCCAGGCGCCCCGGCCGCGGTAGCGTCACGACCGAGAGTGTCCCCGCTATGCGGCGAAGAGTCGCGCGTCGAAGCTGAAGGGAAGCACGCGCGACTCAATGAGGACCTGTGAAAAAGCGAGGTGGCGCGGGTTGATCAGGTAGTTAAACTCGTCGGGAACGACGACTGAGGGGACGGCGAGTGCGAGCGCGCGATTACTCGCGGCGAACTCATCCCCAACCTGGCGCGTCGCGTGGCTCCCCCCGGGCGTGCGCCAATCAGCAGGAAGCACTCCCAACGTGAGAACGGCATCGCTTGGGATATTCGCATAGACAAGCTCGTAGTCGGTAGGCGCGAAAGCGCGATCGATACGCACTAAGGTTTCAAGAACACTCAGAGACGCTGTTGCGGCAGCATAAGCGACAGCAACGCCTACATTATTCCAGCGACCGCCGTACTGCTCGGCGCCGAGCCCAGAGTACGCATGGCTCGGGGTCGGCGCATAGCGATGGCGAACGAGTCTAACGACACGAATCACGCAACGCCGCCGTAGCCGATCGCTCCTAAGGCTTGGCGCACCATCGCGACGCCAGGTTCGGCGGCGAGCAGTTCAAGCGGCGAGAGATCACCGAGATCCCAGCTTCGCTCTCGCATCCATCCAATCGCGCGGCGCTGGCCGCCGATTAACTGCACGGCTTCTCCAAACACCTGCGCGAGGCGCAAGAGCCGGTCGCCATCGGCGAGATCAAGCGCCGCATGATCACCAATGCGCCGGTGCATCGTCCGCACACTCATACCGGTCACGGCCGCGATCTCTTCAAGAGAGAGCCCGGTCGCGGCGAGCGGCTGGATCGCCGCTCCAGATAAGCCCTGGCGAACCGCCGCCACGATACGCGTCGCCGCGGCGGGCTCGCCGGCGAGCAGAGCCTTTACCAGTCTGATCGATTCCCGCGTGGCTGTGCCACCTGTCACAATAGTTCCTGCCATTTGCCTCATCGTAACAGAAACGCCGGTTTGCGTCCAGCCGAGACATAGGCTTCGAAGAGAAGAGCGCCGCGGGTGGAAAGCAGCGCTAGCGGGAGTTTTGCAGCCCGCAGCGATCGATCGGCCATCGCCAAGCTAGACTGATTATTCTAAATACCATATAATGCGTTGGTGGTATATAGTATCCCGAATATAGGGCGGGTAATCCGGGCAGCGCGCCTGGCTGCAGGCCTCAGTCAAGCGCAGCTTGCGGAGCGCGCGGGTATGACCCAGGCCAGCGTGTCGCTCATCGAAAGCGGTGGGGACTTGCGGGTCTCTCGACTCCAACAACTAGCCGGGGCGCTCGATCTCACCTTGATCCTTGCGCCCCGTAAACTAGCCGCCCTTATCGACGGTGTGATCGCGAGCGCTCAATGATACAGACCCTCGAAGTGCGCTTGGCGACACCCCTGGCGGCTAGTGATCCGACGACGCCGTCGCCATCGGCCTCCGTGACCCCGACAGAGATCACGGTCGGGCATCTCACAAACCTTCCCGACGATTCCACGGTGTTTGCGTTCGCCCCGGAGTACCGCGAGCGGACTGATCGGCCTGTGCTTAGCCAAAGCTTCCTCGCCGACACGGGCGAGCTGCTGGACACGCATATGCACGCGCGGCGGCTCGTGCCGCCGTTCTTCTCTAACCTTCTCCCCGAGGGCGGCATGCGCACCATCATCGCGAATCACCTCAACGTCTCAAGAGATCGCGACTTTCCGCTCCTCGCGTATCTCGGCGGCGATCTTGTCGGCGCGGTAACCCTAAACCCATCGGAGCCCCTCTCGCCGGTTGCGGGCGATGCTCTAACCTTTTCGTTGCCCGGTGTGCAGCTCAAACTTAGTGCGCTGCTTACCGAGGCTGACGCCCTCACCATCCCGGTTCACGGAAATGGCGGCGACTGGATCGTTAAAGTCTCCTCTGGCGCATATCCGGGCCTCACGGAAAACGAATACTCAATGCTTGACCTTGCACGACGATCTGGGATCACCGTGCCGGAGATCAAGCTCGTTTCTTCGTCAAGCATTACGGGGGTACCAGCTGAATTCGCCTCCGGCGGCCCAGCCTTCGCGATACGGCGGTTCGACCGAACGAGCGATGGCCGACGGACCCACGTTGAAGACTTCAACCAAGCCTTCGCGCAATTCGCGCACGACAAATACCGCAACCACACGTACGGCGACATCACGCGGCTCTTGCAGCGCCGCGCTGGCTTCATTCATGCTCGTGATTTCGTCCGACGCGTTACGTTTAACGCGATGATCGGCAACGGCGACATGCATTTGAAGAACATATCAATGATCTATCCAAACGGACACGACGCGCAGCTCTCACCGGCCTACGACTACGTCAGCACGCTCGTCTACCCTGGCCTCGATCATCGACTAGCCCTTTCATTCGGGGAATCCAAAGATACTGATATCTACATTGATGATCGCGTCAGGCGCTTCGCGCGGACAGCAGAGCTCCCATTTCGGATCGTTGCACGGGACATCGCCGCTACGATCGAGCGCGTGCGCTCGGCGTGGCTAGACGCTACTGACCTCCCGCTTCTCGACGAGCACCGCGAACGCATCGGAACGCACATTCTCGCTTACGCCGATGCGGCCACGGCTGCGCGCTGCACCTAATACGAGGTTGCCCGACGCCGCATCCCCCTTACGCCACTTACCCGAACCGGGTACTACGGCCGAACTAGCACGTTCGGATGTGTGAACGAGCGCGGGTCAATCGGAACTCTAGCATACCAGCGTTTGCATCGCTATGCAGAGGAGGTTATGAACGTGCTAAAGATTCTGCTCGGAAGCTTCATAGACGCCACGCTGGCTCTCTTTGGCCGTATAGACATGGGTATCGATCGGCACCGCCGTTCGGTCGACTAGCGCCAGGCGGTTCGTAGGGGCCGAAGAGGTTATGACTGTGCTGAAAATCGTGCTGGATAGTATCGTGGATACGGTGTTGACCCTTTTCGGTCAGCGCGAGAAAGTGATCGATCGGCACCGCCGGTCGGTCGACTAGCGCCAGTCCGCCGTAGACCGCTGAAGGAGCCGTATGGCTCCTTTTCCGTTTCCGCTGTTGGTCGCGCGCCAATCTACACGACGTATCAAGACTAATTCGACGACGAATCAAAGACCAAGCTATAGGAATCGCTATACACAACGAGTCGTTCGAATGGCTTGATCGAGCCGAAGCCTCTGACAACTTCCGTTTTACTCGGCTTTCGCTTGCAAAGTGGATTCGCGACACGTCGAGGTCGGCTCACCGAGTACACGGGCGGCGACATTCGCTGGCCGGGGTATATCGGGCACAGTGCTACTCGTCGGTGCTCGCCAAAATTCCAAAGGTCTACGAGACGCTGGGCTCCACGGCGGGTCACTTTCCCACTACGTAACCGAGCTTCGATCATGGATTGGGGAGCCACGCACGGCGGCAAGTGATCAGCAACTTCTTAAGGCCCATGCGGAGCGCATACGATCACTCGTACGACGTGTGGGCAAGGAAACCCGGCGTTTGGCTGGTGTTTAAGGCAATCCGGGGCGGTACCTGGGATGACATAACATCCGTCAACCTAGCGCGCTGCTACGAACCCGATACGAGGACCGGCGAAGACGACGCGCACATCAAGTCGCACTCAATGACCTGGTCGCTGGACAAGATTGTCGAGATCCTCAAGCCAAGGATTGTCTTCGTCAGTAAGCACAAGGAGAGCGATCCCGAACTCATGTCCGCTTTGAGGATTAACGGAGAGAACGAACGGCGACCGCTCGTGGTTCGGTACTCGAATCATTCCCGCGGCTGGCGCAATAAGGAGCGCTATACAGATTGGGTTCCGCGGGAAGCGCCGCTCTCGAAGTCCTCGATCTAGCTGTGTCCCCCCAAAGTAGGTCGCCCGGGTACTCTCCACGTTATGGAACACTTCGACCTGGTTTTGTTCTATCCAAATTTCCACAGCGATGATGGTCCGCCATTCGGCTCTATGGGCGTCTCGATCGTAATAGCGAGTGAGCTACTCTCTCGATTTACGGGAGCCATGATACGTCGGAACTAACCTCTCAGACGTGAGCATTGACGATTTGACCTTCCACAACGGGAACCCGAGCTTTCCCGAGGTCGATCGGCTAATGCGCAAGCTGCTCTCATATCCTGATACCGACTACTACTCCGAAGAGACCGACTACCCGCGGATGGTCGCGTTGCGTAGATGGGTCAAACAATCGATGCACGACTCCGTTCATGTCTTCCCTGGCGGAAACGGCGTTCGTCACGACGTCGAGACATTTCCGAAAGGCTATGCGCTCGTGCTCATGCACGACTTCGATGCGCTGGACATATACAGACATGCGATTCAACATGGATATTCAAAGTCGCAGGATGTAACCTCGACGTCAATATGCGCCATCTTGGAAGAAGGCGGTGTGGATACACGGCGTTGCTTCTTCACGAATCGATTCATGGGCGTACGAGACGCTAAGGATCAGTACGGACCAAACCCCGGCCGGCATCACAAGCCATTTGTCCGATTGAGCGACGAGATGCTGGTAGCTTTGTGCGCTCTGCTAAAATGCGTGCCATCGCGCTTGCGATACGCTCCTCAGGTGGTGGAACTTTTTGTGTCACAACGGCCTCCGTAAAAAGTGAGTTTTAGGCGAACGCAGTTGCGACCTGGAGGCACCTCTGGATAATAGTTCGAATGGCACGAGGGCATAACGCAGCCCATTGCGTTCGTGAAGGCGGCGGCGTGAAGCAAAACTAACGAGTAGTCATGGAAGGTGAATATCAAGGGCCTGGCTGGGATCGGCCGTGCCCCCGCCTTGGTCCAAACGGCGGGCCAACCTGCGAGCATTCAGCGGGCGATCATCGCGAGGACGGCGCCTGCGTACGATGCGCTGAGTCGCCTGCGGCATCGATGAGGCCTTGCGCTACGCCAGTTCCTGAAAGGGAACGTGGCCTTGATCCGATTCTGAGATTGATTGATCGCGACGTTCGGCTGATACGCCGTGGCAGTTCAAAGCTTATTTGCGGAAAGCTGGTGTTTGCGGATAAGAACACGATCGTCTTAGAACCAATTGGAGAGCCTGTACGCCATGCCTACAACGGTGGCGAGTACCCGCGCGATGAGATTGAAAACATAGCCCTTGTGCAAGATTCATGGCGCGAAGGGCGCGAGGGGCAACCTCCGCCGATTATGTAGATGATTATTGAAGTGCAGCGATGACAGCCGCGTTAACTCAAGTTTCGCAGTGGCTAGCCACATTGTTCAGCGACGCGGACTCCGCGGTCGCGCTGGGCACGCTAGGAAGCGTGGCGATTGTCGCTTGGACGGTCGGCTCTATTGTGCGCCAGTTTGGCCATCGCCCGTCGTTTTATCTTACCTCTGCAATGAACTTCGCGCAGCTAGCTTTTATGGGAGCGCTGGCTGCTCTGTTCGCGACGGAATCTGGGTCGCAAATCGGGGCGGCGTTCTTCCTGCTTCAATCCGTTTACATTGCCGCTTATGCCGTCATTGCGCATCGACGACGGCGGAGCGCAGAAATCAGACCGCGGGTGGCGCTTCCGGCCATTATTAACGTAGAGCGACCGCGGCTAGGGCATCGAGTTGCTGATCCGTGTTGAACGACCTTCCGGAGAAGTGGTCAGTCAGCGTTACTGGGGTGCCGTTCCAATCTGCGAGCGCGAAGCGGTCACGCTCGGTCCACTTCAATCCCGGGAACAGCATCTTAAAGTTTTCCCAGTCACCCTTGCCGTAACCCACGATCGCGCGTCGCGTCGCCGCGCCAAGCACTTCCGTGAGCAGCGAACGGCGAAGGGGCCAGATCTTCTCGACGTAATTTTCTCGTGACGCGAAGCGATCCGCGTAGAGCCAATCGGAGCGTTTTGGATGCGGATACGGAAGCAGTTCAGTCAGTAGAGAATCGCCATCGCTGCGTCCAAGCCGCTTTGCTCGATAGGCTCTACGTGCATCGGACCGGCCATCTGCGTTCGCGAACATGCGTCCCTCGAAGTGGAGCATCACGTCGGCCATCACGCGCCACGTGGGCTGACGACGCGGAGAATCCGAAAAAAGGCTCTCGCCGTCGACGATTCCACGATGCGCCTGTTCCAAGTCCATAACTGGTACGAATGTTGAGCGTAGGGTAAGGTCCGAGGCCAGCGCGTTTACATCAGCAAGGCCTTCTTCCATCCCGATGAACACGACCGGTGCATCCAAGCGGCCGTATCCGATAAATGCTTCGATACGATCCCAATCAGGAGTCATCGTGACTACTACGCATTCGGCTACGCCGCCCGCAGCCGGCGCTTTAGCTCGCGCTCTCGCTCCTTATAGACCTTGACCGTTACTTCAAGTCGCGTCGAGCAACCCGTCTTTGTGAGGATGTGCGAGATGTGGTTCTTCACCGTCTTATCCGAAAGGCGCAGGCGCTTCGCAATCTGCACGTTCGTCCGTCCGTCGATCAGTTCTGCAAGGACTTCGTGTTGAGCTGGGCTCAGCATGTCTTCGATGTTTGCCATGGTGTGCGTATTCGCGAAGCGCTCCGGCTTTCATACTGATCCGGTTCGAATGGACTGTGCCACGCTTCCGCAGGCAGGCCGCCGGCATGCGAAAGCACTATGATCGTTCGTATGCCGTGGGACAACAGCCTGAACCCGGGAAAAGGGCGCGCGTTCGAGATCTTGGCGGCGAAGCAGCTCGGGTCGCATTTCGGCATCGAGTTCGAACTTGATGTACCGATCGCAATCGGCTCGCCGCCTAAGCTCCACCGCTTCGATCTCGTGTCCGCCGATCGTGCTTACGTCGGCGAGTGTAAGAGCTACACGTGGACCGAGACCGGTAATATGCCGAGCGCTAAAATGGCCTTTCTGAACGAGGCCGTGCTCTATCTCTCCCATCTTCCGACGCAAACGCACCGCTTCATTGTGATGCTCTTCGACCTCCATCCGAAACGATCGGAGTCGCTCGTCCAGTATTACATCCGTACGTATCGGCATTTGCTCAGCGGAATCGAACTATTCGAATTGGATCCGAATACGGGCCGACTAGACCGGCATCTCCCCTAGCGCGCTTCTCCGGCGACGCGTGGATCGCTAAGGATCGCAAATACATAGTCCGACCCACGGCAGCTCGCAAAGATCTGGCCAAATCCGTCCGCACCGCAGTCGGCCTCCAATTCGGCCCGCTGCATTTCGCGTGGTGCAGCGTGACGGTCCGGGAGGCTGACAATGAGTCCGGCCAATCGACGCCAGGAAATTAAGGATATCCGCCAAGCAAAGATGTGGTCTGCCAAGAATAGGCCGCCGGGTTCAAGGGGTAATTCGCTATCTTGGGAATCGCAGGGTCCGTTCATTGTCTACCCGGAAGGACGATTATCGTGCCACTTTACAAGCGCATCGAGGAATTTGCTAAGTCAGACAGCACCGAATTCGACGCCATGTACAAACCGGGCGCTACCGCACCTCATTCGGGAATATATCGCTGCACCGCATGCGGATGGGAAGAAACGTCGGTTAAGGACAAAATTTTGCCGCCGCAAGATCACCACGTGCATGCGCCAGGGATGGGACCAATTCAATGGCGCCTGTCAGCGTATGCGCGCCACGAAGCTCACTAGTTACTTGTGCGTGTAAAGGTCGCCTATATGCCCAAACAGCGGCGTTGGTATTGCAACGACTGTAAGAGGCAGAACGGGTCGAAGCGATGGGTGGTCTAACGCCGAATCCAACGTCCTTCACGGACACGCTGCGGGGTTGGGCCGATGCGCTCGTGGGCTTCATGGGCCGCGTGGTCACTTTCGCCGGCGAAGTTATGGAGAGGTTTGGCGACGCCGTCAACGCTGCCGACGGCATTGCGCGGAAGTACCGATGGGGTATCTCGACCAGTTGGCCGCTCTACCTGCTCATGGCGCTCGGCGATATGGCAGCTCGTGGCGTCCCATATCACGAGTTCGAGTCAGCGCTTATGGAGTTCTATTCATGCGAGAACTGGCACGAGGTCGAATCCCTTATTGCGAGCACGTGCGAATATCAGTCCGTATCGCTCCTGAGACGTAAGATCTTACGCGATACAGTAGTGATGATCCGCGCTGGCGAGCGTGACGGATTCAACGCAGCGGCGTTCGCCGTTCCTACCTTGTTCGCGCAACTTGAAGGGATTCTCCGAGAATACTCAAGCGCAACGCTCGGCCTTGTAGACACGCCAGCAAAGACCGTTTCCGTAAAGAACATCGTGCCAGCGCTCGCCGCCGTTGCGTCGCCGATCGAGCGCCCCTCGCTCGACGTTATCACGAACCTTCTCTTCAAGAGTTACAAGGCGGGAGAACCTCCGAGAGGGCAGCGATTCAGTCGACACCTCTTCAACCACGGTCGCGCGACGGAGCCCGGAAAAACGTCGTATGTCGTGCGGCTGCTCCTAATGATTGACCAGGTGGCATATCTCATAGACAAAGCCCGGGGAGTGGACAGCCACGCAGTCCAATTCCGGTCATCTTGGGCGGACACACTCAGCAGTGCGAGGCAAATCGGCTCGAACAGCCCGGCGGGACTGCCAACCGCCCCCGGCGAGAACTCCGGGTAAGCTGCGCTGGGCTATGCTCTAGCGAGCCAGCCCTCGCGAATCGCGCGCACGAACTCAGCCATCCCTTCCAAGCGGGCCGCTTCGTTTCTGTTGCCGCGTGGACCGTCGCCGCGAATGTGTCTTCGACCCAGTATTGCGCCGTTCCAACCTCGTCGGGAGCGTCAAGGCGAAGCCACTGTTTGCGGACGTCTTTGTATTCGGAATGCCGAAGTTAAGCTACGCTGTCTCGTTCGCGAGAGACATCCCCTGCACAGGCGTTCAGAAACGCTAACAACTCGTTATTGAACATGGCGATTTTTCCGACGCATACGAGTTCGCCCACGACGTCCCCGGAGCCGACATCCACGCCTTCAGGCCGTAGTCCTCCAGGACGAAAAGGAACTCTATGCACTACAGTTTGCAGGGGACGTTCCAGGCGCCGACCTGGACGCGATCGGCAGGCACATCAGGCAGTATGCGGACTCGAGCATCAAAGCGCAGTTCAACGAAGTTCAGGACGCTAAGTACCGGAAGCCGGGCCAATCGCATGACCGCGCGCGATAGCGCGCACCCCTTCCTCGCCCCGACTTAGCCGCCAACTGTGCGACGCAAAGACGTTTCGTATACCGCGCCGACCTGCGAGTGCAATTCACGCAAAATGGGTTCGAAGGCGTCCTTTCTCTTCACTTGGGAAGGCCCTCGAAAGCACCCGCGATACGTGGGGCGCAATTTCACTAATAGCCAAATCGAGCGATTGCGAGGGTTTGCCGAGTGCGCGGCGACACTTGGCCGGTCAGTTGTCGCCGCGCAGATCGCGTCCTCCGAGCATGCCGCCACTCATTGAATTGAAAAGAGTCGCAGGCGTTACGCGAGCTTGCGCATATAAGGTCCCCGGCCGGAGCCGAAAACCTCGATTTTCCGGGGATTCTGCTCTTTTTTGCTCCTGGCCGGTCCCGTGCGATTCCGGCCATTTCCGACCGGCCTGTTAGACGAATGTTAGACGACGGCATGGAATGGATCAGCGATGGACCTGATCGATGTCTGGGATATCGGGACCTTTGATGGAGACCTTTTAAGCGAGTTGCGCGCTAATGCTGATCTGGTGCGCAACTATGCCGCTGCCGACGCCGAGAACTTCGGAAGCTGCGAGACGCCAGGGCTGAGAGCAAGGTATCAAACGAACCCCCATGCGGAACATTACCTTCACTTCCTGGAGAGCCTCTGCCGATTCATCAAAGGCCGAACAATTCGGTCTTGGCACTACACGCGACTAACTGACTCCGAAGTTGAGGCACTAAGGGCGACCGGCGTACAGCTTTCGACTCTAGAAACAACGCGCCAGCGCATTGACGCGCAGGTCATAGCAGGTTTAATTCCGCATGAGATTGCCGATTCGCTCTACCAGGCTAGCCCGCTTCACGCAAGCGATCAGGCCGAGGCGCGCACGAATAAATTCTGGATGACTTCCCATCCTGTTGATGTGAACGACGATGGGGTAGCGCCGCTTCTCTCTAATTGGGGTGGAGAGGTGGTATACTTCTGGATCCAGGACGCGCATCTGCAGCAGCTTGTCGCAAGCATCGGAACAGCGCGTGTTCTCGAAATCGCCGTTCGGCTCGAAGCGACCCGTCACACCTACAGTGCCGCTAAGGCCATCGCAGGAACCTTCTCGCGCAGTCTCAACCGAGTTTCCGATTTCGATGAATTCGATCTCTGCGCAGTTCGCCCGCTCGCACCCGAGGCTATCCTAGGCGTACATACGGAGGGCGAAGCAACCTTCGATAGGATTGCCCGTGGATATCCGACCAACTATCGCGCATCAGTTTAGCGCGCCGTGTAAGCCGGGGACGCTTCGAACGTGCGTCGCGTCTCCCTCAGGTGGTGCGCCATCTCGTCATGTGCTAAATTGACGCCGCCTTAAAGAACATATTTAACGCATGATGAACCTGCAGTCCCAGGTACTGTCGATATTCAGAGAACCGCGCGGGGATTCCCTGAGTATGAAAGTGAGCCGTTTCGGGCGTCGCCCCTCCGTACATTTCCATGATAGAATTATAGTCGCCGTGAATGGTTCCGCTAAAGACATCATCTATGGCGCGAGCGATCTTTTTCACGCGATCGGGGTCGTCGCCACCGATGAAGCATGCCTCCGTCGCCTGAACTTTCCGGCGGCGCTCATAATGGTTAATCTTCCTATGGCCGCTCATCAATTGTTCCGTCGTTCGCGCATCATCCACGAAGTAGCGCTCAAGAAACTACGCATGAGCCAAAATTCCCAATAGCTATTTTGGGATAGCAGCGCCGCGAGCGATTGGCGTTGAACCACCCTTCGCGCAATTCCGCGTCCCGGACCGCGTAGCAGCAAAACTACCCACTACGCCGAACGATCTTAATATATTCTATTGATCGTGTTAGGAGGTTATGGTGGCCACAGTCAAGTCGAGGACCAAACGGGTTAGTTCGTTCAAGCCCCGCAAGTACGAAGACTTCGAAGTCGTGGATCACGACGGCTATATCACCGGTTCCGTGCGGATAAAGCCATCCGGGATATTGTGGTCGCCGCCAAACGGCAAGGTTTGGTATGGAGTATCGATGACTGCATTTGCCGCATTTGCTCGCGACAAGGGCAAAGTCCAGAAAAAATAGCGCCCTCCGGGACGGATGTCTTGCCATTGGCTCTTGGTAGCGTTCTGTGTACGCACTACGTCGACTTGGAGGCACCCCCCAGCGCAAGGGAGCATGTCGCTATGGCGTCAACGATCCGAACTTACCGAGATAGCGATGAGCAACGGCTTGCGGATGTCTTCAGACGCTCAGTTCTCACGATAGCCCGCCCAGATACAGCGAGAGTCAGGTATTAGCGTGGGCTAGCGGCCCTTTGGAGGCTGACTTATGGCGAGAAAGGCTGCTTCAACGCGAGACGTTCGTTGCTGAGGAAGGCGACGCAATACTCGGTTGGATTGAACTCGTCCCGGACGGACGCGTTGATATGCTCTATTGCGCGCCGGAGGCGGCGGTAACGGGAGTAGCTGCTGAATTGTACCTCGTCGCCGTTGCTCGAGCGCGTGAACTAGGCCTGCGACATTCTGTTCGCAGAGGCAAGCCTGTTCGCCGGATCATTCTTCCTGAAGCAGGGGTGGAGCGTTGACGAACGCGAGGTGATCGTTCGCTACGGCATCGACATTTGCGGATGCATGCCTTTCGTCTATAGCTTCCGCAGGCACGACTTCGTCATAGTCGGGTTTCAAGACCTACGGAACGAATTGGACATTCGACGAGTCTGGTATCCACTTCGTCGCACGGTTAGATTATTTGCGGAAGCTCTGATACGGCCGAACTAGCGCCGCCGGTCGAGTAGCACTCCAACAGCAACGTTAAATGCGGCTCCCAAGGCAACACTTGCTCCCATGTTGCCTAACGCAGACCCATGGCCGCCCCAACACCAGCGCCGAGGGCGATGGACATCCCACGTCGAGCGCGCTTCATCCGATGCTTCTTCGCCCCGGACTCCAAACGATACGACCTATCCGCGGCATAACTCGGGGCTGCACGTCAGGATTCGCCATAACAACGTCTGTCGACGAGCCCTTCCCGCCGATTGTACCCGCCAGGAACGAACGCGTTAATCGTCCGATGTCGGCTCACTGGGTTGAGGCAAGATTAGACCGCGTCGCGCTATCTCGGCGATGAGCTCGCGTCGATCCTTCACTCCGAAATACTTGAACAGCTCTTTTCTGTTTGCGGCAATCCTGCCGAGCAGCTGTTCCTCTGCAAGACGTGTTCCGTCGTAGGCGAGCATATAATATCGAAGCTCCTCCTCAATCTCGGCGTCCATTTTATCCTCGCAGAGAAGACGAAGAACCATCTCTCGCAAAGGGCCACCTTGGGATGGCGCGACTTCTTTCCATTTTGCGATTTCATTTGCGCGCTCGCCACCATCTGGAAAACGTATCGTCAGCGGTATCTCATAGCTTACATCCAAACCGATCGATCTCGCATAGGGAACCCCTCGTTCATTCCAATAATCCACGTCCAGGAGATGGTGAGTGTGCAGAATCCCGCTTTCATCCACAAAACCTTCCTGCCACAACATCTCCCATTCGTGGGAGCGAAAGTACTGTTTCCTAAGCGCCGCGTTCAGTTGCTCGATGTCTGGATCCTTTGGAGCTTCACCCACTTTGGAATTACCTCCGGTTATCCGCCGTCACGGACTGTTGGCGCGTTTCTCGTTTCGCGCGACTATGCCGTGAGTAACATATATTTTCTTTAGCTTAGAGCAAATGACCTAGAATCGTATTTAAAGCCGTGGCGACGCGAACTATGGATTCCAGCGCAACGCGAGATTTCCACACAAGCCGCACCGGTAGTTCACAGTGTCGTCCGCGTCGATGTCTTTGCCGCCTGAAGTGACCGGAAAGAACCCATTCCGGTCCGCTGTGTTACCACAGACGCAAACCGGCGTGTCACACGTCGCCATGTTTCCAGGCTTGTGACCGAGGTGTTCACCCAGGCCCTTTGCTTCTCACGTAACGTACTCTGCCATTGTTCTTCACTTCAATTCTCGCAGCCCCAAATGGTGCCTGCCGGTGCAGGCGTTCAGATACTCTGCTCCTCGCGCAAACCGCCGCCCACGACCTTGCAGTGTTGCACTGCATTTTACCTATGGTTGCGACAGGCGCTGCCGAAGGCTCGCCGCTAACAAGTAAAAGAAAATTCGTGAGCAGCAACGATGCACCCGCGACAATCAAGACTGTCGCAACGAAAATAAGACGTCCCTTACGGCGTAGAATTGGCGTGAGCCCAAGCGTGATCTCTTGCCAAGCTTCAATCATGCGCCTTGCTACTTTTGCTCGGAATGCGGGATCGACCAGGACAGAAGCTGAGTTGAATTCCGTTATCGCTGGAATATCCGTCTCCACAGGCCTTAACGCAAACAACAATAGAACGAGTCCAGCGAAGAAGCACAGGATGGAAAGGACAAGCAGCGGTGTGAGTGTGGCGTGCAGGTTTCCAGTAAAACCACCCAGGAGCGCAAATAGACTGGCACCGCCTCCAATAAGCGCGACAAGCTTTTGCGACTTATCATCCAACGTTGCGATTGCCGCATGCTTTCGCTCGTAGAGATCGACGGCATTCGACAGCAGAAACTCAGGCGTCTCAAAACTCGAGAGTGTTGAACTTTCCCTCAGTAACGCCGCGTGTGTATCTCTACGCTTCGCGGCAGGTGCAGTCTCCTCGTGTTTACCTACGTTGATTGCACGGAGGTACCTTAGACCTGCCACCAGACCGACTGCAGCGACCAACCCCGCAATAGCCCACTGGATCCACATCACTGACAACACTTTGCGTACCCCACATGGATCGTCCTCTGACCGCTCCCCAGGTTGACCCCCCGCCGTGGTGTGGGATGGGACATCTGGCTCATTTGCGAGCCTCAGAACGTGAAAGTTCGAAGGACCCCGATAGCGCCATCAAAGGAGGTCGCTTCCAACTCGCGATAAGCCGCGTCGCGAATTTCAGCCTCCTCCTTCGACGTTGGCGGAGGCCCGTGCTTTTCCAGCAAGCCTGCCGCGTAGGTCATGAAGTCAGGGAAATCGTTGCGGTTGACTGGGCTTCCGTTCGCAACCATCGCCGCGAGTGGTGCTAGAAAGTCGTAACCGAGAAACTCGCCCGCTATGCGAAAACGATTGTCGTAACGCACGCCTAACTGCTTCAGAATTAGGACCCCGGTCCAAAGAAAGCCGCAGATACCAGTCATTGCCGCTAAAGCCGCTGTAGTATTGCCGTCATTTGATAGACATGGATAGGCGATACCCCAGACTCTAATCGACAGTGGGGCCCGCTACCATCAGGTCGACGGCATTTTGTACGACTTGGACGGCCGGGTAATATCGCCAAGTCCATAGTCTATATGCTTAGACGCCTAACTGAACTCTCGCGGGCTCACCCGACATGCTGATGAGTAAATCGGCAGTGCCAAGTCGACTAATTCGCTAGAGATGGCCGTTGCAGATGTCCTAACACATAACCATGAAAGCCCTCGGCAGCAGATCTCTTCGAGAAGGTATAATATGGCGAACACTGATCCCGCTAGCGCTGCCAAGGCGCTGCGTGCCTGGGCAGAGCAGGTAGACAGAGAGCTCTTCGCCTATCGCGCACAAACCGCTGCGTTCGGAAATCCCGAAGGTATACCACGAGCGACATGGGCACCGGGCCAGGTGGAGTGGTATCAGCACTGGGACGGGCCCTACCGCTGGGTTCTTTGCACGACGTTCGAAAATAATGACGACATGGCGCTACTCGCATTTTGGACCAAGCCCCGTTGGGCGGAACGCGAAACGAAGGTGGTCTACATGACCGATCCCGCGGCGGTTGCTGCCGAGATCTGGGATTTTCTGCAACCAGACACGACCGACGCGGCGGCGGAATAGGATGGCGAAGAAGGATCAACAGCGCGTCGTCATGCCGCCGTTCGAGCCGGGCCGCGCGCTGGCCGCCTTTAAGCGGCAACAGGCGGCGCTGGACGCACTGCGTGGTCGTGGCTTCCGAGAGGCCGCTGCCGACGAGCAGGCGTGGCAGAACTTGACGCAGAGCCTCATAGAGCGAACGTTTGGGAATCCAAGTTCCAACCTGAGCCACTTCTTCTCTGCACGCTCCGCGGGCTATTACAATTTGATGGGCATCGATGACCACCAACGACAGCAGAACTTTGAGGAGCGCCTAAGCGCAAACGAATCGCTCTTCAAGAGCATCATCGCCGAACTCGAACTTGAACTTCCGGAGGAGGGGGTCAAGGGTGCCTATGCACCGGGCGATGAGTATGCGGTGTACCGCGATCTTAGCAGCATCATATCGCCGGCAAGAAGCCGCGTGTTAATCGTCGATGCCTATATCGATGAGGATCTCTTCAACTTGTACGTCAGCAAGGTCCAATTGGCCCGCGTCGATATCTTAACCAATCGCGTCGGAGCAAATGTTGAAACCGTCGCTGCAATGTATGCAACGTCGCACGCTATATCGCTCAGGAAGAGTAACACCTTTCATGATCGGCTTGTGTTCGTTGACGATCGCGGTTGGGTAATCGGACAATCCGTGAAGGATGCTGCCGTCAAAAAGCCCACGTATATGATCGAACTTGACGAGCCGGCGCTAACGATGTTGCGGGACCTTCATGAGTCGATCTTTCAGGCAGCCACGAACATCGTCTAAGAGTAGCAGAGCTTCCCGAAACCGAACGCCCTCAATACTTGAATACAGCGGTGTCCTCGGTTACAACCTCAAGTAGATAATCGCGGGTCCCCGTCGCGGACGATGATGGGCTCAAGGGATGCCACCTGTATGGCAGAAGGTACGCCACATCAGCAGTTTCCCTCGAGCGATCAGGGGACAAATCGTCTCGAGTGAGGCGGATTGTCCTCGAGAGGTCGCGGGTCGGTGAGGCTGGGCTTTTTGAATCAGAGACCCTCCTGCCGACCTACCGAAGGGCGCATCTGCGGGGGAACGAGGCGCATGTGTCCATTTGCGAAAAACGAAACAATCGGTTCGGGTGATAGCGCTGAGATGAGCCGTCGGTAATGCCGCAAGGAAAGTCCAAAAAAAAGCCATCCGTAAAAGAGGCGACCCCCGGAGCTCCGCTTTGGCGTGACGACCAATGGACTGTGCGATCCGGGAAGCTGAAGCGTGCGCGCGGGAACCCTGGCAAGATTCAATCGATCTTCCGATATGTCGGCGAGAAGCTGCCGAAAGCCGCCTTATCTAGTGTGGCTGCTGAGTTGAAAGACTCGGATTGCGAGGGCGTGTACTTCGCGCACGATTCGATGGGATGCGCGAGGTATGCCGGTAGAGGCAACGTCTTCACTCGTTTGAAGAGCCACTTCAAAGCTCATCCTGACGAGCTCGTCTATTTTTCGTTCTATCTCATCAAGAACAAGAAGCACGAACGAGAAATCGAGACGGCGTTGATTCGAATAGCTGGACACTTGCTTTCATTCAACGAGCGAAAGAAGCGCGCGAGCATCGAATCCGGTGATGTGAAGGACTATGAGCCCGGCACCAAATATTTCGAGCGGCACCGAAAGAAGGGGCGCAAACGCAAGGCTCGCAGGGGCCGCCCCCAAAAAGCAAGGCGTTGAGCACCCGTTCGACATTCAATGGGAGATCATTGCGCCGCGCATCGCGCCCAGTGCAGCAGGTGTTCATCGATGAGTCTGAATTCACGGGTCCAGACCTCCTCGCAGCGGATCAACCGTTCGTTGCCTATGCGGCTGTGGAGATCGATGAGCGACGTGCATCCGAAATAATCGAATCGATCTCGCGCGAAGTACAAGAATCAAGGCCCAGAACTGAAGGCTTCCAATTCTACTGAAAAACGATTATGGCCCTCAGCAGATACTCGAGATTCTTCAGCATATCTCAGTCAAGAAGATGCGGAGTTCCGTTCACAATAAGAAGTATGCGATTGCGGCAACATTTGTGCAATGCATCTTCGAGCCGGCGCCGCGGGACATTTGGGAGTTGGCAGCACCATTTTCACCGCTTCGTTGCAATGCTTCTGTTCGAATCGATGGAAGCGCAAGAACAGCCAGCTAATGTCGCGACTGCCTTCAGTGACTTCATGCGTGGCAAGAACGACGCGGCACTATGGAAGTTGCCCGAAGCAGATACGCCACGGCATCCGCTTCTCGATGATATCGCGGAAGTCGTCAAAGCCTACAGAGCTGAGATCCTGGAGGAACGCGCGTCGGCACATTCAGTGGAGGACATTCCACAATACGTCATGGACCTGACGTCCACGACATTGCCCATCCTGCTGCGCTCCTTTGCCGATCGGAACGAAGTTCAATATCGCGTCACCCTCGATGATTCGTAGGCGATGCGACTGGCTGCATCGCGCGTTCAGGACTTTGGTTAGAGGACTTTCACCACAACTGAAGGCCGTATTTCATTTGCATCGTCCGAGACCTCAGCCGCGATACAGATTGCCGATCTCGCGGCGCGCGCGGTCAGATACGTCTATGCAAGGGACAAAGAGACGCGCGCTTTTCGTTCCCACGATCGTTCCTAACCGCTTGGCCAGATATAATCTCGATCCGAACTTCATTGAGCTAGAACACGTAGGGCACAACGGTGATGTTCTGAATATGATCGCGAAACAAGCTACGCGAGGGTGGCGATCCTGTCGCACGATTGAAGCAAATCATGGAGCTAGCGGTTCAAATACGCTCGCAGACGCCCGGTAAGTAGATTCTCAATGCGCACCGCTCTCACTGACAACCAAATCTCTTAGATATGTCGCGAATACTTGCGCAGAGAGTTTTGGGTTAAAGCGTATCAACGATCGCTGCGCGGCAGTCATGGCGGATACGACTTCGAAAAGCGGAAGAATGGCCTGCGGGCAAGCCTCCTTATTCTGTTGCAGACATGGTTCAAGATGGCGAGAACGCGTCATGCGATAGATCTCGCGTGTTCGCAGTAATTGGTCGTCGCTCGAGCCTCGAACCGCATCCACGAGCCCCGAGCGGCCCGCTCCGTCGTCAAACGCGCCTGTGAGCGATTTAACGATCTCGTCACTTTGCGCTTTCAGCGCCGGCATTATCGTGGAATAGACACTGCCAAGACGCGAGCGCTGCATCACTTCATGAAATGCGTCGGCAGCGCTGGGATCGACGGAGCGGCCTTCCTTCGTTGCAGCGACGAGCTCCTCGACGAAACCCTTCACTTGCTGCAAGGGAACATTGGCGGCGGAGGCCAGCGTTGCTGAAATCTTGTTGGCGTCTGGCGTTACTTCCGTAACGGCTTCAGGGCGTATCATCAAGGCTGCGACTACTTCAAGCAGATCGACCAGGTCGTCTGCGGAAGCATTTGCCCGAACACGGCGGTCATATTTCTTGCCGAATGGTTCGGTCCACCGCAGCGTCGGCGCAATGTCTTTTTTCGCCTTTTCGACGATTGGATGCAGTTCAGCTATTATCGCACGGCGCACTTCCTTCGTTGGGAATTCTCGGCCGCGGAGCCAGAGCTGAAACACCCATGCGTCGCGATGCTTGATGCCCGAGAGCTTGAGAACAATGACTTCGAAAAGATCCCGATAGTCGCGCGGCATGAAGCGTTGAGCGATACCGCGGCCGTGTCTCTTCGCACCAGCGGGCTTCGGACCATTGATGATCTCTTTCTTGACTAGATCCTCGACGAAAGACACCGTGATAGCGCCTTCTTTCCAAGGGCAGCTTTCACCCACCACCGATTCCGCGCCACGAGTAGGTGCTCTTTTATCGATTCACGTGAGGGAGGTTTGTAAGTTTCCACTAGCCCGGAACTTTTCGTAATGGGAGACGCCGTCATCCTCTTGAAGGGCGATTTACCGCCAGTCAGGCGGGTCAGATAGGAGGCTCTATGAGCAACGAAAAGGGAAAGGCATGGCTAAATCTCGCGTTGGCGATAATTGGCCTGATCGTCGCAATCGATCAGCTGCGCGGCTAGGACGTGTCGGCGGCGACACTGCGTCGCCCTTTACGCCTTTTGCCAAGTAGAAAATCTAGTAGAATCGAGCGCCACGACCATAAATAAAGCCCGCAATTGTGCTCAATTGCGGGCTTTATTTGGTAGCGCTAACGGGAATCGAACTATTTGATCGGGTGCCGTGTCGTGTTCTTTCGTCCCACCCTGCACGGTTCGTGTCATGCTGTGTCACCTAGCTCCGCAACGTGTTCCCGGTTAGGTAGACATTTGGGTAGACCGAACCGATCGCACTACTAGCACCCCTACATGGGAGACTCGCCCAGCCAGGAGCTGCAATGCTGGCCGAGGGACGCATGCTTCCTTCTCTTGGCAGAAAGATTCGTATGGATATCGCCGAACCGCTCTTCGGGTAGCGGGTCGTTCGTCACCGTCAGCAACAAGAGCTTTATCGGCACCCTCAAATCGATCTAGGGGAAGCACCCACGCGGTTTCGATGGAACCAGTCGATGCAGCAGCCGACTACTACACCTTCCACAATTAACGGTGCCGCGTCACCGAGCTCCGGGTCGATAGTCAAATATGGAGTCAAAAACCCGCGGATGCCTGAGCGAAGGTACCCGACCAGCTACGGCGATCTGAAAGGTAACCTTTGAATCAGGACGTTCCAGAGGCGATACTTGCTCTTCACGACTCTGATGATGCGGTCGTTACAACGCTCTCAGTGTCCTTCGCTGCAGGTAAATGGATTGCGGCGTTCGTTGACGGAGCATCGCACGACGATCGCGTCCAGGACATTGTTGCGACGCTGCGACCGGAAAGTGAGCAGGGCTCGGACATTCGTCCAAAACTCATAACCCTAATCTGGCAGGCGGGATTGAAACCGGTAGTTGTTCAGCAGACCATAGCGGGCCAATTTCAACTCGACGCGGCCACTGGAACGTTTGTGGGGAAGTCAGAACCGGTCTTTGCGACCGTGGACGACAATGCGATTGGTCAGAAGCTCCATAAGGCGGTTTCTGAGGTCCTCGCTCAAGCAGCGAGCAATGCCGTTAAAGACGTCCAGAGCGGCGCTTTGAATGTCGACGCGATTAACACAAAGATAGTCGACGCTTTGCTGCTTGGGATCAACGAAGATCAGAAACTCAAGCTACTTTCGGCACTGAGGGCGCTTGATCTTCAGCAGCTAGATGCAATTGATCGAATGGAGATTCTCCGCCGCCGCGTGTATATCGCTGCAGACTTAGAACTCTACGACGAAGCGCGGGTCGATGTCCTCGATCTCTTAGAGAACCACGGCGAGAAACTAACGTCCGAAGATAATCTCGCGCTGCAAACGCTTCTTGCTATCTACGCAGCATTACACGATCAAGCGGAGACCGCCCTACTCAAGTTTCAGGACCTTTTGAAAGAGGCAAAGGTGCCACCCGCACAGCGCGGCTTCTTGTATCGGAACATCTCGCTGACCCTTGATACAAACGATCCTGCTGCAGCTCTTGCAGCAAGGCATTCAGCGGATGCATTTGTTGAGGCTGGAGAAAAGTTAGAAGCGGGCAGAAGTCTTCATCGTCTTCATGACTGCCTTGAGGTGAGGGATCCCGTGGCATCGATCGCGCCGCTCGCAGAGACGGTGGCACTGTGGAGCGAAGGTGATCTTGCGTCGTGTGATTACAAGGCTTCGGCCCTGTACGCTAAAGCGCTGAAATGTTCGTCCGCTGGCCTTCACAAGGAGGCATTTTCAGACGCTAAGGAAGCCGTTCGTATCTACCGCGGATTGTTAGGTCGCAAAGCGCAACTCACTATGAGCCTGCAACTTGCGGCAATAGACGGTGCTCTTCTGGGTGACCCGGAAGCTGCAACGATCAGTTCTGAAGCAGATGCGCTTGCAAAACAACCAGACAAAGCTCAGTTCGAGCGTCGAAATGATCTCATTCAACTCCTTGATAAGTACGATGCAAAACGCGCTGCGGAGATCGCGGCTGAGGTCGCAGGCAATGCGGCCTACGAGATGCTAATGTCTATCCGTCTGATTCAGGCGATACGAGACGAAGAGCTTACTGTTACTGAAAAGATTTCAAACATTGAGGAGGTCATCGCCAACGCTAAGGGAGTTCTCAAGCCGGATACCATTCGCGCGGGTCGATTTGCAATTGCCGCACTGCTCGATAAAGGCTCGGACCGCGCGCGTGCTGGTTCGATATTAAAGCAGCTGACCGAGTCTAAACCTGCTGACGTTCTGGCTTTTCAGCAGTATCTCTCAAATCTTTGGGCACGCGAACTTTGGTCCGATGGTGCGGTAGCGCTGGCCAAGCGTATTCAAATATTAGGCGAAGCACCTGGGCTGCTTTTTGCCTACGGGAAGTCGCTTCACATGTCAGGCGACTCGGAGACGGCCATACCCATCCTGGAAAAGGCGCGAAGTACCGCTAACCCGGGAAGCGATGTCGAAAGCGCCGCCAAGTTGTTTCTCGCTAAGGCGCTTGCGACCGGCGCAAAGCCGAGATATGTGAACGCTACGATTGCACCTGCCCCGATAACGCTAGGGAATGTTCGGGATGCGCTTGGAGATTTCGCTCGCTTCGTTAGTGGCGAAATTCGTATGAAATTTTGGAGGCACGATAAGTGGGTCTCTGCGCCGGAAGGGCGCGGCGAAGATCACCTTCACGGTTTTTTGCGGGCGCGATTCGGAGAGCGCGTTCTTCCCTTTCGGCAAATCGCATCGGGCGCCGGCCGGGTTGATCTCTACGTGCAATTCGGCGGCGACCTTGCTGTTGTTATTGAACTAAAAATGTGCGGCGGTGGTTATGACTCCCAGTACGCGGCGTCTGGAGAAGACCAACTATTACACTATATGCCGTATTTAGGCTGTCACGTTGGCTTCCTGGTGGTTTTCGATGCGCGACTCGAAGACTGCGGATCACCATTTCTGTCCGCAGGCTCGCAGCCAAAGTTAACCATCGAAGAAGTGTCAATCGACATGCGGCCGCGCATTTCTAAACGCAAAAGGAAAAAGTGGTACACGGATGCCACTTAACAAGCCGATCGCGGTCACGATCACAAGTTCTGGAGGAAAGCCAGCAGTTTATCACGTCGATGTGAACGGTATGCCAGGCCGAGCCGCTGTACAACCGGTTTACACGAAAGTGGTACTCGACAAATGGGGCCCGAATGTCACCGCCGCCATTAGCCTCGACATTATTACCGTACTCGCAGTGCTGGCCGCGATCGCAATGCCAATCATTAGCCAGGCACTCGAAAGGAAGCATAAACGAGCGCTGTTGGATGCAGAGCATGCAGGCGCTAGGGTGCAGTTGACGTCCATTCTTCAGGAGCTTGAGCGCTTTGCGGCAGCTCTTGAAGCGATGCCGCGTGTTCCACTGCGCAACGCGGTCGATATGCTTCAGCCCTTCGTAGAGCGGGCTCTCGCGGCGGACATGGCGGCAGCGCTCTCCCCTACGCAGAAGACGGCGGTTTATCGGGCCCTTGCATTATTGCAAACGCAAATTGCGCTAGCGACCGCCTACCAAGCGGATATCGACAAGGGCATCGAACAGCTCGAGGCAGAGCGAGTATCCGCGCTGGCAACGGCCCGTTCGCTACATCGTTTGCAGAATGCGTTGAACGCAGCCGGTCAACGGAACAACGTATTCGATCTAAGTGAGTGCGAGCGTCTAAGGCTCGAGGCTGAGCGTTTGCAAACCGAAATTCAGGAGCTTGTCGCTAGCCGCGAGTTTGTAGCCATGGAAGAGTTTAACGAAACGCAAGAACAGAGGCGAGCGGAGATCCAAAACAGGATTCCCATAATCGAGGGAAACGCCGCAAGCATGCGGCACCACTTGCAGGATGCGCGCGCCGCGCTTGGAGACCGCACCGAGGTCGCAGCGCCGGTCCGGGAGCGACCATTGGCCGCGCCAACGCAAGGACCTTGAGTTGGTCAGAACCACGCTGTTGGGCTGGAGTACGGCAAAACCGCAATAGGAGTTCACGTTTTATGCAACATGATATGCGCAATGGAAAAAAGGACGGCGGCTGGAAAATGTCGCTCTGGATGGTCGTGTGCTGCATCCCCATGATCGCCATCGTCGTCCTGCCTGCAGTTGGCGTCTGGAAATTCTAGAAAGGTTCACCTTGTTAGGTGGTGTTGCTCAGGCGGGGTATGCCGCGCCTGAGCAATAGTGTGCTGGCGGCTGCCGCGAGCCAAAACGGGACATCGGGAGACGCCGCAAAGAGCGCGCCAATGGCCGCGGAACCCAACGCTTGGCCAAGACCTCGCACCAAACGGTGACCCGGCGCTTAGGGCGGCGAAAGCACCCCCGCGCGCATCGCCACGGGCGCGATGTCCCCGGCGAGCGCGGTTCCGGCGGGGAGCACCGGTCAGCTGGAAGACGCGGTATACGCGAACCCCCTCCACCCAACGATAAAACGGATCATGGCAGTTCAAGGTAGGTTCGTGGCAGTTCATTAAGTCGTGGCAGTAAGGCAGTGATATGGCGGGAGCGTGTAGGAATCGAACCTACCAGCCGCGGTTAGGCGGCCTCAACGATTTTGAAGACCGTGCGAGCCACCAGACCCGTACGCTCCCATGTGCCGTGATGAAGCAACCCGCGCCGTGAAGCGCGGGTTGCCGGATTTCTTTTACGGACGGATGTAATCGAAGCCGTGCTGTTCGAGTTGCATGATGCGTACGACGCCGGCGGGCACCATAACGGCTTGGGGAACCAAGACCGGCGCTTTGCCGAGGGCTTTCGTGAATGCTTCGTACGTGTTATGGCAGGCGTCGAATTCCACGCCTTCGGCATCGAGCGATGCGATGTACTGGGCGACGGGGCTCTTGTCGAAGAAGATCTTCAGCCCCGGCCCGTAGGCAACGACGACGATCTGCACCTGCTCGGGTCCGAAATAATCGAGCAGATTTTTCGCATTGTTCAGCGTCAGCGTCCACACCGCCGGCGAATCTTGACTCACCTGGATGACGACATGCGCTTTCGCAAACGGATGGCTATGCGTAAACGTCGGATTATTGAAATCGAACGACGCCAGGGTCGGCGTGGCGGCGCGAGCGCCGGGCGCCATGCCCAATGCCAGTC
>Ga0207416_1001155_pt1 | contig 37486 bp, 37 predicted proteins | sample PaiPotPPM11metaG_FD_184107 | JGI IMG/M metagenome (GOLD analysis project Ga0207416, IMG submission 184107) | Iron sulfur acid spring bacterial and archeal communities from Banff, Canada, to study Microbial Dark Matter (Phase II) - Paint Pots PPM... ...
CAAACGTACTCAACTCGACCGTCTTTATCAGCGCCTCGCCAACGATATCGACCAGCTCCTTAACGCCGTCGGCCTTAAGCTTGCAGCTTGACTACCAACGAGAACAAAATTCCCGTCACCGTCCCCATAACGGCCTAATTGTCAGAACTGAGGCTTGTGCTCAGCCAGCTTAAATTGAATAGGGATGAAGCGATGCTCACTTGGCGGATGTTGGTGCTGTTCGTGCACGTTGACGCGGTAATCGTGGCGCTGGGAGGTTCATTGTTTGCGACGTTCACACTCGCGCCGATTCTCGCTGACGAACTCGATGCTCCAGCCCGAGTGCAGGTTAGCCGACGGGTGATTCGGCGATTGGGGGTGATCGTTCTCACGGCCCTTGCTGTGTTGGTTTTCACTGGAATTCTCAACATGTTGTTCACCGGAATTTTCTCAGCTCTGTTAGCGGCTAAGCTCGTGCTGGTGGTCATCGTCATCGTGCTTGCGACGTATCAGTATGCGAACGTCGGCACCCGCATCTGGCGGCTTTCCGCCGAGGGTTCGCGCGCGGAGATTGCGCCCTTGCAGTCGCGTTTCCGCCGAATCGGCTTAACCGTCGGAACACTTGTGCTGCTGATCGTTTATCTCTCGCTTGGACTTACCAGAACCGGCGCGGGAACACTGGCGGGCGGATTCCGATAACAGCGCTACCGTGCTGTCAGCCGCCAGTTTGACATCGCGCGGACCCTTATCGACGATGCTATGGACCGCAAGGTGTCCAGCAAATGACTGGGAGCACTCATGACCGACGCTCAGCCGCAGGCGGTGAGGTTCGTGCCACTGCCCGCCCATTGCGGTTTCTCGGTTGGCTCATCCTGCTCGCTTTTGCAGTCGGGTTGGTCTCGCTGCTGAGTTATTCGTTGACTGCGTCTGAGCTGATGCGATCAGATAATCCAGCGTTCGCGGCCTGGTGGGAGGCACATCAGTTTTATTTCATGGAAGGTGGGGCGACTGCCCTCGGTCTGCTCCTTGCCATTCGGATCGGTGGCAGCCTCGTGGCCGGTCCCGACCGGCGTTCCCGCGCTGGATTAGCTGCGGTCGTGCTCGCCGTAATCGCGTTCGCACCGCTGATTCACGTGTGCGCGGTGGTAGCGCGTTTGGGCTGGAGCGGGCGTGGCTCTTCGTTTGCGAGTTGGATCATCTCACGCGAGGGCTATGACACAGGCCGGCAGGTTGACAAGATAATGATCGCAGGGGTTTACTTTTCGAAGACCGCGGGCTTCGCCCTGCTGGCCGGACTTGGCCTAATGGCTATCGCATGCGTCACCGTGATTGCCCTCGAATCAGCAAAAACTGAAGTGGATCAGTCTTGAAAGTAGATGCAGGCGCCTCGGCGCCATAACATCCTGACGCAATTCATGAACGACGATCGCACCAGCGCCGAAAAGGTTGGTTCACAGCTTAGCCGCCGCGCTTTTATCAAAGGCGCAGGAGCGGCTGCGGTCGTTGCCGGAATTGGCACCATCAGAAAGCCATCAGCGAGCGCCGCAGGTTCGGCAGAGGCGCCTGCGGTTGCGGACGATGGCATAGCGGAGCAGCTTGGACCCGAGGCCGTGACTATTGAACTGAATATCAACGGGGCTGTTCGCCAGCTCACCGCAGAGCCCCGCGTGACCCTGCTTGAAGCACTGCGCGATCACCTGGGGCTATATGGCACCAAATTAGTCTGCGGCCGTGGCGCCTGCGGCGCCTGCACCGTTCATCTCGACGGCTCCCCTGTTAATTCATGTATGATTCTCATCGCAGATGCGCGCGGACATCGAATCACCACCATTGAAGGGCTCGGCACTGGTGCCGGCTTGCATCCGGTTCAGCATGCGTTCGTCGAAAATGATGCACTGCAATGCGGTTTCTGCACGCCAGGGATGATCATGTCGGTCACCGCTGCGCTCAACCGCGATCCAAATGCAGGCCTCGACGAAATCAAACGGGCAGTGAGTGGCAATATTTGCCGCTGCGGCACCTATCCGCACGTTTTCAAGGCAGCGCTTGCTGCAGCCACCAACCTGCGCAGTATGACCGAGCGGAAAGTCTGATGGGCGCAGGCGCATATCCGACAACATTGCGAGCTTTCCTCAGAGAGTTCTGCATTGGAGCACGGCACCTGCCGGGTCGCTGAAGGAGATGGCGCGCCGGCTCACACTGAAGCTGGGCTTCGCCCGTCAAGTTCAAGACGTCACCGTCGTTATTCCTGACGACGAACCGACGCCATGGGAACTGGACGAGCGATTCGCCGTTGTCGGTGTCGATACGGCGAGACTCGACGGTCCGCTGAAGGCGGCCGGCAGTGCCCGCTACACCTATGATATCGAGCTGCCCGGAATGCTCTACGGCGCCATTCTGCGCAGTCCTTACCCGCATGCACGGGTCGGCAAGATCGATTTGGCGGGAGCGCGCAGGATTCCAGGTGTGCGCGCGGCAATCGCCCGTGACGACCAGGTTGTGCGCTTTGCCGGGCAGGAGGTGGCGGCAGTGGCCGCGATTTCCCATCAGGTCGCCGACGACGCCCTCGCCGCCATCACGGTTGATTACCAGCCGCTGCCCTTCGTCGCGAACATGGAACAGGCGCTCAACCCCTCCGCGCCTCCAGTGTTTGCCTCCAGCTCCAACGCCACCAGCGCCAAGCGCTTCGAAGCCGGCAACGTCGTGCACGGATTCGGGCACGCTGCCGCGGTTCACGAGGCAATTTACACTACGCAGGTGCAAGCGCATGTCTCGCTTGAGACGCATGGGTCGGTAGCCCGGTGGGATGGCGATCAACTTACAGTCTGGGTCTCGACTCAAGGGATCTTTACCGTGCGCGACGATCTGATGGTTTTCTTCGCTCTGCCGCCTGAGAATGTGCGTGTGATTACCGCCTACCTCGGCGGGGGCTTCGGCTCGAAATTCGGAGCCGGTGCAGAAGTCATCATGACGGCGCAGCTCGCACGCGAGGCCGCGGCGCCCGTTAAATTGATGCTTCCGCGTGCGGCCGAGCATCTGGCGACCGGCAATCGGCCGAACTCATGGCAACACGTGAAGCTTGGCGCCGCGGCTGACGGCAAACTGACGGCAATTGAACTGATTCAGCGCGGCAGTGGCGGAATTGGTGGAGGAGCGGGCAGTTCAGGACCATACAAGCAGCTTTACAATTGCCCTAACGTTCGTACCGAAGAGCGCAATATTTATCTCAATGCTGGGCCGTCTTCGCCAATGCGAGCGCCTGGATGGCCTCAGGGGTGTTTCGGACTGGAGTTGGCGGTCGACGAATTGGCCCGCAGGCTTGCAATTGACCGGCTTGAATTCCGGCGCCGCAACAACTCGGATGCCGTCCGTGCTTTGGAGTACGAACTCGGCGCTCGTGCTTTCAAATGGGACGAACGGAGCCGCGCAACGCCAAACAAAGGTTCGGTGCGCCGTGGAATCGGTGTCGCCAGCGGTTGGTGGCATGGGTTAGGGCGTCCTGGTTCGCAGGCACAGATGGTTGCGTACCGTGATGGGCGGGCCGAGTTGCGCACCGGCTCGCAGGATATTGGCACCGGCACGCGCACTATCTTAGCCATGGTCGCGGCAGAGGAACTCGGGATTCCATTATCGCAGGTACGCGTCGAAATTGGCGATACGCGCTATTTATATGCAGTGCCTTCGGGCGGCAGCAGCACGGCGCCGTCGACTACGCCAGCCGTGCGCCAGGCCGCGGCGCATCTCAAGGATAAGTTATTTCGCTTGGCAGCGCCGGCGCTCGGAGCTGATATTGGAGATTTGGAGGCACGCGACGGCACGATCCGCGTGCGGTTCGAGCCCTCCCGTGCTCTATCTTTCGCGGAAGTATGCCGGCGTATTCCGGCGGACTCACTCTCCGCCGATGGCGAACACGTCCCTGACTACCAGGGCTTCCGAACAAACCAGGCGGGATGTCAGTTCGCCGAGGTCGAGGTCGATACCGAAACTGGAATTGTTCGAGTGCTCGAAGTGATTGCGGTTCATGATGCTGGATTGATCATCGATCCGCTCACCGCACGCAGCCAGGTCAACGGCGGCATCATCATGGGCGTTGGATTTGCACTCTTCGAGGAGCGTAGGCTCGATCCCAAAATCGGCGTGATGGTGAATCCAACGATGGACGATTACAAGTTGCCCGGGCCGCTCGACACGCCCGACATTAAGGTCATTTTCGTTGAGGTCGCCAATGGCGTCACCAACACAGGTGTGCTGGGCCTTGGCGAAGCGGCGCATGTCGCAACTGCGGCCGCGATCGGATGTGCGGTGTTTGACGCGATCGGTGTTCCGGTACGGTCGCTGCCAATAACCCCAGACCGCGTGTTGGATGCGTTGGGAAAAATCTGAAGAAAAAGAGTGAGGAACGGGAGACGCGGAAACAAAGCATTGCTTCGGACTTTCTCCTTGCTTTCTAATTACTCCACGCCCCGGAGCCATAAGCACGCACAGAAATCGCTGGTATGAATAGGTTCCAAGTTATCACCCCTTCCGACCTGCCAGGCGCATCGAGACTGCTTGCGCAACGGGGCAATATTGCGCTGGCTGGCGGCGTCGACATGGTCGATTTGCTCAAGCAGGAAATCATTGAACCGCGTGCATTGATTAATCTGAAAGGGCTCGGCGGGATGGATGCCATCCAATTAGATGGCGCAACAGGACTGCGGATAGGCGCTCTGGTCAAGTTGGATCAAGTTGCAAATTCGAAGGAGGTTCGCGGACGCTATGCCGCGATAGCGGAGGCTGCGGGTACCGCGGCCACTCCGCAGATCCGGAATCTCGCGACCGTTGCGGGCAATCTGCTGCAACGTCCGCGATGCTGGTATTTTCGTCATCCCGAGGTCGATTGTCTCAAGAAGGGTGGGCTAAAATGCTACGCCGCCGACGGGCTCAATCGCTATCACGCTATTTTAGGCGGCGGCCCATCTTACATAGTCCATCCCTCGAATCTGGCCCCGGCGCTGATCGCGTTCTGCGCAAGAGCAAGGGTTTTCGGTCCAAAGGGGGAACATGAAATCGAGTTGGAGCACTTCTTCGTGCTGCCTCAGACTGACGTGCTCCGCGAAAACTTACTTCAGCCAGAAGAGATAATCACAGAAATAATTGTGCCGGCCCCAAGCCCCGGCACAGACAGCAGCTATCTCGAGGCACGCGAGAAGCAAAGCTTCGATTGGCCGTTGGTGAGCGTTGCTGCGGTTGTGGAAAGCGCCGCCGGTCGCGTGCTTCAGGCGCGAATCGTAATGGGTGCAGTCGCACCCATTCCATGGCGCGTGCCGGACGCAGAAAACGTCCTGGCTGGTGCGACGCTCGATTCTGTGGTTGCCGGACATGCCGCGGACGTTGCCTTAAATGGTGCGAAGCCACTGGCCGACAACGGATATAAGGTGCCAATTGCAAAGACGCTGGTGCGGCGCGCGATCCTCCAGGCTGGTAGCGTCCAGCAGAATGGTTAAGGTCTCCAGCGGGCTCAAATGCTGACGCTAGATGTGTTGCTAGGGCAATTTATGGTCCGCGAGAATCAGACATTCTGCATTATGTTGCGTACGAAGATGGGCTATTTTCGCTCGCTTGAGGGTGAACGCTTAATCGATGCCGACGATAGTACTGCATGCTACAACTGCCTGCTGACGCAACGGCCACTCGGGCCTGATGGGATGCCGGCAGACCCGGCTTATTGTGGCAATGCTCGGGCCTGTTTCAGGCCCGAGCATTAAGGTTGAGGGCGCAAAGCTCAGGTGGACGAGCTGCGAAAGCAATCCCGCCAGCTAGTCATTACTCAGTAAGCAGCGCTTGTTCCCCGGTCGGAATGCATATTTGCTGCATTTGATTCCTGGTTGGTCTCATTTGCGTTGTGGTTAGTGCGGGAACCGTTGTACTACATGCTATTGCGGCTCATGCGAAAACCTTCCGCACGCAAATCTCTTTCAGCGCGCTGGAAATGTCGCGTCGCTCCTGCCCTATCGCCTTTGGATAAAGCGGCACTGCCAAGCCACTTCTGATGCTGCGCCTTGGCGACGTTTACGCCATCGGCACGCGCAGCCACGATGTCACGCTCGACTTTGGTTTCGAGCCAACGTGTCCGCGTTTCCTCATTTTGGGCCGAGGGGCCGCTCATTGATGAGTTTTCAGGCCCATTTGCGCCCTCGTTCGACATGTAGTCGCTAGACGCGCTTCCTCCTGGGGCTGCGCTCTGGGTTCCTGGTTGACCCTCGGATGGTACTTGGTGGGTGATATTCGCACCGCTGCCTGCGACTGCCGGCGCACCCGCAGCGGCCCCGCCGCCAGCCACGCCACCGGCGCCTCCGCCTGCTTGAGCAAAGACAGAAGGGCCGAATCCGCCGATGGCCACTGTCAAACCTGCAGCAGTTAGTATTTTGCTGATTTTCATCAAGAAGTACCTCTCCTTTGTTAATGACAAGCTGAAGAATCGCGCGCTGCTGTTAAGCGCCACAGAGCCTTGTCAGGTATTCGTTGCATACATGTTCAAGAACCATACCGGCGAACTGGCTTGCAACTATCGATGGTTGCTTCGCCCTGCTTCTTCCCAAAAGATGGTTTCTCACCTTGTCCTCCTATTTCGGGCCTGCAAATAGGGGAGTGTCGTGAAAAAGATACTGGCGGCGGGGGAGATGCGCAGTTTCCGGGGTGCGATTAAGCTACCTAAGCGCGCAGGTGTGCGTGACGAGTACGCTGACGGGTTCCGGCCGCTTTCCAGCGGCAGGCCCGCAAAATAAGCTCCGTTACATCGCACGCGTTAGGATAAGTATGGCAGCGCCTGGGGCGGTACCACCAAGTGGCGGGTAGCCTGAATCGTTTGTCAGGATCGAAGTACCTGCTCAACGGATAATGAACGCAGCGCCGAAAGCCTCTTCGATTACCACGAGTTTGGGTGTGCCGGCGCATTCCCGCCGCTACTTATGGGCACTGCTTGGCATGTTGCTGTCAGCGACCCTTTTCGAAGGGTACGACATTACGATTTTCCATCTCTGCACGCCCGATATCGCTCGCACCTTTGAAATGGGTGATGCGGCGGTCGGTGCAATAGCGACGATTATCCGTTTCGGGGGAGTCCTGTCGTTCTTTGTGGTGAGCCTGGCAGACTCCTTTGGGCGCAAGCGGGTGCTGGCGAACACCGTCCTATGTTACGGGTGCTTCACGTTGATGACCGCCTTGTCCACAGGCGTTTTAACGTTCACTGTTTTTCAGAGTGCCGCGCAGATTTTCCTCGCCGCGGAATTCGGTGTGGCGGTTATCATGATCGGCGAGGAATTCCCGGAGCACTGGCGAGCGCGCGCTATTTCGCTGTTGCTGATGGTAGCGTTTCTCGGTGTGGCTACAGCAGGGTTGCTCTATAGCCGGGTGGCGGATTCACGTTGGGGGTGGCGGGGCATGTATTTCCTGGGCATTACGCCGCTATTGCTGATTGCCTGGTTGCGGCGGGGGATGCGAGAAACGGCGCGCTTCGCTGCAGTCGAGCAAGAGCGCAGACTGCATGGCCGTGCTCGGCACGCGATATTCGAGCCTTTGTGGCGCTGCCTGGAGCCGGCTGCGGGGCCGTGGGCACGGCGGATGCTGCTGGTTTCGACCCTCTGCAATTGCATCGGATTGGCCGGTGGTCCGACCATCTCCTTCTTTAGTCTTTATGCCAAACGTGATCATCATTGGAGTTCTAGCGAGGTGGGAACGGCAGTCATCTGCGCCTACCTGCTTGGGACGGCGGGCACTCTATTGAGCGGCCAATTGTTGGATCGGATCGGTCGACGTGCAACCACTGCTGCCTTCTGCGTGATGACCGCGTTCGCAATGGCGATTCTTTTTCAAAGCAGCACTCGAAGCGCGATTCTGCTCTCGTTCATGGCGACGATGTTCGCTTATCAGGGCGCGCGTACCGCGACTTCGGCGCTTTCCTCCGAACTCTTTCCGACCGCCGCGCGTGCAACCGGGTTCAGCCTGACGGTGCAGGTAGTCGGCCAGCTTGGATGGACGCTGGCGCCGGTCTTCGCCGGCATCCTCTCAGGGCTGGTCGGCGGTTTGGGTAATGCAGTATCGCTATTCGCCGCCGGTCCGCTGATTGGTGCCGTTTTGGTTCTGGGTTACGTCCCCGAAACCCGCGGCAAGACGTTAGAGGAACTCTCGCCCGCAGCCCTCGCTGAAACGAACTCATCGCTGAACCCGCGAGAGGCATGATCTGCAGAGAGACTGCCCAATTTTCAGAAGGTGCTCTTGTTATCAGCAGCCCTCGGCGGCCTAATGGTTAATTGCATGATTTCGCGCAACAAGAGTTTCGGTTCTTGACTTGGCAAGTTCGGGTTGTTTGTACGACGTGGCGCCCTTGATCCCCCCTGACCAGGGAAATTATCCGATACTTGACAGTGCGTGGCACCTATGCTGAAATCTCGTTTCCTTAAGTTTGCGAGCGGACGAGCATGATAGAACGGGAGGGGCTAAACAGTGCCGATGCAAAATATTCGTAGGCCAGCCGCATTATCTGTTCTGCTTGCATTCTTCGTCAGCGCAGTTGTTGTGATTACAGTTCGACAGCGTGATCGGTATTGGACCTACTGCGATTGGGGCGAAGGGGTTGTCCCCAAAGCCTGTAAGCTCTTGGCAAAATTTAGTGACGTGCATGGGAGTTTTGCTAAAAACGTCTCGATAAGTGGCCCAGCCCCAAAAATAGATATGCTCCTGTCTCGTGTTGACCTTCATGATCAGATCGGGAGCAAAGGTAATCGATGTGCCCGCTATTGTTGCCTTTGGCCCGAGCAATATCGGAATTTCCACGTGTGGCGCTTGGGGATCGCTCCACAAATCAGGGAAGCCAAAGTTGTCTGGAAGCGCATCCGGTCGCCACTGCGAACTAACATGAATCCTCAGGTTTCTGGTCGGAGTAGTTCCACTATTTTCCCATACAGGGGCGAAACTCCAGCCAAATACCTTTCGATTTACGTCTTGAATTTTCATGGCTTGAAACCCATTCAGGAAAACAAAAGCACGCTGCACGTCTACAAGCGTCTCTTTGTTGGTGACATTCGAGCTATGAGTGAGCAACAAGCTTCCTATTCCGACGATTCCCAACAGAATAGTGCCACCAGCGATTATCCTTTCAGTGAGGGAATCGGCCATGTGTTGATTGTCCTCGCATTTGTGTGTGTTCCGGTCGGGTTTCTAATTTTTCTTCGCTACCCAGGGTGGACATGGAAAACGATCATCGGCTTGATCATCTGTTGTCTAAGCGTTCCACTCGTGCTTCTAGGTGCGATGCTGAGTAGTTAAGCCTTTGTTACTCCGTCTGTGGAGATTAGGTTTTGACTTTATCTTGAGTAATGCCTTGGCAATTTTCGATGCCACTGAATGTGCTGTGCGTTCTCGCTTTTTGTCAGCCATGACTGAGGCTCCGCAACTGGAAACTGCAATTGCTCCGGCAACGGTGCCGGGCTACCGCTGGCATGAAGGATTTGCTGAGTACGGCGCCAGTGCTTCGTGCTCAGCAGCCTGTTATGAGCAAATCGAACATATTGGCATTCTTCCGGTGATTGTGCCGAAAAGAGAACTGCGCCGAGTAGAGCGGAAGGTACTTCTTCGAGACGTGATGGAAGCTGCCCATGATGCCGCGCTTGAGCAAAGCCCAGAAACTTTCGAGATTGTTGGTATGAACAATACCGTGCACGTACTCGCCTTGACCGTGACTGACGGTTTCATGCGGCATGCCAGATTGCTTCAGTAGTCGGTAACCGGAGTGTTCATCGGTCGCTACAAGATCAATCCTGTCGCTCACGGCTTTGCGAACGAAGCGATCCAGGGTCGGCGTATCAGTGTTCTCAATTACTTCGCAAACGACGTTGCTTTACGGGAGATTGCGGCGATAACAGGAACCTTGCCGGTAAATCCGCCAGTGGCTTTCACGCACTTGTTGACGTGTCGATTGTAGTTCTTCCCGCCGATAAAGGTCTCATCTACTTCGACAATGCCCATCAATTCCTTAAACTCTTCGTTGTTTATCGCGGCACGAATCCGCGTGCACATATACCAGACGGTTTCATAGCTGGCCTTATCGTGGAACACGGCGCGCTTGATCTGAAGTGCGCTCATTCCTTTTTTGGAGTGCAGCATCAGGAATCCGACGGTGAACCAAGTCTTGAGCGGATATTTGGTATTTTCGAATACGGTCCCCGTTATCAGCGAAAACCGATAGCCCTTCTTTGCGCACTGGTGACACTGCCAGTGCCATACTCGCGACAGCTTGTAGACTTTATCGGAGTTGCAACGTGGGCATACAACGCCATTTGGCCAGCGATGCTCAAACAGGAATTGCTTGCACGCTTCTTCGGTCGGAAAGAGTTTGTCTAGTTCGCTGAGCTTGATCATGAATTGGACTTTAGCGATTCATAGGCGTTCTGTCAACTGTCGGATAATTCCAATGACCAGGGGGAGGGCTGGGTGAGGGTTGCCTGCCTCCTGCCTCTGAATGCATGGACAAAATGACTACGTCAGGGAAATTCTGGCGGCACGACCACTATGTACGCCGACAGCCATCCCCACCTAACCTCCCCTGGTCAGGGGGAGGGATTGCAGTCCTATTCCGTCGCCACGAATCTTACGGGGAATTTGCGCAACTTAGTATTAGGGCGACACCTCATGATTGGCTCGCGGCCGGGAAAAGGTCACGCATTTCAGGGATGACCCACAATGGCGGCTGACCATTGGCTACCCGCTGGATATTCGCGTAGCCATTGCCGAAGCGTTTGCGATAGCTGTCGACCGTGGGTCCTGCGTTGTGCGGCGTTAACGTGACATTCGGCAGTTTGAGCAAGGGGTTGTTTGGATCGGCGGGTTCTTTTTCCTGGCAATCGAGTCCCGCGGCCATAATCCGATTTTCCTGGAGGGCCTTAATCAGCGCCACTTCATCGACCACTTCACCGCGGCAGGTGTTGATCAGAATTGCTTTCGGCTTCATGCGTGACAGTTGGTCGGCGCCTATCATGTGGCGGGTGCTGTCGTTCAGTGGCACGTGAAGGCTCACGATATCGGCGGTTTCGAGCAGTGTGGTGAGGGGGACATACTCGACGCCGAGCCTTTCTTCTTCCGCGCCGCTGCGGCGGAACAGGTCGTAATAGATAACGCGCGCGTCAAACGCTTTGATGCGCCGCGTGACCTGCTGGCCGATATTGCCGAGGCCAACGATGCCAACGGTCTTGCCCTCGATCTCATAAATGTCGACCGTACGGGGGATGCCGCGATGCCAACTCCCGGCGGCGACGTTTTGATGAAACGCGACCAGCTTGCGGTACACCGCCAGCATCAGCATGATCGCGTGTTCTCCGACCGCTACGGAATTGGCGCCGCCGTTGGAGCAAATCGGGATATGGGCCTTGCGCGCGCCCTCAATATTGACCATGTCGTAGCCGGCGCTCAGCACCTGAACCAGCTTCAAACGTTTGGCCTCAAGATAAGCGTCGTCGGGCAGTAAGCGCAAAAAGCCGAGGAGATATTCGGCCTCGCGCATCGCCGCCGCGATATCGCCGGCGCTCGCCCGGGGCGGCAACATCTCCATAGCGAAGCCCGCGGGCTTCATCCGTCGCGCCTGTTCAATTATGTCAGGCGGCATCTCGATGCCTTGGGTAAATACGATCATCTCCTGTGCCACGGTCAACTCCGATGCTCGGCGTATTGAGCGCCGTCAACGGACGGCCAGCTACCTGCCGCCCGTAGTTGAGGGTGATTGGAGCGCGCTGGCGGCCATTTCAACTCTCACGGTCTCGCCCGCAGTTTCATGCAGCGTCAGGCTCATTGCAAATGCAAGCGAGGGCACCAATGCCACCAGGAACATTGCCGTACTTAGACCATAGTGGTCCGCGACCGTGCCCAGTACCGGGGTCAGCATTCCGCCGACCGTCATAGATAATCCAAGCGTAACGCCGGCTGCGAGGCCAACCCGGTTAGGCAGATAATCCTGACCCATTACAACCACTACGCTGTTTGCGGCTGAGACGGCTACCCCGACCGGCACGAGCATTATCGCGGCCACGAAAATTCGTGAATTGAGGAACATTAGCAACAGAGGGACGGTCGCACCAAGCGACCCAGCAATAACGGTTTTGCGCCCATAGCGATCGGCCAGCCTGCCGCCAATAAGGGTGCCTATTGCAACGGATGTCGCCAAAGCGGTTAGAGCCATACCTCCGCCCGCCTTCGTGCCGCCGAGGTTCGCCGTCCAGTAAAGCGGTAAGAAAGTATTGAGGCCGAAGAAGGCGATTGAACGCAGCATAACCACGGTGGTGAGGCGCATGAAGTCGCCCCACCGTTCATCCCGCTCGACAATGGCGCGGCCACTCACTCGAAGTCTTACGGACGGTTCTATGACGACCAGCCGATGCAGGTTAGACGTCACCACCAGCGCCATGATCAGAACCGGAATCGCCAGCACCACCGCGCCACGCGTACCCAACACCATTAGCGTGGGCGTAATCAGCAGCGGCCCCAAAGCGAAGCCCACCATCCCGCCGACCGTGAAGAGGCTCATCGTGGTTGCCTGGCGCGAACCGCTCAAGTATCTGACGCGGCGCGCCGCTTCAGGATGGAACGCTGATATGCCGAAGCCACTGACCGCGATCGACACAAAAATCAAGCTATAAGTAGGCGCCAGTCCCGAAACCGCTACTCCCAGACCGGCCAAACTCATTCCGACCGGAATCAGCCATGGGGAGGAACGGCGGTCCGCCAGCAGCCCGAACAACGGCTGAACGACCGACGATGAAAGTGTTTGAGCGAGCACCAGGCCCGCCGCTGCCGCATAGGTGAGATGGTATGCCGCGATGAAGAACGGCAGCATCGCGGGTACCACACCCTGATTGATATCGTCACACAAATGAGCCGCGGACAGGAGCGCGATCGATTTATAATCGACCTGTTCGGCCGGCTCAGGATCCGTTGTGGTAAAGGAATTCATTTTTTGTTCGCGACATGCCTAGCTTGCAGACTCGCTCCCGCGGCTGCCTGATGCTTCGCGGGGTGTGTACTTAATGGCAGAAAATTGCGCGCGACAACAAATACCGTTGCCAAATCGACTTATTCGATCCTTGGCGGCTCCACCTTTTCGTCGGCGTGTGACGTCCGCCAGGCGCACCTCCAAACGGCGCTATGCGCCGATCGGGCAGACTCGTTTCCCTCGACTTCCCATGGCGTCGCTCAGGGCTTCAGCTCCTCAGGGCTGCCGATCCTCGGCTCCGCTTTGCGCTTCGTCTGATGAAGTGCTGATAGATCGACTTGATTGTGGTTTAAAAGAAAGTGTGAGCGCTGCAGGCGCTCACACTTTCGCGTGCCGCAATTTGAATAGACATGGCCCGATCGGATAGTTCTGGCAAGTGATGAATGCAGAGCCTGATCAGGTGGGTGGCTTCCCATTCGCCGTACCGCTGATTGTCGGCTGCGCCCTGTTCATGCAGACGCTTGATTCGACCGTAATCGCCGTCGCCTTACCGGCGATCGCAAAGTCGATGCATCAGGACCCGATCCGGCTGAACCTGGCGATTACCTCTTATTTGTTGAGTTTGGCCGTGTTTATTCCGATTAGCGGCTGGGTCGCAGACCGCTTTGGTGCGCGCGGCGTCTTCCGCACGGCAATCATTATATTCACCGCGGGTTCGATATTGTGCGCGCTGGCGAGCACACTGTCTCAACTTGTCGCGGCGCGTGTAGTGCAAGGTTTCGGCGGCGCCATGATGGTTCCGGTAGGCCGCCTGCTGGTACTCAAAACTGTGTCCAAGGCAGATCTCGTCGACGCGATGTCGTACTTGACGGTGCCCGCCGTATTCGGGCCGGTCGTTGGACCGCCCGTCGGCGGCTTTATTGTTACCTACGCCTCCTGGCGCTGGATCTTCCTGATGAACGTTCCGATTGGAATAATCGGAGTCGCGCTGGTAACCGTCTACATCAACGATCTTCGTGAAGAGCTGGTTTTCCCGCTTGACCTGCAAGGGTTCCTGCTCACCAGTCTTGGACTTGCCGGCTTGATGTTCGGTATTGAAACTATCGGCCGCGGGATGGCGCCGGCCAGCGTAGTTATGAGTGTAATGGCGGCAGGAGGAATTTGCGTTGGATTGTATGTCGTACATTCGCGGCGCATTTCCAATCCGATCGTTGACCTCGGCCTGATGCGGATCCCGACGTTCGCCGCTGCCACCGTCAGCGGCTCGCTGGGACGTATGGGGATCGGCGCGCTGCCGTTCCTGCTGGCGATGCTATTGCAACTGGTGTTCGGCCTGACCCCGTTTGGTTCCGGAATGATCACTTTTGCGAGCGCGGCTGGCGCATTGATGATGAAACCCACCGCCGCTCCGATAATCCGGCGTTGGGGGTTTCGTAGAGTGCTGGTCGGCAACGGCATTGTCAGTTCGGTTATATTGATGCTATACGCACTGTTCCGGCCCTCAACTCCCTACGTCGTTATCATTCTCACACTGCTCATCGGCGGGTTTTTCCGCTCGCTGCAATTCACCAGCCTCGGCACGTTGACCTATGCCGATGTGCCGCTGCCGATGATGAGCAGTGCCAGCACACTCGCCAGTATGGTACAACAGCTATCGCTTAGCTTTGGCGTCAGCATCGCGGCGTTGCTGTTACATCTAAGCCTCCATCTGCGTGGGGCCCACACGCTCACAACGCGCGACTTTATGGCCGCTTTTATCGTAACGGGTGTGCTATCGCTCATCTCGGCGTTACTTTTTTTGCGGCTGTCATCGGACGCAGGTTGGGAACTGAGCGGACACGAACAGGCATCGGCGCGAGGGGTAGAAGTTGCGCCGGAAACGGTCGGCGACGCCGCGGCTGAAGCGGATTAGGTGTGCCTTCCCAAAGCTGACTTACTTTGACTACGCACGGGCATCATGAGAATTCTCGAAATGATTTGTCGGTTAGTGTCGCCTACGAGGCAACTCTTGAATCGATTGGCGGAGACTGCTGCCGATGCCGAGACGCTGGCTGCGAATCTCGCTCGGCATACCGAGATGTGCAGCTCCCCGACCATCAAAGCCGGCCTTGAGGAAGTGGCAGCATCGGAAACGGCGCAGGCCAACGCGATGCGTCAGCTGTTGCAGCAGAATGGCGCATGGCCGAAATTATCGAGGAGACCGTCGCACGAAGGTTCGAGCAACTGGGAGCGGTTACGGAATGATTTAGCGCTTCAGGTCAAAATCCTGCGCGCGTTGCACTCTCAGTTTTCGGAATGGAGCGGTATCGATCCGCAAATTGCCGAGCGGTTGCGCGAATCCGCCGCCGCAGAAGACCGCAACATTGGGCAACTTCGCGATCTGACGCTCAAGTGCGATCCTCAAGCACTCGATTGAAGAAATCGCTCAGCGGAAAGCGATCAGCAAATAGCCCAGGCTGATCGCTCAGTGCGGAAAGCGATCAGCAAATAGCCCAGGCTGATCGCTCAGTGCGGAAAGCGGTTGCTATTTAATCGCCAGCGCGTTTGGTGGCGAACCGATCCCGCCCGGGATATTCAAAGGCGCCGAGGTAAAGAAAAATTCGTAGCGATTATCGCTGGCGCAATCTTCGGCCAGCTCCTCGAGATTCCACATTTCACCGATCGGCATGCCGAAGAACGATAGCATGTGAAAATGGAGCAGGTCGTTGGCTTCCATAAAATCGCTGACATTGGGTGGCGGGATCGCCTCGAGTCCAGGTGAATCCGAAGCCACCGCGGCGAAATGCTGCTCCCAGAGCCATCTCGCGGTGCGTTGCGAACCCTCGAGGCCGGGAGATTTGGTCTCGCGTGCGAGTTCCGACTTTTGCTCCTGGCTCATCGCCCGATAAGCCTTGGTCCATCCAACTCGCACGAGCAAAACATCGCCCGGCCACATTTTGGTGCCCTGTGCTTCGAGTGTCGCCAGAAGGTCCTCCAGCGGGACAACGTCATTGGTCGCGCAGTCGAGCTGTTTCCCCTGCCGTTCGTAGTAACGGGCGACATCGGCAAGAATTCCGCGGCCAGCGATACCGCGGCGCGCCAGATTGTCGATGCCGAGCTTGGAGCCGCCGTAGCCGGTGATGTCGCTGTCGGGGATGCCGTTATAAGCACCCAGCCGCGGATGCTTTACATGTGATAGTGCGTCCCATTGCGACGATGCTTGCGGATAGAAATTGTCGAGATAGTCGTCGAGGATGTAGCTCGCGAACTGCTTGATCACGTGGCGGTGCTTGCCGCGCGTAAAAAGCGGTGGATCCGGAATATCAATCGGCAGATTGAGGGCGAATATGCGTCCGCTGCGTACGAAATCGGCAGCCTGTACGACCCTTTCAGGGGTTAGCAGGTTAATAGTTCCAACTTGATCCTCATCGCCGAAGACCCCCCACGCTGCGCCCGCGGGAGCGCCTTCGCGGATCGGCAATTGGTCGTAGGAAGGAACGCCAGCAGGGATCGGCCGCGGTTCGGCCGGAGTTGCGCTTTCCCCTTTCATCGGCAGGCGCAACCTTTGTGGCGCAGCCTTCGCCCTGGCGCTCGCCCTGGCAGTCCTGCTGGGAACCGCCTTTTTCACCGCTTTGGCCTTCGCCTTCGGCATAACCTTCGGCTTGGGCTTGGGTTTCGCAACGGTCCTGCCCCGTGCTGCACTCTTTGGGGATCGCGTCTTAGTAATTGTTTTCGCCATCGATTACCCCCTCATGCGATTTCGGCATCCGCGCAACCATGCTTCTTGTAAATACTATCGCGACCTTCCAGACAAGAGCCAACGCAACGGGATTCACACTAGTACACCGTGCCGATGGCCGAAACAAAAGACCGCGATGCGGGAAGCCTATGCGGGCGCTTTCGTCCCCAGCAGCAAAAGTGGCGATCAATTGGCCATCCGCCGATGTCCGCCATAGTGCAAGCTGGTCTGAGCCGTGTGCCGCTTCACTTGTTCCGACAATATTGCATTGGTAGGATACATCCGCTTCCTTGTCCCCGCTTTCGGGGGCTTGAATCCGAAAGGAGGTGAGAGCGCGTTGCGGCGTTACGAGACTATTTTTATCCTTCGTCCTGACCTGGGCGAATCCGTACAAAAAGAGGCGATCAAGCGGTTTGAGGGTATCGTCCGCGCCAGTGCAGGCGAGATTATCGACACCGATGAATGGGGCTTTCGCGAGCTTGCCTACCACATTAAAGGCGAGCGCCGCGGCTTCTACGTCCGTTTAGACTACGGCGGCAACGGCGCGACCATGAATGAAATCGAGCGCAATTTGAAGCTGTCGGATATTGTTTTGCGCTATCTTTCGGTGCTGGTCGATAGAGACGTCGAACCGGCAACCGTTCGCGCTGAACTCGAAGCCCATCGGCGGCGAAGCGCCGAAGCTCGTGCCGCAGCAGACGCCGCTCGCGCTGCCGCCGAGGCAGCCCGCGGGGCGGCGGCTGCTGCGGCTCTCGATGCTTCGCAGCGGTCGATAGCCGAAGAGGCATCGCCTGAGTCGAGTGAGCAGGCAGACACTACCAGTTTGAACGGAGAGGACGACGAGCAAACATAATGCTGCTGATCGACAGAGCGGAATTCCGTAAGGGCGTGCTGACCGCCGCGTTGAGCCTTGGCGCAATTCGGACGCCCAGGGCCGTTCTGCCCCCGGCGTTTGGTAATTATACCTGCGGACGACCTCACCCAACTGCGCACTTTGGCGAGCGCAGCATCGAACAACCCTATGGCGGTTGGCGTGCCATAGACGTGCTCGTGGTAAGAACAAAGGACAATGGCGGAGCAAGATAGAAACGAATCGGTTGCGCCCGCGCAGGAGATTTCCGACCAGCCTCGGGGGCAACGTGGTCGCGGTGAGGGCGAAGGCCGACCCAGCGGGCGCCGGCGGCCTGGAGGACGACGTAAGGTTTGCCGGTTCTGTGCTGACAAATCGCTTACGGTCGATTACAAGGACGTACGGACGCTGGGGAGCTTTGTTACTGAGGGCGGAAAGATCGTTCCCAGCCGAACTTCCGGGAACTGCGCCAAACATCAAAGACAGCTGGCGGTAGCAATCAAGCGCGCTCGTATCTTGGCCTTGTTGCCGTTCTCGACTCTGGGACTCTGACGCCTGCGACTCAGGATCTCGTGAGCTTCAAAGATATTGCAGGCGTGGCCCGAGCGGCTTTCGCCTCGGCCCTGATGTTTTTAGCCGGAGCAGTGATACCGCTTGTGGGCGGTGTCATCATGGCGTTCGCACCGGCCCCGCTACTCGGTTATGCAGTAGGGTTTCCACATGCTCTGAGGAGGATCGGCGTTGCAGTCGCCTTTAGTGCGGTTTTGGTAGCGGCGGGTGGCGGAATAGCCGCGGCAACGGCCTACCTCGCGAGTTTCGGCCTGGCCGCAGGGGTCATGTGCTACATGCTGGAGCGTCGGCAGCCCTTCGAAAAAATTGTGCTGGCTGCTACCACGGCGGCCATGCTGGTTGGAACCGTTATGGCAGTGGTGTCCGCAGGTTCGCCAGCCGCGTTGGCTAAGGACGTTCATAATCAGCTAGTCGCGGGCATGATGCGCGGCGAGGACCTCTATAAAAAACTGGGAGTCGACGCAGCGATTGCGGCTGACTCTCAGGTCTACATCGTAGATACCGTAATGCGGCTCATCCCGGCGCTGGTGGCTTTACTGGGCGCGCTTGCGGTGTTGCTGAATCTCGCGGTTTTTTGGCGATTGGGCGGCAAGCAGCAGAGGGTCGGCTATACGCTATTTGGTGATTTGGCGCGTTGGTCGGCGCCGGAATGGCTGATCTGGCCGTTGCTGGTCAGCGGGTTTGGTTGGTTCATCCCTCTGCCGCCACTTGCGACTGTCGCACTCGATTGTTTTGTGTGCCTATTGGGAGTTTATTTCTGTCAAGGGCTCGCCATTATGACCTTTTATTTCAAGCAATTGGGAATGCCTCCGATCGCACGTGGATTAATCTACTTCGTCACTCTGGCGCAACCAGTCTTGACCGCGCTAGTAGGTGCTGCCGGCGTGTTCGACCTTTGGGTCGATTTCCGCCGTTTGAAACGACCCAATGCGGCGGCACGTAACCTGGGCAATTTCTTGTAAAATTAGGCTCTGTGAGGCGGCTATGAACGTCCAAGTAATCCTGAATGAGGATCTGCCCAACCTGGGCCGGCCTGGAGACGTGGTTAGGGTGCGCGCCGGGTACGCGCGCAACTACTTGCTGCCACGCAAACTGGCGGTAGAAGCAAATTCACGTAATCTGCGCGCTTTTGAGCACCAGAGACGGCTGGCGATGGTTAAGCGTGAAACGCTGCGCGCGCAAGCGATGACCGAGAAGGAGAAAATCGAGAGCTTGCACCTAACGCTGGCGGCCCACGCCGGTGAAGAGGGTAAGTTGTTTGGCTCGGTTACTAACCTCGATCTCGAACGGGCTCTGCACGAACGCGGCTTCGCCGTCGATCGACGCCGGATTTTGTTAGCAGAACCAATCAAACAACTGGGCGATTATAGCGTCACGGTCAGACTCCAGCCGGAAGTAGATGCGAACCTAAAATTCAGCGTCGCCGCCGCCACGGCTTGAACTGCGGTTGGAAAAATGATGAAGCTCTATGACTTCCTGCCTTGCCCGTTCGGCCAGAAGGTGCGGATTGTGCTGGCCGAGAAGGGCCTCTCATACGAACTTGTCCAGATAGACCTGACCCAGAGCGAGCAGCGACGTCCGGAGTTTCGACGTCTCAATCCGTTCGGACGCGTCCCGGTACTCGTGGACGAAGACATCACGGTCTACGATTCGACAATAATTGCCGAATACCTGGAGGACGAATATCCGGAGCCACCGCTATTACCTGCGATCGGTTCAAGCGCACTGCGCGCTCAGGCGAGAACATGGGAGGATATTGCAGACACCTCCTTTACTGTGCAAGTCGGCCAGCTCATGACCGAAATGGGTAAAGCGGAGTCTGACCGTGATTCCAATAAGATCCAGCGGCTTCAGCAGTGGATTGAGCAGATGCTCAGTTTTTTAAACCATCAGTTGCAGGCGCAGGACTTCCTTGCTTCGCAGTTTTCTGTCGCCGATATTGGTTTCGTTCCGCGCCTGCTGGTGTTGAAGGAATTGGGAGTTGATCCTGCGGCCAATCGTGGGAACATCGACGGCTGGTTCAAGCGCCTACTCGAGCGTCCTAGCATCCAGAATCTACAGGGTGTGACGCTCGAGCCAGTCGCTGGGATTTAGTCCCCGATGGGAGAGGGTTCGCTGGCATCGGTAGCGAACAAGAATGCGCCGGCAGTGTCGGACACCGTCGGCGCCTTTGTTTTTAGACCTTCAGGTTGCCCGTGAAGAGTGTCGCTCTCGAAGAGCTAATGCGACTCTGAGTTTTATCGCAATTCGGTCGCATCGGTCAGGTCATCCTCGTCGATACGCGGGCCTATCCCGGTCAGCCTGAAAACCAGCTTGGCTGAAAACAATTTGTTGCCAAGACGGCCCCTGGGCTTCAACATTCCGCCATGGCGACGGCATCGAGGACAGGCCATCGTACCACTCAGTAAGCTGGCGTTGGCCGGGGTGACCCTAAGATCGAAGGTATGACCACAACCAGGGTTCTGGCAAGCCGTGCGATAAACAACGCCGCCTTCGGACTTGTTTTTCTGGATTTCATGATTGACGGATTCGGTTTGCATCTGTTACCTCCCTCCCTGCGCGGAAAGGGTCTGAATTATTGGGCCGCCGCTCGTGCAGCCTTTATATAGACGTAAATCCAAGGCGAATATTTCGCAAGCAATGAATGTGCCTTTTGCTGCAGCTTCGTTAAACCATGGACAAATGCATAAAATATAAGAAAAAGCTGCTCGCGCGCCTGTTCGACCTAATCTGTTTTCTGGTGGCGAGTCAGTGCGATTTTAGTATTTGCGACAATTCGAGACCTTAATGAGGCGATTCAACACGCGGCTAATCATGTCTAAATGCCTGTCCGCCCCTTGAAACCAAGCTGCTGGCGGAATCTTCTCAGCGGATTTCGTAGATGTTTGATACATGGCCCCTTCGGCCACTCTTGAATGGTGATTTTCGGTTATATGCTTGACATGCGGCCAGTCGGCTGCACGATAAAAATTAATGAGAACCTTGGCACTAATCATGGCCGGTGGTCAGGGTACGCGGCTGTTTCCTCTTACTCGCGATCGGGCCAAGCCGGCTGTTCCATTCGGCGGCAAATATCGAATCGTCGACTTTGTCCTGTCAAATTTTGTCAATTCGCAAATCTATTCGATTTACGTTTTGGTCCAATGGCGGTCGCAATCGCTGATCGAGCATCTCAAAGACGGGTGGCAAATGGGGCGAATTATCCGCGACCATTTCATTATCCCGGTACCTGCGCAGATGCGCTTGGGCGAGAGCTGGTATCAGGGGACCGCTGATGCCATCTTCCAGAATCTGAATCTGATCGACGATTTTGCCCCAGACTTGGTGGCGGTGTTTGGCGCCGATCACATCTACCGGATGGATATTCGGCAGATGATTGAATTTCATCTGGAGCATAAGGCATCCGTTTCCGTTGCGACATTGCCGGTATCGCTCGAGGAAGCGAATCAGTTCGGTGTGCTTGACGTAGACTCAGGAATGCGGGTGTTCAACTTCGACGAGAAGCCAGCGAATCCCCGTGCGATGCCCGGCGCGCCTGGTAAGTGCTTGGCTTCGATGGGAAATTATCTGTTCGATCCGCAGGTTCTGCGCAATGCGTTAATTGAAGATGGCGCCGATCATAGCAGTCATCACGATTTCGGGCGGAACCTGATCCCAGCCCTAATCCCGCGGGTGCCGGTTTATGCCTATAATTTCATGACTAATCATATCCGCGGCGATTCGGAGGAGAACTTAAGCTATTGGCGCGACGTCGGCACCCTTGAAGCTTATTATGAAGCCAATATGGATTTGCGCGATGCGCGTCCGCGCCTCAATCTGTACAACCAGCTCTGGCCCTTGCGCACGGCCTACTTCGATCAGCCGCCAGCGAAATTCGTATTCAACGAAGATTCCCGGCGAGGTCAGGCGCTCCATTCAATTGTTTCCGAAGGAAGCATCGTGTCCGGCGGTAGCCTGCGAAATTCGATTGTGGGACGTTCAGTCTTTATTCATTCATACAGCCAGGTCGACGACTCGGTCATCATGGACCATTGCCATATCGGGCGTTATGCCAAGGTGCGGAGGGCAATCATCGACAAAAATGTACATGTCGCCGAAGGTGACGAGATTGGCTACGACCTCGACCGCGACCGCAAGCGGTTCTTTGTCACTGAATCGGGGATCGTAGTTATTCCCAAAGTTGCCCGTCCGGTGTCGAATTAATTCGCAAATTGCTTTCAGAATCAGAAACACAATCTGCCGGCAGGGGGCTTACAACCCTCGCGCGCCCACGCTCGCCTAATAACCAATTGCATCGGACAGCGGTACTGCGGCGTCATGAACACCCGACATCAAAGACCGAAGTCACGCTCAACCTCACGGGGAAATTGATATTTTACGCGATGGTGGTGGCGCTGCACGTGCTCAGCTTGCTTCCGGATTTCGTGCTATACCAGCTTGGCATCGCCGGTGGTTGGCTGGGTTACCTGCTCGATAGTCGCCACATTCGGATTGGTCTGCGCAACTTGGCGCTAGCTTTTCCCGACAAGCGCGCAAAAGAACGCAGACGGATTCTCCGCGCCTCCTACCTTAATCTGGGCCTCAGCGCCGCCGAGTACATCCGGCTTGGCGGCTTCTTTTATCGGCGCCTAAGATGGCGCGTCAAATATAGCCGGTTCGAATATTGGGCCAAGATGAAACGCCGTTACCCCGGTAAAGGTGCAGTAATCCTGACGGCCCATTTTGGCAATTTCGAATTACTGCCGGCGGCGCATGCGCTTCACGGCTATCCGATAACCCTGGTCCATCATACTCAACGTTTCCTGGCCGGCGACGCATTGATGACCTACGTGCGTGAGCGGGCCGGCATCAAGGTGATTAGAAAGCACGCAGCCGCGCGCGCCGTGTTGAAGTCGTTGAACCAAGGCGAACTGGTCGGAATCCCGTTAGATCAAAACGCAAAGCGCAGCGAGGCGGTGTTCGTGCCCTTCTTCGGTGAACCCGCGGCCACGTCCGGTGGCCTCGCCCGGCTGGTCGCAATCGCAGAGGTGCCGGTCGTGCCGGTTTTTCTGCTGCGCGAGCGGAACCGGCGCCGACATCGAATCGAGATTCTCGATGAGATTCCGATTCAACGCACTGACGATTCTAGCGCTGACATCGAAGAAAATACGCGCCGCTTTACGCGTGCAATCGAGGACTTCGTCCGGCGCCATCCGACGCAGTTTCTCTGGACCCATCGCCGCTATCGCACTCGTCCGCGCAGCATGCCGCCTGTTTACGATTGAGGAACCGGGGCGTGCAGTCCTAAGCTTCCGGTCGGCTTCCTGCCTGCCCGTCTTCCGTATTGATACTTGACGGGTGAGGTGAGGGTGATGGCGGGAGAGGGTCAGGGCGAGCGTGCTGTTGCTCGTTGGGCTCTAGCCATAGCGGCAGCACGATCAGCATGATTACTGATATCGTCCAGGCCGCAGGCGCCGCAATCAGAGGAACCGATCCGGGACCCGCCAGCCATCGCGGAATTGCACCGCCGACCGCTGGTCTCCAGGTTTTCGCGCCCAGCACGAATCCGGCGTGCAAGCCGATCGAACAGTAAGCCCGGCGGGTGAGAACAAATGCCTCGCCCAGCACCAGACCGAGCAGAAATAGCCCGAGGAGCGACGGGCCGACTTCAGGATGAATTACTCGCTCAGCATAGGCGGCCAGGTTCTCTACTCCTGCCATCGGCTCGAACCTCGCCAGGTAAAAGCGCGCAGGCGATCGGATCACGTGCACGAGCGCGAAGATCGCCGAGCTGGTGAGTAGAGCCCCGGACGAGCCGAGTTCGCCCTCTATGCCGGTCAGCAGAAATGCACGGAAGAAGCCTTCTTCAATCAGCGCAATCACCACGGCCGCGGGCAAATAGCGCAGCGCCGATGCCGCAATCATTGAGCCGCGAAGATTTCCCCCGGCAATCGAGGTAAGCGCGAAAAGAACCGCCATCGCCCCGGCCGCGAGCGCCAAGCCTCTAAAGGCCTGCCACAAGCCGACCCGCGCATTGCTGAACCCCTGGCGTAGAAAATCCACCAGCTTCAGCCGCCGCGCGAACAAGAGCAACGCGGCCAACAAGGTCAACATAACCGTACGGTCAAAAATGCGCGGAAAGGGAAAGCGAAGACCGGTCGCCGCCAACGCCATCGCCGCAACCGGCGCAATTATCACCGCCGCCGCCAGTGCTAATCCCAACGCCCCGGTTAACGTCAGTGAGAAGAAGCCGGGGTTGGTAGTATGACCTCGGGAAGGGCCATTGCGTTCTTCGCCCCCTCCGCCTTTACCAGCGGAGGCTGGGCGGGGAGTCTCAGTCCCTCCGCCACCCCAACGGGAGGTTAAGCCGGGGTTGCTTACCCGCGTATGCTTAAGGGAGATGCGAGCCAAGCCTGTGGACAGACGGCCACAGTCCTGAGCGGAGCCGGAGGGGGCGAATTGATGGGGGAGGGTGCGTGTGGCCGCGCGCATCTGCAAAGTGGAGTCAGGATGGGGGTTCCGCTTCGGCATTCGCCGATACTGGCATCGTCAGCGTCCACTGCGCATCGGGTCGCGCGCCGGCTCGACCACAACTTCCACTGGGCACATATGGCGCGGCGAGTTCACCACACCCATCACGGCCGCGGCGATATCCGCCGGCTGCAGCATTGCGGTGCGCTCCAGGCGCTTGTTCTGCGGGATGAACGACGTATCAGTTAAACCCGGCAGAATGACCGACGTGCGCACCCGATAGTGGCGGAATTCGGCGGCACACGACCGCGTGAAAGCTACCAGCCCAGCCTTGGTCGCAGCGTAAATGCTCTCGCCCGATGGAGCATTGCGGGCGGAACTGGACGCGATATTGATGATAATCCCGCCCTCTGGCTGCTGCGCCATTTGCGCTGCTGCCATGCGCGCGAGTGCAATCGGGGCGCGCAGATTCACCGACACCATTCTGTCCTGGTCCTCCTCGCTGATCTTAACCAACGTCGTGCGTGGTGGTGCGAAGCCGGCATTATTGATCAACACGTCGAGTCGGCCGAAATGGTCCATCAGCGCAGTGAAGAGATTTTCGGGCGCTTCAGGCTGAGCAAGATCGATCAGCACAATCAGCGAGAGCCTGGGTTCCAGACCTGAAATCGTGCGGGTCTCCGCCAGTTGCTCGGACGTCCGTGCGGCCAGGCACAGGGCATACCCCGCGTGCGCCAGCGCAAGCGCCACCGCCCTGCCGATTCCTCGGCCCGCCCCGGTAATGAGGGCCACGGGCAATTGAGACTGTTGTTCCGCCACGAATTATTAACAGCACCGCAAAGTCGCTCGCGGACGAGCCATCCGTCATCCGTTATCATAATCAGAGAGGGAGAGCTGCGGGAACAAGCTCGGTTGATTCCTGGAACTTCAGCGGAGACAATCAGGTACTAATGAATCCGCAAGTTTTTCGCGAATATGATATCCGGGGCATCGTGCAGGATGATTTCGACGACGAGTTCGTCGTTAACTTGGGGCGTGCTTATGCCACGATTCTGATTAAAGCAGGCAAGCACAACATCACGCTCGGCCGTGATTGCCGTCTCTCCTCCGACATGCTGCGGGAACGACTGCTTGAAGGATTGCTGCCGGCCGGGATCAACGTGACCGATGTTGGCGTGGTGCCGACGCCGCTGCTCTATTTCTCGATGCTGCACTGGCAGATGGATGGCGGTGCGATGATAACCGGCAGTCATAATGCGGCGGAGTACAACGGGTTCAAACTTGGCGTCGGACCGACGACGATTTTCGGCGAGGAGATTCAGCGCGTGCGCGAGATAATCGAGGCACGCGCGTTCAAGGCGACCGGCGCCAAAGGCTTGCTCATCAATCGGCCGGTGCTGCCCGACTACCGGGAATATATCAAGCGCAACATCAAGCTCACCCCTGGAATGAAGGTCGCCGTGGACGGCGGCAACGGCTGTGGCGGCGTGGTCGCGGCGCCGCTGATGCGCGAGATGGGGCTGGAAACCGTCGAACTTTATATCGAGATGGATGGCCGTTTCCCCAACCATCATCCCGATCCCACGGTTGAAGAAAACATGCGCGACCTGCAGACAGCCGTAAAAAAGAGCGGTGCCCTGGTTGGGATCGCTTACGACGGCGACGCCGACCGTATCGGCGCGGTGGACGAAAATCAGCGAATTATATGGGGCGATGAGCTGATGGTGGTATTTTCGCGCTCGATTCTGAAGGAACGGCCGGGCGCGGCGATCATTGGCGACGTGAAATGCTCGCGGCGGCTCTACGACGATATCGCCCAACATGGCGGCCGGCCAATTATGTGGAAGACCGGCCATTCGCTGATCAAGAGCAAACTCAAGCAGGAAAATGCGGCGCTGGCCGGCGAGATGAGCGGCCATATGTTTTTCAACGACCGCTACTACGGCTTCGATGACGCGATTTACGCGTCGATGCGGCTGCTCGAAATTCTCGGCCGCGAAGGCCGCGGGCTCGCCGCGCTCCTCTCAGATCTGCCCAAGACGTCGTTTACGCCCGAGATTCGGCTGGACTGTCCGGACGATCGCAAGTTCGAGGTGGTCCGCAAAGCCGCCGACTATTTTCGCCGCAATTACGAAACCGTCGATATCGATGGTGCACGGGTGACCTTCCCCGGCGGATGGGGCCTCGTCCGCGCATCGAATACCCAACCGGCGTTGGTGATGCGCTTCGAGGCACGCGACGAGCAGACACTCACCGAAATCCGCTCGATCTTCGAACGTAAGCTAAAGGAACTGGGAGCCGTCATTTGAGGCCCGCCATTGGATACCAGAATCTGCCAGGAGTTGGGCTGCTCTACCCATCGCCCGGTCCGTTGCGAGAGAGGGAAGGGTCAGGGTGCGCGTCCCTCCTTGAGTAGGACAGCCATATTGATAGACGCAGTGGCCGCGCACTGAACTCCTCCCCCTTAGCCGAGGGGGAGGTTGGGTGGGGGTTTATCTGGTTGGCCGTTTTCTCTACAGACCGTAAGGGTGGCAGTTCTACTTTCGATTTCGCCGCAGTATTGATAATAGCTGGTGGACGCGGCACCCGCTTCTGGCCCGAGAGCCGCATCAACCGCCCGAAACCGCTCTTCTCAATTGATGGCAAAACATCACTCCTGGCCGCTACGGTCGCCCGCATGGAGCCGCTCATCGCTCGCGATCGCGTTTTCGTCTTGGCATCGGCCGACCAGGCGCCGCTTTTTCGCCCGGTACTCAAAAAGCTCATCCCGCCGCGAAACCTGATCGTCGAACCCGAAGGACGCGGCACCGCAGTGGCTATCGCTTACGGCACGGGGGTGATTGCGAAACGGCTGAGCGATGAGACGGTCGTCGGCGTGATGCCTGCGGATCATTACGTGACCCCAGCCGCGGCCTTTCAGCGAACCTTAGGCGACGCGATGCGACTCGCCGCCATCAATCCGGCGATCGTGGTCATCGGCATCAAACCAACAAGGCCGGAAACCGGCTACGGTTACCTGAAAGTCGGCTGCACCGTGAGTCTTCCGCTCACGCGCCGCTCCAAACCCCTCGTCCGGTTTTTTGGGGGAGAGGGTAAGGGTGAGGGTTCTGGTCGGGACGGCTCGGATGGGAAGGCGGGCGCTGCGTTCAAGCTGGATCGCTTTGTTGAGAAGCCAGCCGCCGCCGCTGCGCGCAACATGATGCGATCGGGCAAGTATCTGTGGAATGCAGGTATGTTTGTGATGAGCACCGCGACGCTTGCTGCTGAACTCGCCCGGCATGCACCGCCCTTAGCCGAGGCCATGCACTCGTTCGCTTCCATGAAGTCGGCGCAACTGGAGCACAGTTATCACGCGCTCGATTTTGATTCGTTCGATCGGGTGGTCGCCGAGAAAAGCCGCAGCGTGCTTGGGGTGCGCGCGCGTTTCACATGGCACGATGTAGGTAGCTGGGAAGGACTGTGGGAGGCGCTGCGGGGCCACGGCCGCAACGTGCTGATGGGCAACGTTCTCGACGTCGGGTCTGACGGAGTCCTCGCCCGCAGCCGCGACCATCTGATGGTGCTGCTCGGCGCGAAGGATATCGTCGCGATTGAAACCGCCGACGTCATCCTGATTGCCAACCGCACGCAGTCCCAGGACGTCCGCAAGGTAATCGACGAACTAAAACGCCGCGGCTCAGATCGCTATCTGTGATCTGGACCAGAGCAGACACCGCCCATGTAGCGGCGAGTTGCTCCGATCCTATTCCCGGACCCAGCTCAGCGGAGTGAAAGACCTTGCAGCAGAACCCGCCGCTGGGGCATTGGCGAGACTGTCGATTTTCGCGAAGCCGTAGGTAATTGGGGTTAATCGGTTGTCACGCAATGTCATCCTGAGCACCAGTGCGACTTCCCGGAGGGTTCTTCCAGATGGACACGTCTTAACAACGACGAGTCGCCGCTCACGCGTTTCATTCACAATTGAGGGAGGTTGAATGGGCAGTAGGTCTTGCGCTCACAGCCGGCGCACCCGCTTGCCTGCCGCAACTTGATCCAATTACCGATTGGCACCAAATGAGAGTTTTCGCCCCCACTCTCACAACGCTCTGCATCCGAGTACCTAAAGAGCTCGGCTCAGCTGGCAGTCATCAAGCCAGCCCTATTGAATGCCTATAGCCAACGCGGCTTAGCTCAACGAATCGTATCCGAAATGCTCACGCTCATAGCGCGGCTGGCTTCCATGAGCGAGCGCGCGAATCGAAGATAACGTGCGTAATGCCGTGCGACTTACCATCAGGAGGCATTCCAGATTGCACAAAGCGGTCAAGCAACTAAGTACTTCTGAAAAGGTTAATATTGCGCTCGCGATGACCTGGACAGCGGGCTTCATCGATCTCGTCGGCTACATCTCACTATACGGTCTTTACACCTCACATATGACCGGAAACACGGTCGCGATGGCGCGTCACATAGCGGAAATGCAATGGACCGGCGTAGTGCGGCGCGGATGGCCCATTCTGGCATTTATTTTCGGCCTGATGCTCGGCGCCTTTATCTACGCAGCTGAGATGCGGCGCAAGATCCAAGTTCCTTTTGCGCCAGCCATCGGGCTTGAGGCGCTGTTGCTTGCCATCTTCATTGGAGCCGGATTAGGGAGCGGTTACAAAGCGGATATTCCGCCGCAACCGGCTGGCAAGTTTTTCGTTATGGTGGCGCTTCTCGCGATTCCGATGGGCATACAGAATGTGGTTATTAGAAAGGTTAGCGGAATCAACGTGTATACGACTTTCGTGACGGGCTCGTTGGTGAAATTCGCCGAAAATCTGTCGCTATACCTGTTCTGGCTGCGTGTACGGCGCCTTTCGTCCATTCCTTCCACTCTCCAGCGATGAGTGGTGAACGCTCTGTCACCGAGGGTCCTTTTCGGTCTTTGGACCAAGCCATTATTTGCAACCGGCAAAATTGTGGAGCGTGAAGCTTCGGCCGCTCAATTTCATCGAACAAGCCATATTGACTGAGATGGCTGGCGACGATGTGCATCGGATCGACCAGACATCGCGACGGTGCTCAGCGGGGCAGGACGAACGGATAGTCATCTAGTCCCCGGATTTGGCAGAAGATGGGGCGCCTCGCTATCGCCGCTCCGTTCGCGCAATGAACGAGCGGCTCGGGTCAATTCATACAGCGTCAGTCATAGCCCACGCGTCTATCTTCTCCGCCTAGCGGAAGCAGGGTCCAATCCAGGTCGCGTCAAAACCGGCACGGATCGCGCCTAGTGATACCGCGAGAAGGCCAAACCGAAAGAACGGGAAGATAATGACCTGAAGCGCAATAATAATGGCGACCAATACCCATCCTTCCCGCCACAAAACCGCGACTCCCGAGGCGACGCGGGTGTCACCCACGAATCCCGCATACGAGAATTCAAGCAGCGGTAGAAGACTAGCCGGGAATAAAAAGACTAACGTCGTCAAGGAACAGGCTAGAGCCGCATCCAGGCTGCGGCCTGTTGCCCGGTCGAGCGTACCTGCGCAACGCCAACATTGCACCCGGCCCGAACGGATATCAGTAATTATTTGGACGGCAGCGCAATCCGGACAAGCGATCACTCGTGCGTCGTTCAATTGTGATCCGTCGGCGTACGTGTAGCCAATACCGGTTTGATCGGCGCCGGGAGCCTCGGCCACCACCAGTGTGGTGGCCTTCCATTCAATAGTGCCGTCGGATTCGGGAAAATCGGTCGGTATCAGATAGGCGAAGCACGAAGTCGGCCAATCTTAATCTCCGGCTGACGCGAAAGCGCTTTCATTGCAATTTATCTCGAGGATATGAAGTAGTGGCTCGGCAAAGCGCCGCAAAGCAGGCTGGGGAGTCAAAACGGGGCACGCAAAGCCAGTCGATTGAACCGTCGCGGCCGACCAAAGCTGCGGTGTGCGTGTTGCCGCTGAGGGCGTAATCTCCGATCCGAACACTCATCAGAATTTTTGCTGCCGCGTTTATTTCAATCTGGGAGCGCCATGACCCCAGGTCGCATCAGGCGAAAGGTTGCGCCGCACCGGTGGACGCTCCATATCTCTTTGGTCGGAATTGAAGATGCTGACGCCCTGCGAAATTAGGTAATCCGCCGTCCGCGCCGCCAGGGCCTGAATTGTCAGCCCCGGGTTGGCAGATCCTTGGGTCGGCATGATGCTGCCATCGCAGATGAAAAGATTGCTGATATCGTGGCTGCGGCCGTATTTGTCTACTACGGAAGTGGAGGGATCGTTGCCCATGCGCGCCGCCCCCACCAGGTGGGCGTAGCGCGCTTCCTGGACCACTTCTTTGGCGCCGGCCGCCGACATGACTTCGATGACTTTGTTCTTGCCGAATTCGATCAGCTTTTTGTCATTGTCGTGGAGACTGAACGTGACCTTCGCCACCGGAATTCCGTAATGGTCCGTTTCGACCGCCAATTCAACACGGTTATCGGCGTGCGGAAGAATTTCGCCGAGCAGCCCTAGCGCGGCCCAGTGATTGTAGTCCATCATGATGCGCCGCAGTCCCCATCCCCAGGCTCCTTGCGCGCTCATCATCTGCTTGGCAAACGCGATCGGTAATGGCCCAATAGTTTGAATCGCAAATCCACGCGCGAAGCCGCGTGCCGGGTCGGTCTCGTAAAACTCTTCGGTTAGAGCGTGTGCGGGTGGAGCCTTGTACATACGAATGAGTTCGTCGAAATAGCCCAACACGACATTGCCCGCCTGGGCCATCAAATAGCGCCCAACTGTATCGCTGGAGTTGGCCAGACCGCTCTCGAAACCCGGACAGGCTGAATTCAACAACAGACGTGGAGTGTCGATGGAATAGCCGGAGAGGACGACGGCTTTGGCTTTCTGGAAGTGTTCGCGGCCGTCCCGATCAAAATATGCAACGCCGTTTACGCGCCGGTTATTGCCCAGATTAACGCGCGCAACCATGCAGTGGGGGCGAATTTCAGCGCCGTGGGCGATGGCGTCAGGCACATGCGTGATTAAAGTGCTGGCCTTTGCGCCCACTTTGCAGCCCTGAATGCAGAAGCCTCGATAGATGCAATGCGGACGGTCGGCGCGCGAACCCTGTAAGATGCCGACTGGTCCTCCCGCGCTGACGCGGATGCCGAGCCTGGTGCAGCCGCGGATCAGAACATTGCCGATTCCTCCCATCGGATGGGGGGCAAAAGCATAGCCGTGAGGATCACCCCACGGAAAATACGCCGGTCCTGAAACCGGCAACTCCAGTTCCATCAACTCGTAGTAGGGCTTCAGCTCTTCGTAGCTGATGGGCCAGTCTACCGCGACTCCGTCTTCGGAATGGACGCGGAAGTCCGAGGGATGGAAGCGTGGAGTAAATGCTGCCCAGTGCACGGTGCTGCCGCCGACGCCTTTGCCGCAATTGTTACTTCCGAGCGCGAGTGGATTGTCACCCCCCGTGATTCGCAGATCTTCCCAATAGAGCTGATGAGAGCCGGCTTCGTCACTTACCCAATCTCGTTCGGTGTCCCAGAATGGGCCAGCTTCGAGTCCGAGTACACGAAGACCAGCGCGCGCCAGGCGTTGCAATAGAACGCCGCCCCCCGCGCCGACACCGATAATCAGGTAATCAACTTCCTCATTCTCAGCGAACCGAAACATCGGCGCTTCGAGGCGCTGCATGGCGCCGAGCATGTGGGCCTGACCGCCCGGCTTCGAGAACTCTCCGAGTATCGGGGACTTCACACAGGGTCTCGCTTGCGATGAGCGGAGTTATGCTCAATTGAACTCGGAATTGGTTCGTAGAGGTCGGAAACAGAGGCGTCCGGCGCCTTCCACTCATAGCGCCGTTCGTTCGATTCCCAAGGCTCTGGTGCGCCATTTTCCAGCCGGATATAGGCGCGTGGATAAGCCGGACCGCCAAAGCCGATCTCATCCCAGGCCCACGGATGGGCGTAGTAAGCCTCTACGCAATCCTGCACGAGCATCATCCAGAAGCGATGAACTGGCATACGCTTCCAGACCTCTTCACCCGCGGCCGGCTTGCCGTCGTGCAGCGACTTTAAAATTCTATCCTGTTCAAGCGAGGGCAAGTCGACGAAGCTGCGGCCGTGAGAATGATAGGCGATTTGTTCGATAGCTTGAAAACCTAATCGAAAGGCCTCGCGGTCAGGCGGCATGTCGGCAAAACGGTAACCGTCGTGGCGATTTTCGTACAATCGTTTGTCGATCCATGGAACGATCGGAATTTTATGCGCGGTGTCGCGATCGTCCTGGGGAATGATGTGATCGCAAATGACCTCAATCAGGCGTGCCTCGCCGGATGTGAAGAAGCGGAGCGCTGGCCTATTATACACGCGCTCCAGAATCACTTCACGCGTTTTCGCGTCCCAGAATCTTTGCTGTGCTAGTGTGCTGAAATCCGGATAGTAGCCCGGCTGACGCAGCGGACCGAGCGGTTTTTTGGTGCGGGGGTCGTACGGACGGTCATCATCGCGGTTCTCGCCGCTCATCGCTTTTCTCTCCTCATCAGGCTCGCCAACAGGCCAATAAAACCGGCTGCCGCAAATAGTAATGGAGCGAGAATGGGCGGTCCGTGGATAATGTTGTAGATAATCATGCTGGAGCCGCCTGGACGGCGCAGAATGCCGCGCGCGTGATAACCAAATCCCACCGCCCCATCGAGCATGGCTGCACTTGAAAGGGCCGGCAGCCCGGTCTGCGCCATACGTTGACTCTTCACCGCGCCGAGCCCGGCGGCGGCCAGCAGGGGCGCAACCACCACCGGCGTCCACTGCGCCTTGTAACGAAAATTATTTTTGTAATGCGAGTAGAAGGCTTCGAACCCGCTGCAGCCAGCCGCGATCGCGGTCGCAAGCGCCATGTGCTTCTGAAATCGGCCTTCGCGCAGGCCTTGTTCCCAACCAATGTTGTCGCGCTGGTCCGTGAGGAGTCCGGCCCAATGTTTCTCGAGCGCCGGGCGCGGAAAGCCCGCTTCGCGAAAATCCTCCTCGCGCCGAAGAAAAGAAGCAACCAAGCCAAGGTATGCGCTGGTGCCGAACAGCAACGGACCGAATACTGGTGGTCCCATGACAATGTTGGTCATCGGCAGCCGCCAGCCCCCAGGTTTGCGCTGGATTCCACGGATGTGGAAGTAGGAGCCGATCGCGCAGTCGGCCAGGGTTAACGCGGAAACCGCCGGCAGAACGGTTCTCGCCGCCCGACGACTACGAAAAGCCCATACGCCCGCTCCCAGGAGCGAAGCACTGAGGATCACCGGCGTATACATCACGCGACGGCTGTAGCTGCCGCGATAATGCATGTAGCCGACCTCCAATCCGCTTAAAGCGCCCGACAGACCTGCCGCAAGCGCGAGCCAGCGCTGGAATCGCCCTTCGCGCACACGCACGTCAATTTCTTGAGCGCCCCGCTCGATCTTGCCAACAAGTTCCGATGCGAGCACGCGATGTAATGCGTTGGCCGCCATCAAATTTCGCGTCCCAACTTCAAGCCGCCGTCCGATCCGGTGAACGTGTCCAGAGCACAGCGCCAAGAAGCGAGCTCCGCGGGCTTGCCGCGCCGATATTCTATTCATTTTTTATGAGGCAAAACGCTCTCCATGAACTCGCGAGCCGCCTGACGAATGATGCCGCGTTCCTTGGGGTCGCCCTTGATCAGGGTCGAGGTGAATTTCCTGGCGTCCTCGAGCGTGATGTGCGGCGGCAGTGGCGGCACATCGGGGTCGGTAATCGCATCCAGAACACAGGGACAATCGGCCGCCAGTGCCTCGTCCCAGGCACGACCGAGGTCCTCAGGCCGATCCACGCGAAGGCCCTTCAATCCCAGCGACTCGGCATAGCTCGCGTACGGAAAGTCGGGGATGTCCTGAGACGCCGCGAATTTGGGAACGCCGCTCATGACCCTAAGTTCCCAGGTCACCTGGTTGAGATCGTTGTTGTGAAGAACCAGAACAATCAAGCGCGGGTTGCTCCACTCGCGCCAGTACTTTGAGATTGTGATCAGCTCATTGATCCCGTTCATTTGCATGGCGCCGTCGCCCACCATTGTGATGACGACGCGCTCGGGAAAACAAAACTTTGCGGCGATCGCGTAGGGGACACCGGGACCCATCGTTGCCAGGTTCCCGGACAAAGAGGCCATCATGCCGCGTCTGATTTTCAAATCGCGCGCAAACCAGTTGGCCGCCGAACCGGAATCGGAGCTAAGAATACAGTTGTCGGGCAGGCGCGGAGACAGTTCCCAAAAGACTCGTTGCGGGTTGATCGGTTTAGCCTCGCTCATGGCTCTGGCTTCAAGCACCTTCCACCATTGCGCGACGCCTTTCTCGATCGTCTCGCGCCAGGACCGGTCGCTCTTTCGTTCCAAATATGCGATCAGCAGCTTCAAGGTCTCTTTAGCATCGCCGACCAGATTGACTTCGGTGGGAAACCTGATCCCCAGCATGCGGCCGTCGATATCGATCTGGACTCCATGCGCCTGACCTTCCTTGGGCAGGAACTCTGAATACGGAAAGCTGGTTCCGATCATCAAAAGGGAGTCGCAATCCATCATCATATCGTAGCTGGGCTTGGTCCCGAGCAGCCCGATAGAACCGGTGACAAACGGCAGAGCATCAGGCAACACCGCCTTTCCAAGCAAGGCCTTGGCTACACCAGCTCCAAGGATGTCAGCAACTTCCGCCACCTCATCGGCCGCATGAAGCGCGCCCGCGCCCACTAGCATCGCGACCTTCTTGCCCTGGTTGAGGATATCCGCAGCACGTTGCAGATCGGCCTTGGCGGGAATGACGTGCGGCGTCGAGTAGCCCATACCGGAATGAATAGTCGCGTGCGCGCGCTCGGGCTCTTCCGCGTCGAGCTGTTGAAGATCGTTCGGCATGATGATGCAAGTCACGGTACGTTCCGACTTGGCGATGCGGATGGCGCGGTCAACCAGATGGCGCGTCTGCGACGGCACCGACGCCATCTCAACGTACTCGTGCGCCACATCCTTGAATAAACTCATTAAATCAATTTCCTGCTGAAAGCTTCCGCCCATCGCCGAGCGCGCCGATTGACCTACAATGGCGACAACCGGCTGATGATCCATCTTGGCATCGTACAGACCGTTCAGGAGATGAATCGCCCCCGGCCCCGAGCTTGCCAAACAGACGCCGACCTCGCCCGTGAATTTGGCATGGGCGCAAGCCATGAAGGCCGCCATCTCCTCGTGTCGAACCTGAATCAACTTCGGTTTATCGCCCGCTCGTTCCAATGCCGCCAGGAGGCCGTTGATACCATCGCCGGGGAATCCGTAAATGCGCTCGACTCCCCATTCACCAAGGCGCTTCAAGAGATAATCAGCGACTGTCTCACTCATAGCATTCTCCACAAGCTTTGCTTCACATGGTCAATCATTGCTTGCATACACCTCGTGCTTAACCAGTTATTCTCGACTGCGCAAATCTGGCCGCGTATGCTGCAACGATTGTTAGGTCGGACTAAACTGCACTGGAGTAGTCAGGTAGCGAACGAGGTCAGGGCGCTGGAGATTGTTAGACTGGGTACTGCGCGTCGCGCCGGGACAGCGAGCCGGTATAGCCAACGAGTCGCGGTCACTGCAAGAATCGTGATCTCGGCGTGCGCCTCAAAGGGATTGATCACAGAGGCTAATTTGTGGCTCACGCCGCGTGGTTCAGAGCCATTGCGCCATACGGGAATCTGGGCTTCGGCCATCTCCTGTCAGCCGAGCCGATTCATAATGCTTTCCTGGACACTTTCTCACTTGGTTCCTTTAATTTCTGAGGCCACCAATTGTAGCTCCAATTAAAAGTGTGCCTGCCACGGCCAGAGACAATCGGTTTTCGGTAATCCAAGTCTGTATGCTCCGTTTGTACGAACGATTCCCGAAGCTGCCGTGCGCTCCACGATCGCCTGGTAAGGGGTCGAATAGGTTATTTGGACGTTCGGGGCGCACCGGTTCGTTGGTCTGTTGAGAATCGAAGCCGGTCGCGCCCAAGTAACGATCGACCAAACCCGGAATAAACTTATTTGCCCAGATTGCCAATACGGTAGAGGCCCCGACGCACATTTCCCGCCTTGGATGCTGGGAAGCCCAGACGATCGCACGCGCGGCGACTTCGGGCTCAAAAATCGGCGCGACCGGTTGCGGATGGCGCGGCATTTTGCATTTGCACCAATCGAATTGGGGCGTATTCATCGCTGGTAGCTGAACCATGGTCAGATGAATGTCTTTCTTGTTGTGGTAGAGTTCGGTACGAATCGAATCCGTGAAACCGGCAATCGCGTGTTTCGCACCACAATAGGCACTCTGGAGGGGAATCGACCGATAGGCGAGGGCTGAACCGACCTGGATAATCGTTCCCCGGTTCCTAGGGTACATTCGCTTAAGAGCCGCCATTGTTCCGTAAACGCATCCCAGATAGGTAACTTCCGTGGCGCGCTTGTAATCCTGAGGGCTAATCTCTATGAAAGGGGCGAAGATCGTCGTCATGGCGCAGTTGACCCAGACATCGATAGGACCCAATTGACGCTCTATGCTCTCGGCGGCGGCTTCAACTTGATCCGCATCAGCTACATCGACCGCAACTGCCAAGCCTACTCCGCCGACGGCTTTCACATCACGACGCGCACCCTCGAGTCCGTCGCAGCCCCGCGCTAACAAACCCAGTTTCGCGCCTTTCGCCGCAAACTCAGTTGCGATCGCTCGGCCGAGCCCGGCCGAAGCCCCCGTAACTATCACAACTTCTCTCGACTGCCTGGCGCTATCTGGGATGTAGGTTTTTCTCATTTCGGCTTGAGTATGAACTCCGGTTAGGTATGACTGGTCGTTATCGTGTCCCATTGCTAACTAGCCAAGGGCTGCGCCCTTGATATCCTGCCCAGTCAACCTTACCGCCGGGCCGCCGCGAAGCGGCGGAGAAACACACGTATAAGCTTGCCATCGCCGCTCGGGTCCACCAATCACCCGATCGG
>Ga0207416_1001156_pt1 | contig 37459 bp, 30 predicted proteins | sample PaiPotPPM11metaG_FD_184107 | JGI IMG/M metagenome (GOLD analysis project Ga0207416, IMG submission 184107) | Iron sulfur acid spring bacterial and archeal communities from Banff, Canada, to study Microbial Dark Matter (Phase II) - Paint Pots PPM... ...
CTGCGCGCCCACCCGGCGCGCCCGCCTCGAATCAGGGACGGTCGCCCCACCGCCGACCATCCCTGGCGGCGGCCCCTCCGCCAACCCACACAAGCGAGCTAACGGCGCGACAACGTGTGGCGCACTTCCGGCATCGAGCAAGCTTGACAGCCGTAGGGAATGACCATACGCTAGCCATGGTTCACATCGTGTGAATCCGGGTATAGTTGCCGGTAGGCGGTGTTTCCGCGCTCGGTGTTGTTCCACGGAGCGTTCGGCGCCGTTGGCGACTATGCCAGGTGTTGTTGGCGGAAAGGAGACCGAACATGGTGGGTACGCTGACTGGCCGGTCCTGGGGATGGCTGCGTGTCGCCGCACTGCTCGCGGCGCTGACGATGGCGGTTGGCGGGATGGCCGCCGTGGCGCTCGCCGCTAGTCCGGCCCAGGCCGCCGCCACGGTGGCCGTCCGGACGGACGCCACACTGGGCAGGATCCTAACTGATACCGCCGGGAAGACCCTTTACCACTTCGACAAGGATACGGCCGGCGTCAGTAACTGCAACGGTGGCTGCGCCACGGTCTGGCCGGCCTTCAGTGCCTCGGCTCCGCTCACCTTGCCCGCCGGGGTCGGCGGCACGCTCGCGCTCATTACCCGGTCGGACGGGCATCCGCAAGCCACCTACAACGGCGAGCCGCTCTACTACTATGCGGCGGATACCGCGGCCGGCGACACGATGGGCCAGGGTATCGCCGGGGTCTGGCACGTGGTGGCCCCCACGGCCGTCGCAGCTAGCGCCGCTCCGACGGCGGCGGCCACCACCGCCCCGGTCGCGACACCGGCTCCGGCACGCTCTACGGGCACGACCACGACCGTTGCGACGCCCGCGCAGATCCCATCCAAGGCGCCGAGCACCGGCGCGGGCGGGCTGACCATGAGCGGCCTGACGGCTCTGCCCCTGGTGGCTGTGCTCGCGCTCGGGCTGGTCGCGGTCGGCTGGATCGGGCGGCGGCGGGCCGCCTGAGTCGCACCAGTTTGCCGCGGACGCCCCTACTGCTGGGGCTGATCCCGGGGTTCCGCGGATCAGCCCCAGTTCGTCGTGCTCGAGTGATCCTCCTGGCGCGTTTGGGCTACATGCCGATCCCGCGGCGGCGCCCGGAAGCGCAACTGGAGCTCCTCGCCTTGGGTATGCACCGAGCCCGTCCCGTCGGTCACGTCCAGCCCGAAGGCGTAGCTCCGCGTGAGATTGTCGAACTGGGCGTCGACAGGGCTCTGGGTGGTCAGCGGGCGCGCGTAGCCGAGCGTCCACCAGCCGTCCTTCCATTGGCCGACCAGCAGGTCGGGGAAGGTGGCGCCGCCGTCCGGGGCGACGAGCTGCACCTGGGTGATCTGCCGGCCCTGGGAAAAGCTGGTGTGGCAGGCCACGGCGCACCCGCCGATGGCGACGTCACGCCGCCAGGTGACGGTCGCGCGCTGCTGCTCCGTCGTATTCGGCACGGCCTGAAGGTCGTCGGGCCAGTGCAGCCACAGATAGAGGCGCGTCGCGGAGTACACGGCCCGCAGCTCCACCGGCAAGCTTACTCCATCGGGACCTCCGGTGGTGAGACCGAGGCGAAGCGGCGGCGCCTCAGACCATGCAACTTCTACGGCGTCTAGGGACGGCGCGGGCGAATCGAACGCTGCCAAGGGGACAACTTCCAGCGCGCGCGCCGCGGCGCCGCGAGGGGCCAGCGCGCCGCGAGCGCCGATGACAAGGAGGGAGACCAAGATCAGTGCCGTCGCGATCGAGGCGCCAATCGCCTTGCCGGCTGCCGGCAGATTATTCAACCAGGCGCCGCTCCACGGCGACGACATCCGGCGAGCGCCTTACTCGCACGTCCTCACTGCACCGTCATGCGCTGCTGTACGACGTTGCTCATGTCGCAGTCGTGCGTGACCGCGAAGAAGTACCAGGTATAGGCCCCGGCCTTGAGCGATGGCAACGGCTCGTCCACCGTATAGTTGTTGCCACCGGCCTGCCGCAGTTGATAGGCCACGCCGGCTTCAGGGCTCAGCGCCCAAAGTTGATCCTCGGCGATGTTGTTGTCCTTCTGGGTCGCGTTCATGGCGAAGTGGGCGCTCGCCGTTCCGCCGAGCGGACCGCTGGTGACGAACGTGTCGCTCACTTTCGGCGACGCGGCCGGGTTGGGTTCGGCGGGCAGCGTCAGCGTGACGCTCGCCGTGCCGCCGGCGTTGACGACGGCGTGCCCCAAGACGTACAACGAGCCCGCCTTGTATGCCTTGACTTCGACGGCGCGAAAGGCGGCGATGCCGCTGGCCTTGAACGTCCCGTTAGCGTCCGTCATGAGGCCGGTGGGGACCTTGCCGCCGCCGATCGTGATAAAGGCTTGGGCCACCGGTTTCCCGGCCGTATCCTTGACGACGCCGCTGACTTCGCCGGTTTCGCCGTTCAGCCGCACGATCTCGAGTGCCAGCGGAGTCAGGTCCAGCCGGCTGGCCAGCACCATCTTAGCCGTGTGTGGGGCCGCGGCGTTCAGCGCGGTGGCGGATGCCGCGGCCTGCACTTCCGGCGTCAGGGCGGCGAGGCCCTGGCTCAGTTGTGCCAGCTCGGTCCGCAGCTCGGGGCTGCCGCCGCCCGATGTCGTGGCCGCCTGGACGGCGGCCTGCGCCGCCTGTAGCGCCTTGGTCGCCTGCCCCGTGTAATTCTGCAGGTCGCCGACTGTCTTGGAGGCATCCTTGGCGTAATCGGCGGCGACCTTCAGGTCGCTGACCGCGTTGGCAATGGCGTCGGCATTGATCTTGGCCGGCGCTCCCGCCACCGCGGGCATGGGCGTCGGCGTGGGCGGGGCTAGGCTCTCCAGCCAGGAGTAGATCTGCTGGACCTGGGCATCGCTCACCGTGGACGCCGGGAATGGCGGCATCTGGCCGCGCGGCTGCCGCACCTGGTGCAGCACCTCGGCGAAGCTCAGGCCGGTCCCGGCGATCTTCGGGCCGATCTTGCCTTCGGCGTTACTGCCGTGGCATGCAATGCAACCGACCGACATGAATAGCGCGTGACCAGCCGCCGGGTCGCCGGACGCCGTGGAGGAGCCAGTCGCCGCCGTTGCCGCGACGCCAACACTACTCGCCGTCGTCGAAGGACTCGATGCGCTCGCTTGGCCGGCGGAGCTCGACGGCGCCGCGCTCGACGCCGTACCGGCCGCGCTGCTCGCAGGCGTACCGTTCGCCGCGCTGCTAGCCGCGACGGTGGATGCCGGCGCGCCGGCTGCGCTCGACGAAACACTACTCGCGGCTGCCGGGCTACTCCCGGTAGTGTTGGATCCGCCGCAGGCTGCTACGACGACCATGGCGGCAGTGAGGACGAGCAGCACGGTCCGGCGTGCCGATCGCTGGGGGGAAGCAAGGCGCAACGGGGGTTCCTTTCCGGCTTGACGCTTCAGGTGGTCGGCACACTTGGCCGGAACACTTCCAGGCAGGAGATCATGCGGCGGACGCCCACGGCGCCCGCGATGCCCTCCGTGAGTCAGGTGGCCAGCGCTTCGAGGTCGGGACTTTCCACCTCCAGAATCAGGTCGTAGGGACCAGTGCAGGCGTGGACCGCCGTGATCTTGGAATCGGCCAGCTCCATCTGGTCCAGCTCGTCCTTCAGGTCGCGCAAGCGCGCCGGCTCCGCCTCAATCAGCACGAATGCTTTGATGCCCGCCGCCATTCAGGGAACCCTCCTGCTCCATCGTGGTCTCCACCGGAGACCGGCTGCTATCCTCAGGTGAAGGTGCAACGTGGCCGGCTGGCGCGATCGGGGTCGGCCAGCAGTCGGTATACCGTCTCCACCGCGTCGCGCAAGGGCAGGAGTGCCTTCGCTACCTGCATGTCACGATCGGTGGAGAGCGGGTGCCAGTACACGCCGTTCAGATCGACGGTCAGCTCCGGCACGAGGTCGTCTAGCGACAGCTCGAGGCCTTCTTTGGAGAATCCCCGCCTGGCGAGCGGGCGCACGAAGTGATCTTCCGGCCGGATGCCGAGTTCACCGAGATAGGCCCGCAAAGCGTCCAGGTGGGCCGTGTTGGCCGGGGTCTCGGTCGTGCCGATGCGCACGCGATAGCCGCGATCCAGCAGCATCCGGATGCCGGCAACCGTGCGGGCCCACGTGCCGCGACCGCGATACGGGTCATGTGTGCTGGGATCGGGGCCGTCCAGGCTGACCTGCACGATCAGGTTATCGTTGCGGATCGCGTCGAGCTGGTCCAGGCGCTTGTGATGCAGCAGCGTGGCGTTGGTCAGCACGGTGGTGGGCAGGCGCGAGGAACAGTAGGCGAGCGTCTCGTAGATGTCCGGCAGGAGGAATGGCTCGCCACCGGTCAGGAAGATGTGCTCGAAGTCGAGGCTGGCCGCCTCGTCCACGAGCTGTTGGATCAGGGGACGCGGCAGCGCCCGACGGGGGACGTTCGGCCCAGAGCGGGCGACGCAGTATCTGCAAGTAAGATTGCAGTCGTAGTTGGTGTAGACCCACAACTTCCAGGCGACGGCCGGCGGCGCCAAGGCGCTGGGCCGTTCCTCTACAGCGAGGGTCATTCATCCTCCCATCCCGGCGCGGGCCAACCTCGCGTCGCGGTGGCAGTGTCACCGGTAGCTCTTACGGAGAGGTTACGCCCTACCGGAAGCACGCCCGCGCTTCCGGCATTATACAGGGTTCGCTTGCCGCTGCCTGCCCCGGCGCTACCCGGCGGTCTGCGGCTCGAAGGCGTTGGTAAGGTCGGTATTCGGCAGGGTGGCCGGGCGGTCGACCCAATGCGGGACCGACGGGTTGTACTGCCGAAGGAACGGGCTGCCGGCGGCCTCGGCCGCGACATCGCCGGGGAGGTTCTTGCCCGTGATGATTGCCTTGAGGTAGTCGGCCAGCAGCACGCCGCGGGTGCAGCCGCAGGTAGAGTCGTACTGCATGATCCCGCGCTGCCAGCGCAAGTAGACGAAGCTGTGGTTGCTCGGATCGTAGGCGGGGGCGCTGGTCGGCACGCCCCAGATCTCCAGGTCGATCAGCGGCAGGAGCGAGGCGGCGCGAGCATCGCCGGGCGGCAAGCTCGGGAAGGCCTGCGCCGCGCTCACCGTCGTGGTGAACGTGGCGCCGAAGTTGGTACGGACGCCCTGCCAGCTATCGGGGGCATTGGCCGCCACGTAGCGCTGCACCGCCGTCGCATAGCCCGGGCTGCTGGGCGCCGGCAACTGCGCTACCAGCGCCGCGTCGTAGGCCGGGAAGGTCGAGAAGTTGAAGGTTGCGTAGGGCAGCAGGCCGGGGTCGAGCAGATTGAGCAGGCGCACCGAGCCATCCGGCCCGAGCTGCATGATTTGCCGCTGGAAGAACTGCGTCAGGAAGCCCTGGAAGGTGAAGGCGCGCGAGGTCGGGTAGCCAAAAGTGGCAACGCCACCCCGGCTGTTGAAGTAGCTCCAGAAGGCGTCGTTGTCGATGCGGAAGCCCGTCTGGCTGAAGTAGCGCGCGGCCGGCTGGGCCGCCGTCACGTGCAGCGCCACCGTGGGGAAGACGTCGTTGTCGTAGCAGTCATTGCTGGCGGCGAAGAAGGCGAACGGGTAATCGCCGGGCGGCGTGCCGGCCGGCACGGTGAAGGCGCTGCTGAAACTGCTCCCGCCCGTTGGCGCCAGGAGCGCTATCCGCCCCATGGTCGGGCTGGCGGCGATGATCTCATCGGAGAGGCCGCCCTTGCCGCCGCTGGCGTTCAAGCTGAAGGTCACCGTCTGGCCGGGCGCGGCAGTGAGCGGCGAGATGGCAGGATTGCTCACCAGAGGCTCACCGGCCGGATCGTTGAGCTGGTAAACGGTGAAGTTGAAGGTATACGTCTGCCCGGGAGCAAGCACGATGTGCAGGTTGTCGTCGTAGATGCTGTTGTGGTAGCGGAAGCCCCCGCCATGGAAGCCAAACACGTCGGCCGGCTGCCCCGTCGGGACGTTGGCGACGACGTAGCGACCGTCCGGTCCCGTGATCGTGGCGAGCTTGACGGTGTTGTAGCCGACAGTCACGTAGACGCCGGGCACCGGCGACCCGGAGACCTTATCCGTTACCACACCAGTGATCGTGCCCGTCGCCGCGGCCTGATCGGCCGGCGCTGCCAGAGCCCCCATCGGCAGCCAGAGCGCCAGCACGAAGGCGAAGGATACGATCGCGAGCCGGCTGGATACCAACATGCTGGTCTGCCCCTATCCCATTCCCGCAAACATCCCTTTACGGACAACTAACCGCGACCACCGACGACGGCTGCCTGGGCCTGCATATCGGCGTGCGCAGCCGCATGCGTCGCCGCGTCGTTGGCGGCGTCCCGCTCCCAGTAGATAAGGTGGTCGACGATCTCCCGGATGCTCCACTCCGCCGGAGTCGGGCACTTGTCCAGCGCCTCGTCCGGCAGCCCGATCAGCGCGGCGACCACCATGGCCCGATCGCGGAACCACTCGGCCAGCAAGCGATGCACCTGCCCTTGTTGAAGGGCATAGACCTCGGCGCGGTCATTCACCACGCTGCCCAGGTGCATGCGCTCGTGATCGATCATGTGGGTGATCAGATCGCGCACGTTGCCGCCGCGGGCGCAGGTGTGCTCGGAATGGGCCTCCAGCACCGCGTCGGGCATGGCGTAAAGCTGGTCGAGGGTCTGGTTCATGGTGTCCTGCAGACGGCGGATGAGGGCCTTCGTCTCGCTCATAGGGTGTCTCCTTATCCTCGATCGCGATCAGTCTGCCGCCAGCGGGTCCATCCCGAGCAGCGGCTTGGCGATAAACTCGCGGCAAACCTCGGCGTTCACGGCCATCAGTGCCCCGGCCCGCACGTCGCGATAGTACCGCTCGACGGGGTTGCGTTTGAGATAGCCGCGTCCGCCGCAGAGCTGCATCGCCCGGTCCGTCGCCTGGATGGCAGCGAGGTTGCAGGCGAGCTTGGCCTCGTGGACGGGAACGACGGCGTTGGCCGGGTCGGTCTGGGCCACGAACGAGGCGTGGTACAGCAGCCAGCGGGCGCCCTGCAGCGCCACGTGCGCGTCGGCGAAAGCGAAGCGCAGCCCCTGATGATGGGCCAGCGGCTTGGGATCGGGGAATTGCACGCGCGTCTGGAGGTGGTTGGCGGCATAGTCGAGCGCCGCCTGGCCGATGCCAAGGAAAGCCCCTGCCATTCCCAGATAGTAGACGCCGGCGATCTGCAGCAGCGTATCTAGCGCCTTGCCGTGCTCGCCGATCCGATCGGCTGCCGGCACGGCGCAATCCTCAAGGATCACGTCGTTGCTCGGCGTTCCGCGCATGCCCATGGCGTCCCAGTTCTCCTGGACGTGCAGGCCGGGATTGTTCCGCGCGTCCAGAATGAAGAGGTTGGTGTCGGTGGGAGCCGCCGCGTCCTCGATCTGCGTGTTCACCAGCAGGTAGTCGACGTGGCCCGCGCCGGTCGCGAAGAACTTGCGACCATTGAGCACGTAGCGGTCGCCGTCGCGCCGGCTGGTGATCTGCGGGACGGCGAAGTTGCTGCCCGAGCCCGGTTCGCTGAAGGCCACCCCGATCAGCTTGCCTTCGCCGGTCACAGCCCCCAGGTAGCGGCGCTGCTGCTCCGGGCTGCCCCCCACCAGAATGGCGAGGCAGTTGCCCTGGTGCATCAGGAACGGCAGGGCAGTCGAGCCGCAGGCCCGGCCGACCTCCTCGCAGGCCAGCACGTAGGATATGATGTCGGCGCCCTCGCCGCCGAGGTCCCGGGGGACCAGCAGGGCCAGCAGTCCGGCCCGGTGGAGGTCGCCGAAATTCTCCGTCGGGAAGCGACCATCACGGTCAACCGACGCCGCGCGCGCAGCCAGCGCCTCCGCGGCGATCGCTCGAGTCCTAGCTTGAATGTCGGCCTGCTGCGCCGTCAGTTGGAACTCCATTGATATCCTTTCGCCTGGTACCCTCCGCCATCCCTGGGCAGCGTGCGCTGGGATTCCCGCGGTCCGACCGCACGCACAACGGCGAAGTCCCGCCGGCGGCAACCAGTACGATCATAGCACGGCGCCCGGTCCCCGCTCTCGGTGTTTGATCGCCCTTTCGCCGCGGTAACGTCACTTCGACCGAACCGAAACCGTCTAAGTCGGCCTGGTCAGTGCGCTCACCACGCCGGTGGTCACCAGCCCGAGCAGCAGGAGGAAACCGAGGATCCACCAGTCCTTGTGGATATCCATCGGCACGTAGGGCAGGGGCAACAGACACACGGCGACGCCGAGGCTGACGATTGCGGCGTGCAGCCAGCCGGCTCGGGCCCGGACGGCGCGTCGAATCCATTCGATGAAGGCATCCCGGTAGCGCTGCTGATCCTCTACCAAGACGCCTGTCATGTTCTCCGGCCGACCGGGCGCCCCTTCGCTCATGAAGGACAGATAGACAGTTGAGCCGACCAGAGCCACGGCGAGGAAGAAGGCGGGGATGATAGCCCCGGCCGGGGCTGGGATTGCTCCCGATGAGCCGGCATAGCTCAGGCCTAGGATACCGGTGTAGACGGTACCGATAGCGGCGGCCGCTTTCTGGACGAAGTCGGCCTTGTCGTGGGCCCGGTCGAGCATGCCCTTGGCGACGTCGATGTAGGCGCCGTACAGCGCCTGGCTCAGGGCGTAATCGTTGGTGTGGACGGTTTTCTCGCGGTCGACGTCGGCGGCACGATCCGCCTGCGCCTGACTGAGCGTGTCGGCCAGGCGAGTCTTGCGCTCGTCCAGCGTCACCTGCAGGCGGGCCTGATAGTACGCCTTCTGCAGGTCGTCGGCGATGGCGGCCGTAGCGGGCGTTGGCAGGGGCAAATCGTCCGTTGTCGGCACGACTGGCTCACCTGCCGGAGGAGTAAGCAACGGGACGGGCACGGCGCGCTTGGGCCAGTGCCCGATCGCCTCGCGCACCCAGGGAGGGAGTGGTGGGAAGCGGGTCCGATAGCGCGGAGTCCACGCGGCGCTGACCGCCGAGGGAGCTGGCGATGAAACCGGGGCGCTCTGCCGTACCCTTTCCTTCGCCGGCTCCGGGGATGGGACGGTGCTCATCGCCCGGCGCCGCCGTCACCGAGACCGGGCGAGCCCAGGAGCGCATCGGCGTGTGACACCAGCTCGCGCACGTGCTCGTCCGGGAGCGCGCGCACCCGGCGCAGCAGCTCGGTCGTCGCGAGCATGTGCGCGTCCTCCGCGGCGTCGCCCTCCTCGCTATCGGCCAGGGCGCGTGACAGGATCTTGACCAGCGTCCGGTCACTTGCGACGTTCAGGATCCCTGGGGCAGGGCGCTCGATCGTCCGATGTCCGCTGGAATAGTGTGGAGGGTCCACGTCGTGGATCGGCGGGAGCTGGAGCCTCCCGGTGGCGTCGTGGAGGAACGCCGACTCGGGAAAGTCTTGGCCTTCGCCATAGCAGAAGATCATCGAGCTGTCCTCCTCGCAGCACGGCGGCAAACGTAGGATAGGTGCAAGGGAGCTTGTCCCTCCGCGCGATTGTAGCCGGGAGAGGCAAGCGGCGCAAATGCGTGTGGTCGGTGCGCCGGGTCAGGGCCGGCAACCCTTGACCTCTCTGTCGGGTCCGATCTGCCCGGTCGAGCGCCGCTCGGCCCGGATCAGGACAGGCCGTAATGCGCGTCGATCGGCGCTTGCCCCGCGGCGACCTTGCCCGATAGCACGTCCTCGACCGCGACCTGCCGATGCGCGTGGGAGGCTTCGATCATGGCGAAGGCGGTGGCGACATCGCGCAGCCCTTCCTCGCCGCTGGCCTCCATCTGGCCGCCCGTCTCGATGGCATGCAGGAAGTCGTAGGCGGCGAGGGCGAAGGTGTCAGTCAGGCCCAAGGGGAAGTAGCGAGCTTTGACCTCTGCAGATGCGAATTGCTGGAACAGGTCGGATAAGGCGACAGCGTCCTTCCCGTCGGCCAGCAGGCGCCCACCCTTAATCGCGCCCTTGGAGCCGTAGATCACGCGGCCTTCGGGCAGCCCCGTCGGCTCGCCGTGGCCCGCCCAGGTGAAGCTGGCCATGCCGATGCCGCCTCGCTCGAGCTCGAACAGGCTGAAGTAGGCGTCGTCGGCGTCGGCAGGGACCTCTTGCAGCACGTGACCGGCAGGATCACGGAGGAAACGCACCGGCTCGAAGGTGCGCACCAGCGCCGACATGCTCGTTACCTCGCCGCACAAGTAGCGCAGACCGTGGAAGGCGTGGACGCCGATATCCATGGTCGCGCCGCCGCCGGCCTCGTTGACGATGTGCCGCCAGGGCGTGTCGGCCACCACGCGGTCTGGCGACCAGTCGCGTGTGCCGATGCTGATAGTCGCTACCATCTGCACGTCGCCGATGTGGCCATGCTCGATGGCCCAGGCGGCGTGGCGGCTGCCGGCGGCGTAGCGCACGTTCTCGTTCACGCCGAGGACCAGCCCCGCCTCTCTTGCTGCCTCCACCATGCGCCGCCCGGCGAGGACGCTCACCGAGAAGGGCTTCTGCACCAGGATGTGCTTGCCGGCCTTCAACGCGGCCAGCGCGATGGTGTGGTGGACGAATACGGAGGCCGGCGTGTCGATAGCATCGATCTGGCCGCTCGCCAGCATGTCGTCCAGCGAGTCGTAGACAGTGGGCACGGTGTCGGGATGCACGTCGTCGACGTACATGTGCGGCGCGGAGAGCGGGTCGCCGGGGTTATCGCTCACGGGCGCGCGGGGCGTTGGTCCCTCGCCGCGCTTGCGGAACATCTCGGCGTCGGACCGCTTGCGCGCGACCAGGCCGGTGATGCGGAAATTGTCGTAGCCGGCGTCGCGCAGGCGCTTGTAGCCGCGCAGGTGGGCGGGAAGGATACGCCCGCAGCCGACGATGCCAAGACGGATCATGAATCCTCCTTTTAATTGCTGTTCGGTAGTGTACGCTGAACGGGCTATTTCTTGCCGCACTTGATCGGCGGCGTGATGCCCCGCCGAATGCATGACCGATGCCGAAGTGGGATGACCGGTGAGGCGGCAAGGGCAGGGCGTATAGCAATACGCCCTGCCCTTGCCGCGCCGACTACAGCGCCAAATCGGACGGCGATTCACCTGTTGGGCCAGTCGACCCACTCGGCTGTCCAAACGTCGCCGGGATCGGGCAGTGCCAGCAGCGGCGCTCGCGGCACCACTGGGTGTAGAGGTGCAGCAGGCCCTGCTCGGCGGCGGCGCTGCGAGCGGTCCGCGCCGGGGCGCCGATGGTCTGGAGCATGTGGCGGGTGATCTGGTTGCCGCCCGAGGCGCTCGCGGCGGCATAGCGGGTCAGGACGGCCTGTGTCAGCGCGGCGTCGCCGCGCTCGCGCGCCAGCGCAAGGGCGACGGGCAGGATGGCATTGACCTCCATCTCGGTCTGCCGAGTGCGGCCGACGAGCGCGGCCGGCGCCGGACCCACCAGTCGTCCCAGGTCGGCGTGAGCGCCCCAATAGCCGTCGTCTGGAAGCGGCTGCAGCAACGGCCGGTCGAGGTCGTCCACGCCGCTGCAGAGCGCCGCCGCCAGGCCGTCGCGATGCGCCAGGGCTAGCGCGGCGGCGGCAGCCACGCGGCGAGCCGGCGCGTTGTCGGGTCGCACCCCGGCAACCGTCCAGGCGCCCCTGTCCAGCGGCGTGGCGGCGCAGTAGGGCTGCAGCTTCCGCCACATCGCCTCCCACCGCCGGCGCAGCGCCTCGTCAGCCGGCGGCAGTGTTCGTTGCACCGCCGCCAGGAAGCCGGCCGCGCCGAGCAACAGGGCGGTCGTGGCGCTCTGGCCGGCGATCCGGGCGACGGTAGCGGCCGATTGCCAGGGAACGATCCGGCTCAGTTGGTCGAACGGCGCCGTATTGCGGCGGTAGCCCAGCGCCCGGAGCAGAGCCGTCCACAGCGCCTGTTCGGGGCCGAAAGCGTCAATCTCAGCGCTGAGGACAGCGGCGCGGGCTTCCAAACGCGCCCGGCCCTGCTCCACCAGAAACCGCTCCAAATCGGGCGCAGCCCGGCCCGTCACCGCCGCGGGGCAGGTGGGTCCCCAAACGAGCCGCGGCCGGAGCGGGAGACGAAGCAATTCCGTCAGCGCCAAGTTGAGGCAGTCGGATAGCGCCAGACCGCGGACCCGCCGGCCGGAGCTGGTCGTCACCTCATCCGGATCAGCCCAAGTCACATGGAGGACGATACGGTCGTAGGCGGGATTGCTGTCGTGGCCGTGCTCTCGCCAGCCGGCCCACGACGAGTGGACCTCGATGTCGCCGTAGAGCAAGGTCGCGTCCGGCAAAGCAAGCACGGCGTCGCGGAAATCGGGTCCTGGGTCGCCGCAGCGACGGCCCGAATAGACAACCTGGATGGGCATCCCGTCGCCCGCGACCACCCGCTGAGGATCGAGCAGGCCGCGCTCCCAGGCGACGCAGAGGTGCTCCTCGCGCAAGCCGGCCGGCAATGGCATTGAGTCCCCCTACGGATTGGCGCTGCTCGATTGGTAGAAAGGTAGCGTCGGTATGCTGGATGCGCAAGTGCGCGGACATCGATGCTGCACTCCCGCTTCGCACGCACTACACTAGCTGCCGTGCAGCGGAGCGGGGAGGACAGGGCAAATGACGACACAGCGCGTGAAGGTCGGCGCAGTCGGATGCGGCGCCATTGCCCAGTGCCAGCACCTGCCCAATCTGCTGGAGCGGCCGGACCTCTGGGAAGTCGTTGGCGTTTGCGATGTGTCGCCGCGCCTTGTGCAGGCAGTGGGCGATCGCTTCGGCGTGCCGCGGCGGTCCACCGACTATCGAGAGCTGATCGAGTCTGACGTCGACGCTCTGATACTCTGCCTGGCCGACCCCAAGTCGCCGGTGGCGATCGCGGCGGCGCGGGCCGGCAAGCACTTGCTGATCGAGAAGCCCATTTGCTACACGGTGTCCGAGGCCGACGCCATCCTCAGCGCGGCAGAGGCGGGCGGCGGCGTCCTGATGGCCGCCTACATGAAACAGCACGAGCCGGGCTTCCAGTACGCGCGGGAGCGTATTCTGGCGATGCGCGATGTCCGTTTCATCCAGGTCAACCACCTGCACCCGGACAACGCGCTGCACATGCAGGAGTTCCACATCCAGCGGTTCGGCGACGCGCCTATGGCGGCGCTGGCCCAGTGGCAGCAGTTGCGAGAGGAGCGCATCGCCGAGGCCATCGGCGCGGACGCCACGCCGGCCGAGCGCGCGGCCTTTGCCATGCTCATCGGCAGCATGATCCACGACATTAGCTGCTTGCGCGGCATCTTTGGCCCGCCGGAGCGGGTGGTTAGCGCGGACATCTGGCTCGACGGCCGCGGCTTCAGCACGGTCCTCGCCTACAGCGGCGAGCGGCGCTGCGTCGCCACCTGGGTCGACCTGCCCAACCTCTGGGACTTCCGCGAGACGCTGGAGGTGTACGGCTCCGACGAGCGGGTGCTGGTGAGCTTCCCTACCGGCTTCTCGCGCGGGCTGCCCACCACCGTCACGCTACAAGGGAGTGAGGACGGCGCTCCTTGGCGCAAGGAGATCGTGCTCTCGCACGATCCCGGCTTCAAGGCCGAGCTGGTCCACTTCCACGACTGCATCGTCCAGGGTAGGCCGCCACTGACCGACGTCAATGGCGCTCGCGCCGACGCGGCGCTGGTGCGGGAGATCATCGAGACGGCTCGCCAGCAGCAGAGAGGATGCTAATGTGCCCATCCGCGTGTACGACTATCGACGGGACATCCAGAACCTGGAAGTGACTCCCGAAATTCGCTCGCGCTTCATGCGGCTGGGGCCGCACGAGTCGGCCGACCGGCACAGCCACGACCTCGGCCACGAGGTGTTCTTGGTGCTGGAGGGCAAGGCGGAATTCGAGATCAACGGCGAGACCGCCGTGCTGGGTCCCGGCCAGTTCTGCTTTTCCAAAGCGAACGACCACCACTGTGTCCGCAACCTGTGGGACGAGCCGATGACCATGTACCTGTCGGTGACGCCGCACATCGAGCCGACGCACACCCACTGGAACGAGCAGGGCGAGAAGCTGCCGCCGCGCTACGGCGGCTGGCGCGCCTGGAGCGCGGGGCCAGGCGACACCTCGGCAGGCAGCGCCGTGGCCGAGCTGGCCGAGCAGCAGTCGGCGGCGCTGCGGCAGCTCCAAGAGTCGGTGCAGCAAGCGATCGCGGTGCAGGAGCAAACGCTGGCCTCGGTGGGCGATGGCGCGGCCGGTCCTGCACGGGCCGTCGAGGTGAAGGCCGCGGTCGATCAACTATGGGCCGGGCTGTACCCGGTGTTCCGTGACGTCGGGCGGCTGGCGTCGGTCTGGAACGAGCTGGCAGTCCGGGCGACCGGGCGGCAGCAGTAGTGCCTGTTCTGATGGCAGCGCAGTCGTGGAGAGCGGAACGGCTGGCCGTGAGCGAGCAGGCGAATGCGGCAACGGACCCTCACCCCCGACCCCTCGCCCGCCATGCGGGCGAGGGGAGCCGGTCCCGCAGTGGCGGCCTTTCCCCCGCTTGCGGGGGAGAGGTGGCGAAGCCGAAGTGAGGGTCCGTCCCGGCATTTACCAGCAGCGTCATACGGAAGCAGGGCTGGTTGGTCTGGGATTTGCGGCATGCAACCTTGCTGGCGGAGGCGTCGTGAGGACGCGCGTGAAAGGGAGGTAGTCACATGAGCTGGGTGAAGCGTTTCAGCGCGTTCTGGGCCAAGTTTAGCCAGGACTGGGGGATGAACCTCGCCGGTCTGCTGGCCTACAACTTCCTCACGACAATCTTCCCCTTGCTGCTCGGCATCCTGGCGCTGGCAGCGCTGATCCTGCCGGATTCGATCATTCGTCAGCTCGCCGATTCGCTGAACAGGGCCTTGCCCAGTTCCGGCGGGCCCAGCCTGGACTTCTATGCGATCCTGTCCGGGTTCAAGCGGGCTTCCGGAGTGACCTTCATCATCAGCTTGGTGGGGCTAATCTGGACAGGCTCCAACCTGTTCGGCGTGATGGAAAACTGCTTCAGCATCATTTTCCGCACGACGACGCGCAGCTTCATCTGGCAGAAGCTGATGTCGATCGGGATGATCGTTATCCTGGCCATTATGGCCCCGCTCGCCGTGTCGGCGGCGTCGATCAGCGGATCGGTGAGCTCACTCGCCAAGCTGTTCGGCAACGTTCCTGGCATTGGCCTCCTGTTCGGATTGGGCGGCTACGTGGTGGGGGTCCTCATCGCCTTCGTCCTGTTCTTCCTGATCTATCTCATCGTGCCGAACCGGAGGATGACGCCGGGCGCGGCATGGCTTGGCGCGCTCTTCGCGGCAGTGCTGTTCGAGATTGTGAATCTTGTGTTTCCGCTCTATGTGAAAGGTCAGCACAGCCAGTTCGGCTCGTTCGCGGGACTGCTAGCCATCCTGGTCTTCTGGTTCTGGGTGCTCTCACTGATTATCTTCCTAGGGGCGGAGCTCAACTCCTTCGCGGCGCTGGGCCAGCGAGCGGTGGCCGGCAATCTGCCGACGGTACTGCACAACCTGGAGGTATACGGCGAAGTGGCGGAGACGGGCGCCGCGAGTGGTCCGTCGCAAGCACGCCTGCCGGCACGAGACGGCAGCCGGGCCGGCCAAGGAACGGTCGCGTCGGCGGACGCCGCAGTGTCGACCCGGCGGGTCGGGGCTCAGGCCGCCGCGATCCTCGCCTTGCTGGGGGCTGTCCTAGCCGTCTTGCACCGGGGCGTGCGCACGCGTGCGCTGTGAGGACCCTTCCTAACCCTCCCCGCGGCGGGGAAGGTTAGGAGGGGTCCCCGGTGAGGTACAAATTATGCTGGGCTGGCGGCTGGGACGACGAGGCGATAGGATGCGACTGACGTCCCGGGCCGGCTGAGGAGAATGCTTGATGGTCGAACGATTCCGCCCCTCGGAGGCCGGGGGTGATGCCGATGGCGTGGATGCGCCGGTACGGATCCCCGGGGCTTTGCCGGTCTTGCCGCTGCCGGGGGGCGTCATGTTTCCGTTTGCGGGCGCTCCCCTGATCGTCAGCGAGCAGCGCGCGGTGGCCTTGATCGACGACGTGATGCGCGGCAACCGGCTGCTGGCGTTGCTGGCAGTCAAGAACGGCGAGGCCGCCTCGCCGGGTCCGGATGATCTGTACCGTGTGGGCACGGCCGGCCGCATCCAGCAGTTCCTGCGCCGCCCCGATGGCGCGGTGATGGTGGCCATCCAGGGGCTCGAGCGCATCCGCGTCTGGAGCTTCTTGCGAACCGACCCCTATCTCGTCGCGGAGGTTGGCGCCGACCCGGCGCCGGCCGACAAGAGCGATGAGACGGAGGCGGTGAAACGCACCGTGGTGGGCCAGTTCGGGCAGCTCGTCCAGGTGACGCAGTACCTGCCCGATGAGCTGGCGACAGTCGCCCTTAACCTGGATGAGCCGGGTCAGGTGGTGTCCCTGATCGGCAGCAGCTTGCGGCTGGAGACAGCGCGGAAGCAGGAGGTGCTGGAGGCGCAGACGGTGCGCCAGCAGCTCGACCTGCTGGCGGGCATCCTGGCGCACGAGCTGGAAGTCTCGGAGCTGGGCAAGCGTATCCAATCGCAAGCGCAAGAGCAGATGACCAAGGCGCAGCGCGAATACTTCCTGCGCGAGCAGCTCCGCGCCATCCAGAAAGAGCTCGGGGAGGAGAGCGAGGACGCCGCCGCCGTCAACCAATTGCGCGAGCAGATCACGGCGGCGGGCATGCCGGAGGAGGCGAACGCCGAGGCGCTGCGCGAGCTGGGCCGGCTGGAGAAGCTGCCGCCGGCGTCCCCCGAGCACTCCATGATTCGCACCTATCTGGATCTGCTGGTGAGCCTACCCTGGTCCAAGACGACCGGGCACTCGGTGGACCTCCAGGAGGCGCGTCGCATCCTGGATGAGGACCACTACGACCTCGAAAAGATCAAAGACCGCATTTTGGAATACCTGGCGGTGCGCAAGCTGCGCGACGAGCGGCAGGTCGAGCAGGATCAGGGGGTGCGGCGTGAGCCGATCCTCTGTTTTGTCGGGCCGCCGGGCGTCGGCAAGACGAGCCTGGGCCAATCCATCGCTCGCGCGCTCGGGCGCAAGTTCCTGCGCATCTCGCTCGGTGGCATCCGCGACGAAGCGGAGATTCGCGGTCACCGACGCACCTACATCGGCGCGCTGCCGGGCCGGATCATCCAGGGGCTGCGCCGCATGGAGGCGCGCGATCCCGTCTTCATGCTGGATGAGGTGGACAAGCTGCAAGTCGGCTTCCAGGGCGACCCGGCCGCCGCCTTGCTGGAAGTGCTGGACCCCGAGCAGAACAAGGACTTCCGCGACACCTACGTCGACGTGCCCTTCGACCTGTCGGGCGTGCTGTTCATCGGCACCGCCAACACGCTGGACACCGTGCCCGGGCCGATGCTGGATCGCATGGAGATCATCCAGCTCTCCGGCTACACCGTCGAGGAGAAGCGCCACATCGCCGAGCGCTACCTAATCCCCAAGGAGCGCCGCGCCAACGGGCTGCACGAGGACGAGATCACCTTCACACCGGAGGGCATCACGCGGGTGATCGAAGCCTACACGCGCGAGGCCGGCGTTCGCGGCCTGGAGCGGCAGATCGCCACCATCTGCCGCAAGGTGGCTCGGGAGACTAGCGAGAGTCACATCGACCGTGTAGTCGTCGACGTCGAGCGGGCCAACCACTACCTGGGCCGGCCCTACTTCGAGCCGGAGGTGGCCGAGCGCACCGAGCGGCCGGGCGTGGCGACTGGATTGGTGTACACGCCGGCCGGCGGCGACATCATCTTCATCGAGGCGACGGCGATGCCCGCCCGCGGCGATCGCGACGGGCACCTGATCCTCACCGGCCAGCTCGGCGAAGTAATGAAAGAGTCGGCCCAAGCGGCGCTCAGCTACATCCGCTCCGATGCCGCCCAGCTTGGTATTGACGAGCGCTCGCTGCTGGGCAAGGAGTTCCACATCCACGTGCCGGCGGGGGCGATCCCCAAAGATGGACCCTCAGCGGGCATCACCATGGCCACGGCGCTGGCGTCGCTGCTCACCGGGCGCCCGGTGCGCAAGGACCTGGCCATGACCGGGGAGATCACGCTGCGGGGCAGCGTCCTCCCCATCGGCGGCGTGCGCGAGAAGGTGCTCGCGGCTCGGCGAGCCGGCCTCACCACGGTGATCCTACCGCGGCGGAACGAGCGCGACACGGAGGAGCTGACCGAGGAAGTGCGCAAGGAGCTCCATTTCGTCTACGTTGATCGCGTGGACGAGGTGCTGCGCACGGCGCTGCAGACGGATGTCAAGGAGCGGCCTGCTCAGACGGTGGGCACGGGGGTGGGGCCCATGGCGGCCGCGGAGGGATGACGTCATCCCTCCGCGGAACGCTGTCGGCTATAGGTAAGGTTGGGCCGGTGCGGTGGCCAGGGCGTATAGCAATACGCCCCTACCGGAACCGATCGTAACGGTAGGGGCGTATTGCTATACGCCCTGATCTGGCCGCCTGAGCTGTGATTCCGAACGGCCAACGGCATCCCGGAGCGAGCAATGTAACCGGGAGGCCGGTTGCGAGTCTAACGGCTATCATTGTCCCAGGCTGCACGAGGGGTCCGATGGCGCGGCAGTTTACTGTTGATGAGGCGAATACGCTGCTGCCGAGCATAGTCCCCCAACTGGAGACGTTGCGCGATCTCGTCAAGCGGCTGATGGCGGTGCGCGAGCAGCTTGACGCGTTGGGGCCCCAGGCGCGAGGAAACGGCCAGGCCACCGTCGCGATGCGGCTGGAGATCGAATCGGCCGACCTGATGGCGAAGGCCGACGGGCTGCTGCGCGGGCTGCTGGACATGGGGGTCGAGGTCAAGGATCCCATACAAGGGCTGATCGACTTCCGGTCGCTGCGGGACGGACGCGAAGTGTACCTCTGCTGGCGGCTGGGCGAGGGGCAGCTTGCCTACTGGCACGAGCTAGATGCCGGGTTCCAGGGGCGCCGGCCGCTGTAGACTGCCCGAGGTCGCCCCTCATCTCGATCGGAGCTCACCAATGCCGGTGTCTATCCGCCAGATTGCCGAGGTCGCCATCGTGGTGAGCGATCTGGAGCGCAGCGTGCGCTTCTACCACGAGGTGCTGGGGTTACCCATCTGGGAGCGACAGGCCGACCACGCGACCGTCCGGCTGGCCAACGGCTTTCTGGGTCTCTGGCTGCCGGGCGCCTGGGCCATTCCGCCCTCGGAGAACCACGGCCCGATCCGCCTGGAGGGCGGCTGTCGCCAGCACCTCGTCTTCTACATCGACTTGAAGGACGCCGGCGAGGCGCTGGCCAACCTGCAGCGTCGGCAAGTGCGCTACTACGGACCGCGGACGAATGAGGCGGGCGAGGTCCACATCGACTTTGAGGATCCGGACGGGCACATGCTGGAGTACTGGGCACGGAGCAGCTTCGAGCCGCTGCCAGATCGCCTCACTGCGTAGGTGGTGCGTCCGGCGCTGTTTCGAACCGATCAGGAAACATCTGCCTCATCCACCGCGCTTCCTGGACCAGCGCCCGGCGCCCAGCGAGCGATGAGGGCAAACTCGCCGCTGCCGCGGCGCTCGGTGCCCAGCTCGATCTGCTGACCGGAGTCGATGAGCTGCCAGCGCTGGACCGTACGCTTGAAGGTCTTCTCCTCGGAGAGCAGCACCATGCGCACCAGGCGCTGCAAGCGGTTGATGGCTCGTGCGAAGTTGCGCCCGCTGGCGCCCAGGTCCCCCATCGTGCCATCCTGGCTGCGTAGAAACGCGTCCACCCGCGCCAGGTCATCTGGCGACGCTGAAGCGGCCACGTTAGTCGGCCAGGGGGAGCACCAGCAGGGGCGGCTCGATGATGTGCTCCTTGCTGATCTCCTCTACCGCCGTGCCGATGGCGAAGAACTCGATCACGTTGGCGCCCCAGGCGTGCGTCCGCTCGTGGATGTTGGCGCCGACGATGCCGGCGGCCCCGAGCTTCTCGGCTTCCTGCTGCATGCGCTCCATGGCCAGCTCGCGGCTGTCGTAGAGCGCCTGGGTGTACTGCTCCAGCTCGACGTTGCGCGTCATGTTGCGGAAGAAGGCGCCGATGCCCTGCTGCGCGACGTGGTAGACGCAGTTGCCCATCACCATGCCGAGCGGGCGATAGCCGGAGCGCAGCAGCACGTAGAAGTCCTGTCCCGACAGGTCGCTGGTGAACGGCCTGCCGGCCTTGTTCTTGAAGCGATGCGGGTCGTCCCGATGCACCACGGCGGTGCCGATGGCGACGAACTCGGCGATGTGGTGGCCCCATTCCTTGTGGTTGACCTCCAGCCGCACGCCGACGATGCCGTCGGCGCTCAGCGCCCAGGCCTCCTCCTCCATGCGCGTCATCGCCAGCTCGCGGGCGTGGTACATCGCCTGGGTGAGCACGGTCATTTCCTGGTTCTGGTTCCACATGGCCTGCTGGAAGCCGACGTGGTAGATGGAGCTGCCCACCACCAGTCCGACCGGATCGAAGCCCGCCTCTTTGACGAGAAGGAACTCGCTGACCGAGAGGTCGCTGGTGAAGAGCCGTCGCTGGCCCTCCTTTCCGCGCATCTCCACCAGCCGCTCCCGCGCGTGCGCCGGCAGCGTCGCAAAAGCCTTCGCCTCGGCGGCATCCAGGGCACTCGGATCGTCAAGCTGTGACATAGCACTCCTTTACGTAGGGCGACTGGGGCGAATCGGCGAGGGGGCGATGAGGGAGGGGCGACTGGAGATTGCGCAGACGGAGGCGAAACGGGATCGTCTCCCCGTCAGGCATGCCGGACCTCCCCTCGCCGATTCGCCCGTGCGCCTCATCGCCCCCAGCCCTCACTCGAACGTCGCGTCCGCCGGCTGGCGCGCGGGCAGGAGGCGGCCATCTCGTAGGGACAGCACGTTGACCGTGCCGCGCACACGACGGGGAGCGTCCGGGCGCTCGCGAACGGCGGTGCCGATCAGGCTCAGAGTCAGGTTGTGATGCTCGCGCTCGTAGGCGGCGTTCATGCCCGTTCCGCTGAGGTGGATCTCCTCGAGCTTACGCGCCACACGCACCCCGACCACGCCGTTGGCATGGTTATGAGCCGCCAGGGATTGCATGGTATGCACCGCGCGGTCACGGCATTGGCGCAGGGCGTCGCTGAAGTGGCCGAGCTCCTGATTGTACCAGGACATCTGCGTCATCTGGTCCCAGCCCTGGGTCAGGATGAACCAGGTGCAGTGGCCCCAGACCAGCCCGGCCGGGTCGTAGCCCGCGCGGGTGAGGCTCCACCACTCCTGGCCGGACAGATCGGAGAGCCAGGGCTCCGCGGGCGCGGCGCCGGGCGCGGTGACTGCCGTGCCGACGAGCTGCACCTCGATCATCTTCTGGCTCCACTCGTGCCGGACCATGTCGTAGCGGACGCCGACGACGCCGTGCGCGCCGAGCAGCCGGGCTTCCTGCTCCATACGGGTGACCGCCAGCCGCGTCGCCTCGTTGTAGGCGCCGGAGAGCTCGCGCACTTCGCAGTCCTGATAGGCCGAGGCATAGGCAACGCCCACGTGGTACACGGCGCTGCCAGTGACCAGACCCAAGACGCGATAGCCGCGACGCCGCAAGAGTGCCGCTTCGTCGGGCGAGAGGTCGCTGGTGAAGGCGAGGTCGCCGGGCCGCGCGCCAGAGAGCTCACGGAGGCGGTGCTCCGCCTCCGTGGGGATACCACCTCGACGCAACCGTTCGAGATCATCCTGCTGTCGCTGCTGCTCTTGCGCCCGGCGCTGCGCCACGAGTTGGCGCAGCGCGTCTTGCTCCCGCTTGCGCTCAGCATCGGACGCCTGTTCGTCCGCTGTCTTGCGATGCCAGAGGTTCAACGAGCTATCAGCTTTCAGCTATCAGCCGTCAGGGAGTCCATATTGGGATCATGATACCGCTCGTGGGACTACTATCTGAGAGGCACCGTCCCGATAAGGTTAGAGACGGGGCTCGCGGGGACGCCGGGGCCGCGACTGCGGTCGGCAGCCAAGCGACCGGGGGGACTGCGGTCCCTTTCATTCGGTGAGGGTCGTCCGCGGGACGGGAGATACCGCAGTCGGGCGGTAGTTTGTTACAACCACCTGCTCCAAATCTCCTGAAGGTCTGGCCCAACGGCGAGACGAACTGCCTTGTCGCCGAGCGACCGCAGTCGCCCGGTCGCTTGGCCGCCGATCGCAATCGCGGCCCCGGCGTCCCCGCGACCAGCAGACTTCCCCGATCCGAGCCGCATAGACGCTACCCTCGTGCCCCCACGGCAGTTCTAGCCGCTGCCTCGCCTCGCTGGAGCGCCATGCGGCTGACCGCGAGGGGCGGCGCAATAACGGAGCCAAGCATGGGCAGGTCGAGGAAGCTGCGTACGTCAACCTCGTCGTAGAGGTGGTCGTCGAAGTAGTGAAGGACGAAGACGATGGCCACCGCCGCGACCAACCCGACCAGGGCGCGCAGGAGCCAGAACAGCAGGGAACGCAGGCGGCTCGGCTTCTGGACGATGTGCGGTTGGTCCGATACTCCCACCGTGGCGATGCTTGCCGCTTTCGCTTGCCCAGCGTTGGCCTTCGTGAGCGCATCGAAGAACGTCGGACCTTGTTGCACGATGATCTGGTCAGCCGCGCCTGCAATGGCAAGGGCCATGTCCCTGGAATCGGCGGTAACGTCGACTTGCAGCAGGCGATTCACGCGGTTGACCTTGAGCTGCTTGCTCAACTTCTGCGCGTCGTCGATGGTCGTCATCTTGTTCGCGGCGGCGCGCACGTCGGCTTGCGGCGATTGCTTCAGTAGGGCAATCATCTCCTCAGCGAATGTCGTTCCGCCGATGACGCCCGCATAGTCGTCAAGGATGAACTGCGCCGCCTGCTCCTGGTAGTACGGCACGTAGTAATAGGTGTCGCCGCTGCCCGCCGAGGGTGAGATGGGGTTGACCAACACCTGCGTGGTTGCCTTGTAGCTCCCCGGCGCCACGAGCGCATCCCCGGCGCTGGCAACCGCCGTGAGCACGACAATCAAGGCGATCAGCCAGGACCATCGCTGGAGGACCATAGCATAGCGCTCGAGTTCCATGACTAGTACGCTCCCCTCCCGGTGAGCAGGGCCGGGACTGTTTGCAGCAGGATCTTCAAGTCCAGGCCGGGCGACCAACTCTCGATATAGTACAGGTCGAGCAGGATCATCTCATCAAACGTCAGATCGCTCCGCCCACTGACTTGCCAGAGGCCGGTGAGGCCGGGCGTCACCCTGAGCCGGGCCTTCATCCAGTCTTCGTACTCCCTGTATTCGTGCGGACGTGGCGGACGGGGACCCACCAGGCTCATATCTCCCTTGAGCACGTTGAAGAGCTGCGGCACCTCGTCCAGGCTCAGACGGCGCATGACGCGGCCCACGCGCGTTCGGCGGGGGTCGTTGCGCGACTTGAAATGAATGCGGCCGGCGTCGTTCTGACCCTGTATCGTCGCAAAGAGATCATCGGCGTTCTGGACCATCGACCGGATCTTATAGAATTTGAAGGTGCGACCGCCTTTGCCGACACGTACCTGATGGTAGATGATCGATCCGGGGGAATCCAGGCGAATCGCGATCGCCATGATCAGCATCGGCAGCGCCAGCAGCAGGAGGGCAACGCCCGCTACGGCGATGTCGATGGCCCGCTTTATCCAGAGATTGGCCCCGTGCAACGGGTTCTCGCGCAGACCGAGGAGGGGAATCCCGCCGAGGCTCTCCATATCGACGTGGGACAGGCTGAGCTCGAAGAGGTCGGGGACAATGGCAAAATCAACACCGGCCGCCTTGCACTCACTGATGACCTGCATGACCTGCGCGTGGGCGGTAGCCGGCAGCGCCACTACCACCTCGTCCACCTTCTGGTCCAGCAGGACGTGTCGGATCTGGCCCACGCTGCCCAAGGCGTGGAAGCGGCCAAAGTCCGACGGAGCGGCGCTATCGCCCAAGAAGCCCGCCACGCGATAGCCCATAGCAGGATCACCGGCAATACGCTGGAGCACCATCTTGGCGAGATTACTCTCGCCGACTACGACCACGGTGCGCACATCCAGGCCCCGCCGGTGGCGGGCCATCCGGACGGTGTGGGCCACGACTCGGGCGAGGCTGAGCGTGACGATAGCGGCCACACACATGTACAGGAAGACGAAACGCGACTGGGAGGGCGGCTTCAACACGAAACTGAGCGCGGCAATGATGCCCCCGGTCACGATGGAGGAGCGCATAATGACACCAAACTGGTCGACGATGCTGGGCTGACGCCGCCGGCGGTAGAGGCCCTCCACTTGCAGCAGCACCATCAAGAAGGCCCAGAACCAGAGCTGGATCTGCCAGTACGCGCCCAGGGAGACACGATTCACCGGCTCGACCGCGCCGCCAACCTGCAGGTTGTAGCGCGCAACATAAGCGGCAATAAAGGAGAGATTGATCAACGCGCTGTCGATGAGGAGCCAGGCCATCGCCGCGAAGAACAGAGGGCGGCGAGCCGCCGTGGGACGGCTCAGGACGGAATACTCTTCCGTCAGCCCCGACCCGTGCGATACTACTCCCACGTCACCCGGCCTTTCCCGCTTCGGCGTAGGCGGCGAGCACCGCTCGCGCGGAATGCTCCCAGGTGAATAGCGCCGCGCGTGCCAAGCCGCGCGCTTGCAAGGCTTGACGCCGGTCGGGGTCGCCGGCAAGCCGCTGCATCGCCGCCGCCATCGCCGCGACATCGAAGGGATCGAATAGGTCGGCGGCGTCGCCGGCTACCTCCGGTAGAGAGGAAGCCCTGGAAGAAAGCACGGGGGCGCCGCACGCCATCGCCTCCAGCACCGGAAAACCAAACCCCTCGTAGAGGGACGGTACGACTGTCGTCTCGGCAGCAGCGTACCATAGGGGCAGCTCCTCCGGCGCCGCATATCCTACAAAATGGACACTGCCCTCGACATCGGCCTGCCTTGCCCGCTCGATCAGCCCGTCGTAGAGCCAGCCCCGGCCGCCGACCAGCATGAGCGCGTGCGGCAGGCTCGTCGCGCGCTTGAACTGGGCGAAGGCGTCGATGAGGCGCTCCAGGTTCTTGCGCGGCTGCAACGTGCCGACGTGGAGGAAGTAGCGCTCGGGCACGCCCTGGCGGCGCCGGAACGCCTCAATCTCCTTGGCCGTCCGCGGATGATACGCCTCGGTCACACCCGGATAGGCGGTCCGCGCGCGCGCGGGCGCGACACCAAGCAAGCGGATCACGTCCAGCCGCGTGTGCTCGGAGTCGGTGAGGACCAGGCGGGCGCGCCGCGCCGAATGAGCAGTGAACGCCGTCAGGTAACGGCGCTTGGCGCGGGTAAAGGTCCGCGGGTACCGGAGGAAGGAGAGGTCGTGGATTGTCAGCACCGTCGGTACCGGGACGGCCAGCGGCGACACGTTGACCGGACAGTGCAGCAAATCGATCCCCGCGTGCAGCAGCAGCAGCGGCTGCAGCGCCTGCTCCCAGAGAATGCGCATCAGCGGTCGCTCCGTGGGCAGCAGCGTGGCGCCATAGCGCAGTCCGGCCCGGCGCGACAAAGACTCGGGGCGCGCAGACGGGCCGACGAAGGCGGTGATCGAGTCCACCGGCGGCGCTGGGGTCAGATGGGTGACGAGCTGATAGAGGTACTGCCCGACGCCGGCGTTACGATAGCTATCTCCCAGCGAGATCAGATGGGCGTTGATGCCGACATGCACAGGAGCGGCGAGCGCTCAGGCGCGGACAGGGGTTCGCTGACCGGCAGCCTGGGCAGCCGGCTGGAGGGCAGGCCGGCGCCAGTGGCGATAGCGGGCGTCGTGGCCGCGCACCACGTCGAAGTAGCGCCGCTGCAGCCGGGCGGTCACCTCGCCGACGCGGCCGCTGCCGATGGCACGCCGATCGATCTCGATGACCGGCGAGATCTGGGCGCCGGTGCCGCAGAGGAAGACCTCGTCGGCGATGTAGAGCTCACTGCGGTCGATGCAGCGCTCGACCACCGGCAGGCCCAACTCCTTGGTGGCCAGCTCGATCACGGTCCCGCGCGTGATCCCCTCCAGGATGTTGTCGCTGAACGGCGGCGTGACCAGCGCGCCGTCGCGAACCAGGAAGAGGTTCTCGGCGCTGCCCTCCGAGACGTGACCGTCGTGGGTGAGCATGATAGCCTCGTCGAAGCCGTTCTCCACGGCCTCGGTCTTGGCCAGGGCCGAGTTGACGTAGATGCCGGTGACCTTGGCGCGGGCCGGGGCGACGTTGTCGTCGACACGGCGCCAAGACGAGACGGCGCAGCGGATGCCGTGCTCGACATCCACATACGGCCCGAAAGGCACGCAGAACATCGCTAATCCGGTGGCCAGGCCGTGCAGCTTGACGCCGACTTGCTCGTCCTTCTTATACACGATCGGCCGAACGTAGCAGTCTTCGCGAAAGCCGTCGAGGCGCACCAGCTCACACGCCAGCTCGCAAAGCCGCTCGGTCGATTCATCGAAGTCCATCCGCAGAATCTTGGCGGAATCGCGCAAGCGCTCGAAGTGCTCTACGGCGCGGAACAGGTAGATCTGCTCGTCGTCGGCATTCCAGTAGCCGCGGATGCCCTCGAAGCAGCCCGTACCATAGTTGAAGGCGTGGGTGACGATGCTCACCTTGGCCTCGGACAGCGGGACAATCTTCCCGTCGAAATAGGCAAAGGCTTCGCCGGCCATGACCACCTCCCTCAAGCGAGCATCGCAAGGGTGGAGTATACCACCGGCCCTTACCCCGGCCTCTCTCCGGCGCAGATGTGCCACATTGTCTTGCGATGGCCCAGCGGACGATTAGTCGTCCGATGCACTCGCTAGCTCATCCCCAGCGCCTTGATGGCGGCGCTGAGGGGATCGGTATAGAAGATGGGATCGACGCGGGCGATCACGTCGCCCGGCACATCGAGGATTTGGCGCTTGCTCTCTACAGGCACGAGGGCACGCTTGGCGCCATTGTCCATCGCTACCTGCAGAGTCTCCACCAGCGACCGTCCCGCCGCGGTGTGCCCTTGCAAGGAAACCTGGCCCACGATGACCAGGCTGGGGAGGACGGGCTTCTGCTTGAAGTGCGAGTAGAGGGCGACGAATGCCGCCATTCCGACGTCGCCGCCGTCGCCGCCGGTGGTGAGATCGACCACCTGCAGGCGGTAGTCGGCAGCATCCACCTGGCCAGTCAGGCCGAGCTCGCCGGCGCGGCCGCGGATGTAGTCGAACGTGGTGGTGAGCGAGTCACGGACGGCCTTGGGGGGGCTGCCGGCAATGCGCAGCTTCCCTGAGCCCGGAAACCCGGTAACCTCAATGCGCACCAGCGCAACCTTGTCGCCGAGTGTCGCCGCGGCCCCATAGGCGCAGCCGGCCGGCAGTGGGTCCGGTGAGATCAGGTCGCGCCCGCCGCCCTCCGGCACGCCCACGAAACGCTCTTCGCGCGTTTCGGCATCGAGGTAGGAGAAGCTGGTCTGGTAGTACTCGAAGGCGCCCAGCTTCTTGAGCTGCTCTTTGACTCGCCGCCGACCTTCCAGGGCGAGCTCCAGATACTCCTGGAGCTCTTCGCGCGTGAACTGTTCGTGGGGATGCAGGAGCTTGAGCAGACCGGAAACGGTCTTGCGCACCGCTCTGACGTCGCGGGCATTGAGGTGTGAGCCCAGGGCAAAGTAGCGGTCGAGCAGCTCGGCGAAGCTGCGCTTGCGCAGCTCGCGCAAGGCCTCGGCCAGGTAGTCGACGATGAAGCCGTAGCCAGTCGTGAAGTGCTCGATCGCCAGCTTCGGGACATCCCAGCCGGGCATGTAGAAGTGGAAGCGGTCGATCAGGGCCATATCCTGCATGGCCGCGGACAAGGGCTGGAACAGGTGCCCGGTCTTGACGAGCACGTCGACGGCGACGTTCACGTTGCCGAGGAAGGCCATGGAGGCGTTGGCGACGACCTCTTCCCGACCACGACTGAAGGAGCCGGCTTCCATGTAGTCCTTCAGGATCTGCACGGCGGCCTTGTCGTCAAACTCGATGCCGGCCACCTCGTCGAAGGCGACAACATCCCACAGCCCAACCAATCCCACCTTGCCGGTGCTCATATTGAAGAACAGGTTGGCCACGGTGGTCTTGCCGCCGGAGACCAGGATGGAGTAGGGCGAGACCTCGCGGTAGACGAAGGACTTGCCGGTGCCGCGTGGCCCCAGCTCGACGTAGTTGTAGTTGCGCTCGGCGACGGGGATGAGTCTGGTCAACAGCAGTAGCTTCACGCGGCGCGAGTAGTAGGCAGGCTCGAGCCCGATGGAGCGGATGAGCAGGTCCAGCCACTCATCGGTAGTGAATTGGGCACGGCCGTCCACATACTCGGCCAGATCAAAGCCGGCGAGCTGGATCGGGCGGATGTCGGTGATGTAGAACGGCCGCGACTTCTCGCCCTCGTCGTCGTCGGGGCGATAGTCGATGTCGACCTGTCCCCAGATGCCACCTTCCAGCAGACGGGGATATTGGCGGATGAGCTGATCGGGGACGTGCAGGAAGCGGTTGCCGAAGTTGGCCATCTCCGCCCAGTCTTTGTCCGCCAGCGCGCGGACCCGCACCTTGTCGATGAGCGTCCCCTGACCGCGATCCTTGATGGCAAACTGGGCCTTGTTAGCCTCGTCCGGCCGGATGAAGTTCTCGGCGACGGTGAAGTTCACGAGGCGGAGGCCGGCGTCGATGGCGGCTTCGTCGTCGGTCGCGCAGTACTTGCCCAGCAGGTATTCCAGGACGTAGACGGGCACGTTGGCCCCGACTTTGACCTTGCGGACGAGGTCCTTGCGCACGAGCTTGCCGGCGAAGATCTCCGAGGCTTTGCGGTCGAGGTCACTCAGCGCCGGCATGGTGTGGTACTCCAAATTCCAAATCGCGCAGTGAATCGCGAGATCATAGGGCGATCTTGACGGCGAGTGGATCGGGTGGGGGCGTGGGTACCAGCTCCCGCCCCGTGTCGGCGTCCAGCAGCACCAGGCGGACGCTGGCTCCCACCTGGTCGGTGACCAGGAGCAGCGTCACTCGATCCGGCTCGAGGCGGCGCTCGGCGCTCTCTTGTTCGTAGCGGAGCTGGACGTTGCCGGTGGCTTCGTCGAAGCCATAGGTGGCGGACACCATCGTCGTGATCGCCGTCGTGTTTGCCTGGTCGCTATCGCGCAGCTCCAGGCGCACGCGCGGCGCCGCGACGTCCAGCATGCTCGACGCGACGCCGCTCACCGTGGCGGAGAAAAAGCGGGTGCTGACGGCTTTGCTGCCCGGCTCGATCCGCCAGGTGAAGTCATCCTCGCGCGCGCTCAGCCCGGCTGGCCGGGCCGTGAGCACGGCCACTGGGATGATCAGCTCCTGGGGCGACAAGCCGCCATGAAAATAGGCGGCGGCGCCACCCGGTGACTTGAAACAGGCGAAGCCCCAGGGGGTCGCCAGCTCCAGATCGCCCTTGAGGCCAAAGTCAGCCGCCCGGGCGCGCAGAAAGGCCGGGCTGGCGGCCCCGCCCTGGCCCACCCAGACGCGCCGGCTCAGCTCGACCGTCTTGCCGCCGGGCGGATCGATCCGGGCGGCGCTGTCGAGCGCATCGCCGAACAGATAGCCGTGGTCGGCGCTGACGACGATCGTGCGCACGCCAAGGTCGGCGAGCGCGCGAAAGGCGCGCTGCAAGTCGCGCAAGACGCCATCCATGTACTGGCGGGCGGCACGCGCGTCGTCGCCTTCGCCGAACAGGTCGATCTCCTGCGACGTCACCAGGATCAGGTCGGCCTGCTTGATACGCGCCTGGAGCGCCGGCCTGGCCGGCAACAGGTCGGCGAGCTTGACCGGGCAGACCTGCCGCCCGGCGGCCTGGGCCACCAGGTAGTCCAGGCGATCCTCGCGCACCTTCAGCGACTGACCGGCGATTTTCAGGGTGAGCTTGCCGTTTGTCCCTGCCGCCAGCTCCAGGTCGCGCTCCGCTCGTGGCAGGAGCGCCGCCATGCCCACCGCGGTCAGCGTTGGGAAGGTGGCGATCGCCGGCAGCAGGGTGTGCTCGAAGCGCACATCGAGGCCGCTCAGCAGGTCCGCGGCCATCTCGAAGCGCAGCGCGTCCACCAACACGTAGGCCGTCTTGCCGGCGTCCAGCGCCGGGAGGACGTAGGCGCCGTAGATGTCCCGCTGGCGGAGCACACCAGGTAGGTGAAAGCCGGTCTCATGGTACGCATGGACAAAGGCTTCGGCCAGGAGCGAGGCGGCGTCCATATAGGCGCGGCGCGCCCGGGCGACGAGCTGCTGGAGATGCTCGTGCTGGGCGCCGAGGTCGAACTCGTTAGCCCGTCGCTCTAGGTGGCGCTGGCCGGCATCGAGCAGGCGCCAGGGCTGGTCCCCCGCCGTGTAGCCAGCGAAGAGCGCGGCGGCGTCCGGTGGGTGGTGACGCCAGGCCGCGCTGACGCGGTCCGCCGTCAGCAGCATCTGCCCGCTGGCGGCGATCAGCGCCCAGCGCGCCTGCACCTCCGGCTGCTGCTGCGACCAGAAGCCGGACTGGCGCGCCGTGACCCTCTCGACGAGGTCTGCCATCGTAGGTGGAGACAGGGCAGCGACGGAGGCTTGATCCTCCTGGTCCGGCGCCGCCAGCGCCGCTTCCACCAGCGCTTGCAGCGCCGTTTCCGTGGCGAGGAAAGTCTGCACGTGGTCGAGCTGCCCGGGAGCAAACCGTGCCGCGCCCAGCCTCAACTGCTCCTCGACCTGTTGCGCTTGCGCCGCGTAGCTGCCGCTCAGGTCGCGGCGTAGGCGCCAGGTCTGCGCCAGCTCACGACACGCCTCACGAGCGACCGGCTGGCGCGCTGCCGGCAGGCCGGTCAGTGCGGTGGGGATCGCGCCGGCAAGCGTGGAGAGCAGATCAGTCGTCAGGACGTGTCGCACCAGCAGCGCCCGTGCCGCGGCCGGATCGCTCGGGATGGTGAGATAGTGCGGCAAGTCGTAGCCCGCGACGAGGAGCTGCCACAGATCCGGGACCGCCCGTTTCTCCGTGAGTGTAGCGTCGTAGGCGTCGCTCCCGAGGAACCGGAGGGCCAGATCGGGCGGGGCATCGGTGCCGAAGATGAGAGCCAGCGTGCCAGTGGCAGCCGAGCCTCGCTCTCCGAGCTGATCCAACTCTTCCAGGCTCAGCACGTTGGCGTCGACCTGCTTGACCACCCTGCTGAGCGCCTCCTGGCCCAACCGGTCCCTCAGGGCGCGGCGGGCGAGCACGGACAGGCGGGTGTTGCGCGTCGACGCGTCTGCGCCCGGATGGAGGACTGCTCCGGCCAACTCCGCCTCCATCAAGGCGCCGCCCGTGCCGGCGCGGTCCCGGGGGACGTAGATCACCAGGCGCGGCGCGGTCTCGCCTTCCAGCCACGAGTCGACGCGGTGACGGAGGTCAAAGAAGCTGCCTTCGTAGACGGCGACGGCAGCGTGCTCGGGCGCAACGACGCGAGCCACCCGCTCGTAGTAGCGCTCGGGGTCATACCAGACGACGAGGCCGTGCTCGTCCACTTGCCGGGCCACCAGCCGGCGCAAGACGTCGGTGACCACGCCGGCTGTGCCGGGAGCAGCTACGGCAGTGCCGGACGAGGGAGCCGCCACGTGGCGCCGTCCTTCCCGAACTCCTGCTGGTTGCCGGTGCGCAGGCCCTATAGTAGCGCGTGTTGGAGAGGGCACGCCACGGCAAGCGGACGCCCATTAGCCTGCAGCCCTACATCATGCAGACCTACATGCTGCACGTCTGCATCCTGCACGTCTACATGCTGCACGGCTGCAGGCTGCGCTTGGGGTCGGGCTACTCCAGCACGATGTGCACGCCTTCGGCCACCAGGGTGAGCAGATGCTCGCGGAGGCGGCTGATGGCCCGGTCGACGGCCGCTTCGGAGTCCAGTGTCCCGGCGAAGAACTCCAGCAGGCGAACGCGCTTGACGCCCGGCGTACCGGGCGGCGTGGGTGGCGCGGTGATCTCCCCGAGCCGAGCCAGCGCCCTAGCCTGGAGGCCGTCCATGGCGGCGAGGTCGGAATCCATCTGGGCGATGGTGGCGTGACAGGCTGGACAGGTGACCTCGCCATCGGGGAGGATGACGGCCTGACGCGCCCGCCCGTCCGGGGCGTCGCCGGTTTGCTCCGGCTGATCGACCGCGCACAGCCGCGCTTGAAGCGGCGCGAGCAGCGCGGGCTGGGCGTCCGCGGCGACCTCGATCCATTGGGGCTGGTTACGCACCACGTCGATCGCAGCCCGGTATGCGTCGTTGCGCTGTTGGTGGCAGGCGTCGTAGCGCGCGCGGTAGGCCGTGGCGACGGTGTCGCTGAGGCTCGCCAGCGCCGGGAGGTGGGCAGCGAGGTCGGGAGCCTCGACGGCGGCGCGCAGCTCGGCCACCGTGGCAGGCAACAGACCGTCGGGCGACGCGGACGCCGGATCGCCGCTGGCAGCGCCGTTGAGGGCCGGCCACATCGCCTCGATCGCCTGCCGCGCCCGGCGGATGGTCTCCAACCCAGCCGGGTCCAGCGCCTGCCGCATTTGGCGGACGCGGTCGCGCGCTTGTTTGAGGGTGTTGCCCTCGCCGGCCAGGATGCGCACACAGTCGTCGGCGGTGGAGCGCTGCAGCAGCTCCAGATTGGACTGGTAGTCGGCCAGGTCGTCCAGCAGCGCGGCGGGGAGGTGCGCGGCACGAGCGGTAGCCAGTAGCGGCAGCAGGAGTCGCGTCTCCTCGTCCGCCAGCTTGTTGGCAGCCGCGACGAGCGCGGCCTCCTCCACGTCCACCTCGCCGCCGGTCAGCTCCTCGAGGTGGGCCGCGGCGGTGGTGAGCGTGCGTAGGGCGATGGCCTCACGGGGGGCGAAGGAGGCATTGTGGAAAGCCGGGGGGCTGATAAAGGGCGGCCGGCAGAGGGGATTCTGGTGGCTGCCAAAGCGCTGGCCCTGGGTCGTGACCTCGATCGCCCCGGCGCGCAGGAGCACCGCCAGCACCAGCCGCAAGACGTCCGGCTCCCAGCCGTAGCCGAAGCCGCCGAAGTGGGCTTCTAGAGCGCGGCCGGTGACCTTGTTGCCGTAGCCGTGCTCACGTTTGAGGTAGTCGAGCACCTCCCGCGCCACACCAGCCGCCATGTTGGGGACATACTTGCCGGCATCCCTGGCAACCAGGTGGAAACCTTGCTCGCCGTCGTAGAAGACGGACGGCAAGGCGTTGAGATTGGCGGCCTTGAGGACCTCCTCGGCTTCGTTGCCCTTCAGTGGGCGGGCGCCCATCTTCAGCTTGGGGTACAGCTCGGGCGTGGCGAGGTCCAGCAGCTTGCGCAGGGCCTCGGCGAAGGTCTTGCCGCCGAGGGCGGAGCCGTCGTGGGCGACGCCGCGGAAGAGGCCCGTGCCCGCCAGCAAGGCCGCTTCCAGCTTCTCCTGCAGGCGGCGGCGCAGGCGGGACTCTTCCTGCTTTTCGCCGGCCAGGGATTCCGCCTCGGCATTGGTGATCCGGTTCTGGCCCCGCGCCTGCTCGTAGGTGGTGATCATTTGCCGGGAGGCGTGGAGGTTGGCGATTAGGCGATCCAGCTCGGTGGTGAATGCCATGACCCAGGAGACGTCGTTGAGGTGCGCTTGCTGGCGACTGCCGTCGCGCGCCTCGCTCAGCTTGCGCGGCAGCTCGTCGGCGCCGTCCGCTGTCAGCAGGGAGATGGCGATCTGGCCCTCCTCGCCGGCCCGCGCATCGTCGACGCGGAGGCCGACACGAAAGGTGCGCAGGTTCTCAAAGCGGTAGGTTTTCAGGCGGGGATCGGCGAAGATCTCCGCCAGCAGGTCGCGCTTGATCTCGTTGCGCTCGCGTGGGGAGGGGTCCAGGTACTTGCGGCGCTCGGTCTGCCAGTTCTTCTCCTGCGCGGTCTGGAGCTTGTAGCCCTCCTCGGTCTCGCGGACGAATTGGGCCGTTTTCAGGCGCTCCAGTGCGGCCTCGACCTCGGCCAGCGGCTGGCCGGCGTCGACGCGCTCCACCAGCACGGCGGCCAGGTTGGCCGGCGTGCGCGGTAGGTCGCGCACGTATTCGAGCAGGCAGAGCGCCTTGGCCGTGCGCGCCGCCCAGCCGCCGTCGGCCGGGTCGGACTGGAAGCGCTGGGCGATGTCGCTGACGTCCTTCTGCTTCTCGCTGCCGACGTTGCCTTCGACCAGCTCGTAGACGCGGTCGAGGGTGACCAGGGTGCCGATAGGACGGTCCGCCATGGCAGTACGCTCGTTGACCAGCATCTCGTAGGCCTGCTTGATGATGGTGCGGTTGGCGCCGCCCAGATGCTTGGGCGCGCCGGGCTGGAGGCGGATGCCGGAGACGATGTCGATGGACAGGTCGATGTAGTGGGGCAGGTAGGGGTAGAACTGGACGAAGTCGTCCTCGCGCACGTCGCTCTGGCGGGTGGTGCGCTCGATATGGCAGGCGGCGTTGAGCAGGCCCTGGTGCGCAGCGAAGAGGGCTCGCAGGGCAGCGGCGGCCTCGGGCTTCTTGGAGAGGACGCGCCGGGTGGCCACCTCGCGGATGTCAGCCGGGGCCAGGTCGACGTGGTACTTGAAGCGATCTTGCAGCTTGGCGAGCTGCACCTGCTTGGAGTCGATGGCCGCGACGACCTCGTCCAGCTTCTCCTGAGAGGTGACGATGATCCAGACCGGCGCCGGCGCCTGGCGGGCCTTGACGCGGTTGTTGCTCTCCTTGCCGAACTGCTCGACCACGGCACGCAGGTCCTCGATCTTCTCGGCGCTGCGGGCGACGTACTGACCGACCTCGTCGATGATGAAGACGAGGGCCTTGCCCGGCCGGCGTCGCGCCGCCAGCTCGAAGGTGCGCTGCACCACCCTGGCGACGGTGAGATCGGGCTCCCTGCCGGCAATGGAGCGGGCCCAGGAGTCGGCGGCCGGGTAGGTCTGGGCATCCATAGCGTGGAGGATGGCGCTGGCGCGAGCGATCTTCTGGGCGCCCTTGCGGGCCAGGCGCCACTCCAGGTGGAAGAGCAGCCGGCAGCGCTCGCTAAACTCGGCCAGCTTCCCCTCGCGCTCCAGCTCGATCTCCAGCTCGGCGGCCTGGTAGTCCTCGGCGTAGTCGAGCTCGCGCAGCAGCACGCGGTACATGATCTCGGCCATGCGCTCGTTAGCCTTGCGCACGGCGGCGTCCACGGAGACGTCGAACATGATGGCCTCGGTGGGGATGCGGGCATTGATGCTCTCGACCAGCGCCGGCACGCGGGGATCGCGAAACTGCCGCTTGAACAGCTCGGCGGCGGGCGTGCCGAGGATGTCGCGGTTAGCCAGGACGTAGCCGAGGTTCTTGGCGAAGGAGGACTTGCCGGAGCCGAAGAAGCCGGAGACCCAGACGCCGATGCCTTCGTGCGGGCGGGCGGGCGCTTCGGCGATGGCGTCGAGCAGCTCGCGGTACTCGGCGCTGATGCGCTCCGTGACGACGTACTCGGTGAGCTCGGCGTGGACGGCACGCTCGTCGGTCTGATCGACCTTGATGACCTCTTCGATGGCGTGGTCCAGGTCGCGTTCCAGCAGGTCACGGATGGTGCGCATGGGTGAGGCTCCTCTGCAGCCGCTGCTCGGTAAGGCTACTACACCGTGGGATGTGGTATGCTACCGGTGCTATTAATGGCCGGCGACAAGAGCCCTCGGGCTCTGCCGAGGTCACACTCGGCTAGCCGGCCGATTCCTCCGACTTCTCGCGCGTCAGTAGTAGGTCGTCGAGCTTCGATTGAACATTTCGTACTCGCTCACGATCTTATCCCTGATCAGCACATACGACCGATCGTCCCCGCCTTCCCACTTTCGCTGCACCGCCCAGCAGCAGTAATCCGCTACCTGTAGGCAGGGATCGCTCGCTGCCGGCCAGAACTGCGTCCGAAATCGCGCCGGCCCAATCCCCTGAGAGACTACATCATCGACCGCCTGGCGAAAAATGGCCCGCAGCCGACGGGTTCCCAGCGCGGCGGCTACGACGAAAAGCTCGTCGTTAGGAGCGAGAATGCGCGGCGCGAGATTGCGGAAGTGATAGGACCAGGCCAGCTTGTAGAAGCCGGCCTCGTTTTGCAAATGTGGCTGGGTTTTCGACTTGTCGAAGATCGTGGCGTCGACTTGGAATTCGTGGCCGGCCAGGACGCCGAACACCGCGTCTCGAACGGCTTGTTGATCCTCAGTTGCGTGGAACTCTTGAGTCAGCTCGTGTCCGTCCCAGGCGAGCTGGCGCCGCAACGCCAACAGATCCTCGGCGATGGTGCAATTGGCAAGTGTCACCGTCGTCAGGATAAAGTAGCGGGACGCTCCCTTGCGCCGGCTAAAGTCGAAGTTACCGCCTTCATCGGCGAACACATGCACGCGTGCCACGCTGATCAGGCCCTCCAGACCCGGCGATCTAAGGCTGCTCAGCCCCGGTACAGATCGCCGCGGCCGTGGGCGATGGCGTAGGACTTGTCGGAGCGGCATTTGGCAGCGACGCGGTCGGGCCAGTAGCGCATGGCGGTGTGCGACCAGTCGAAGTCGCCGGCCTCCAGCCGCTCCCAGTGCTTGCGCGGCTCGCTAGACCAGGCGGGGACGATGGTGTGCAGGGGCGCCAGGTTGAGGATCACGCCGTCGTCCGGCTCGGGCGCCCAGCCCACAGTCTCGCCGCGCTCGTTCCGGGCACTGGCGATGGCGGCGAGGCGCTGGGCGAAGGCTTCGAGGTCGCTGAGCGCCTTCTCCAGGTCGTCGCGCTCGCGCCGGAGCCGCCGCTGCTCGGCGCCCTGGGCGGCCGTGCCGGCAGCGGCCAGCTCGGCGATGCGCAGGCGGGTCTGGTTGAGCTTGCCGCCGAGGTAGCGCGGCCCCTGGATGCTGTAGAGGGTGTCGCGGGTGACGCGCTCGTGGAACAGGTAGAGGCTGTAGTCGCGTTTGGGCGACTGGAGCAGCCAGTAGATGGGCCGCTTGCGGTAGCGCTGGACGTGCTGCTTGAAGAAGTCGCCGGCCACGTAGCGGCGCAGGCTGCCGCGTGGGTCGTGGGCATCGCCGCCAAGGGCCGCTACGACCTCCGCCAGGCCGGCCTCGCCCAGCATGAGCGCCAGCGCCTGCTCCACCCTAGCGGCCAGGTCGTCGGGGTGGCCAGCGTCCAGCGGCGCCAGGCCGCTGGCGATGTGGATCTCGTGCAGCCCGGCGGCGACCTCCGCGGAAAAGCTACCGCGACCCAGCGCGCCCTCCTCGCCCGGCCTGAAGCGTCCCAGGACGATGCCGGCGGCATAGGCAACCCAGCGCCGGGCGAGCTCTTCCCGGCTGGCGGGAGCCTCAACGGCCACCTCCTCAGCCGGCGCGCTCTCCGCCGCTTCACCGTCCGCCACCTCTATGGACATGGACGGCCCGGCCAGCTCGGCCTCGATAGCGGCGCGGTCCGCCGTCCCGATGCCGTAGAGGCGGTAGACCTCCTCGTCGATCTGCCGCTCCACCCCGGCCCGTTGCGCCGTGCGCGCGGCTGGGCCGGCTGGTGGGGGAAGGGGCCCCCTCTCCGGCTTCGCCACCTCTCCCCCAATTCTGGGGGAGAGCGGATACGGCAACATCACCCGCGAAAACGGCTGGTCGTCCCCGGCCCGGGGCGGGTTGGGGT
>Ga0207416_1001157_pt1 | contig 37448 bp, 33 predicted proteins | sample PaiPotPPM11metaG_FD_184107 | JGI IMG/M metagenome (GOLD analysis project Ga0207416, IMG submission 184107) | Iron sulfur acid spring bacterial and archeal communities from Banff, Canada, to study Microbial Dark Matter (Phase II) - Paint Pots PPM... ...
AAACACGACTGGCCTGTTCATACTCACCTACTGACTGGTAGGTCTGGCCTAGCAAGTCATAGGCTTCGTAATTGTTGCGGTCGATCGTAATCAACTGCTGCAAGGCTGCAACCGCGTCTTTGATCTGGTCTGTATCAACATAGTGGCGTGCGATCTGGATTTGGTAGCGAGCAGCATCCTGGTTGCGTCCCAATTGCAGGCACAAGCTGACTACCTCGCGCAGCAGTTCCATGGAGCTGCTGTCCAACTCTACGGCACGGAACAGACTAGAGAGTGCCTCATCGTTATTGCCCATCTCAGCATAAATATTGCCAATGCGTTGAATCTTGGTAGCAGCTTGTTCCAGATCGCCGTTGCGCAGATAGATATCCGCCAGCACACGCAGTTCTGCTATCCCCTCCTCCAGTAAGCCACGGTTGACGTAGATGCTAGCCAGCTCTTCGTGAGCACGTGGATCATCAGGTGCAAATCGTACCATCTCGTTCAATGTGCGCAGCGCATTATCGATCTGTCGATTCTGACGATAGTGCTTGACTAGGTCGAGGTACTCGGACATCGTGCTTTCGGGGTCGTTATTGCGTGTCGATGTATCCGCCAGTGTGGAAACTACCTCATCCTGTCCAGTCTTCAGCTGTTTCACTTGACGCAAGGTAGCCTGCATCTGCTCCTGGCGGCCTGTGCGCTTGTAGGCCTGTGCAAGCTGTAAGGAGATCTCCATTTCGGGAGCCTGATGTTCCTCACCCTCTTCGCGCGGGCGTGCGGCCCACGTAGCAGGATCCATCCTTGTGGGAGACTGCCGTATCTGCTGTAGAGCTTGCTCAAGATGCTGCATAGCCGGTTCCGGCCTTCCCTGTGCAAACAACGTCTGAGCAGCACTGACACGAGCTAGGATCTCAACGCCGTTATCGCGTGTTCCTAGTAGGTAGGAGTCGAGTGCACGGTCGTACTGGCCACATTGCTGATAGATCTGCCCCAGCGCGTAGTGGACATCGGCATTATTGGGATAGAGATCTAATGCCTGCAGATATTCTCGTATCACAAAGTCCGCATATTTCTGTCCTGGACCACGCAATTGCCAGCGGATACGCGACAGCACTTCGAGTGATGTAGCACGCGGCGTACCCAGGGTTGTGACCATTGCGATGTGCCAGCGGACAAGCGCTGTGATGTTGCGCGGATCAACTTGCAACACACGCTGGTATTCCGCCACGGCATCCTGGAGGCGTCCCAGCTTTTGCAGTGCTAGCGCGTAGTTCAGACGGGTGGGTACATTGGTCGGATTCTCTTGGAGAGCCTGCTCAAGCTCAGTCATTGCACGATCCACATAGCCAAGGCGCAGGTAAGACTCGGCAGCAAGTGTGCGTTCACGCAACAAGTCTTCTGTATTGCCCTGAGCCGAGAGCAGGTTGATCAGGCGCATGCGATACGTAATGTTATTGGGGTCCAGTTGCAGAATGCGTCGGTAAGTAGCGATGGCATCTTCGAGGCGCCCGTTAGCGATATAGGTATCTACTAGGACGGCATATTTGGTGATGGCCTGATCGATGTTTCCCTCGCGAACATAGATTTCGCATAGCACCTGATGTAGGTCCAGATATTGCGGCGCGATATTGATTACGCGCAAGCACTCTTCCTTTGCTGGGGTCAGCAGTCCATGGTTGATATACTTCTGGATGTCCTGCATGGAGCGTACAACCTGGAGACGTACATTTTCTGGCAGTGAGGCTGTGCTTGCCAGCACGGCGTCAGCGACGTTGTTTAGTCCAGTAACTTTTGTCCCTGCTATCTGGCTGAGCAGATCTTCAGCTGCAGGTGTCTTTTCCTGTGCAGGCCGACTCGGTGTGACGGAAGTGCCCAGTATGGACAGAGCCGACTGGTCTATTGGCGGAATCGGTGAAGCACCAAGTGGTTGCATGAAGATATCGACAGGTGACTGTGGCGCTGACGCCGGAATGGGCGAAGGCGAAGATATCTGCGGAGCAGCAGCAGCAGATGGCTGGGGCATAGGCATTGGTGCTGCAGGCGGCTGCATGACAGGAGGAGCTGGAGGCTCTGGTGGAAGGACGCGCGTTGCATTTGAATTGCCATCATCTGTTAACCAGGATGGTGCGCTCGGTGAGATAGTGGGTGCAGGCGGTTCCACCGATGCAGCTGGAGGTACTACCGGTACCTGTGGAGTGAAAGTCTGCGGCTGCATCGGCATTGGCTGCTCGATGACTGGTGCAGCGTTGGGCGCAACGGGAGGCGGAGTAGTTGGCTTATTAGCCTTTTGTGTCTTATCCTCAACGTTCAAAATGCCTGTGAGCCAATCCGGTAGTTCACCACTGGAACTGGCTGAAGCAGCCTGTGACTGTGGGCCACTGGCCATATTAGCTTTATTGATAGCTACTGTGGGGGCTTCAGGGACTTCGTTGAGTGGCATATGTGGTGAACGTGTCTGTGGTCCGCTTGTCTGTGAGGTAGTATCTGGTGCGGAGGAATTCTGTGCCTGCTGAAGCATAAACTCAACTTGCGCAACTTTATCATTCCAGCCACGACTGCGCAGGAAACCGAGTAGAGCATTATAGACTGTAAATGCCTGTTCCTGTTCGCCTAATAATCGGTGAGCCTCAGCTGCCTCCTGACAGAGCTGGACGAGTTGATCTGACTCCTCCACCGTCAGAGCATCCAGGTTGACGCGATCGACGGCTTCATCGAAATGCACGGTTGCGGAGCGTAAATCACCACGTGCTCGGTAGCACTGTCCTAATGAGTAATAGCAAGAGAGTGCGTAGTCAGGGTCATTTAGTAAAGCCTGGAACTGTTCAATAGCTTCATCCCAGCGCTGCTGTTCCTGATAGAGCCAACCTAGAAAGTATCGTGCATCTGGTCGGTCAAAGCCACTTGCCAGGATCTGCTCACAGAGGTCGATAGCATCACTGAAACGGCCCTGGTCTTGATATACTTGCGCCTGTTGCAATGCTTCTGTAACCTGGTTGGCAGTAATCCTCTGCTGAGGGGCGGAATTCATGCCTCCACCATTCCCGGTCATAGTAGAAGCTGGCCCTGCATTGCCAACGCCACCATAATTGCCTGCGCTACCCATATTATTCATGATGCCAGTATTCCCTCCGCTTATGTTTCCCGATATAAATGTTTCTCTTGCAGGATTGTCCCTGGATGAGCCTGGGTCGGCTTGGGTTGCTGATGTTCTATTCACAGGGTCGCCTGCATGGTTTTCTGGATAAACTGATGGTGCTCCTGCTCTCGATGCTAATGGATCGGATATCCCGTTGATTTTATTCTTGATGTGCATGAGCATCTGTTGTGCTTGCGCGTTTGTCGCATCTGCACGTAGCACTTCTTTACACTGCTCGCGTGCTAGTGCAAGCTCGTTGCGCAGAACATAGTCCTGCGCGGCTCCCAGACGTTGTTGAATCATCTGGGTAATATCTTTTTTCTCGAAATAGTAGCTTGCCAGCCGTTCATGAGGCTCAGGGTTGCCAGGAGACAGCTGAACTGCTTTCTGCCAAGCTGCCTCTGCGCGTGTTCCCTGGCCCGCTTGCGAATAGAGATCTGCCAGATGTAGGTACGCGTGATAGGCGTCCTCGCGTCTATTCAAAATGCCATACAACTCGGCAGTTTTGCTTAATGCAATAATATTGCTGGGTTCGCCCTTGACGACATGTGCATACTCCTCGAGGGCTTTCGACCATTGCTTGGTCTGCATGTAACAGAACCCGAGACCGCTGCGAGCTGTTACGTCTTCTGGGAACTCGGCGAGTGCTTGTTGATATTCTTGCAGAGCCTCCATCCAATGGCTATCCCAAAGGTGACGGTCGGCTGCATTCATCGCTGCACTAAAGACTTCTTTGTTCCCAGGCATGAAAGGTTCACTTTCTTGAATACGCACACACTAGAACACCACGATGGCACAGATGTGTTAATTGCACCGCTTCCAGTTGTGCCGTAGGCTTGGCCAAAAACAAGGTTACTATAAATCCTCTAGAGGGATACTTACTTTGGTACTAAAGTACCTTCTTTGGCTCTTTGGATGCCCTATTAACTACGATAGTTGATAAACTGGAGCGGTACCGAGTAATCCTTTGCTTTGATGCTGGCAATGACGGCTTGCAGTTCATCTCGGCTTTTTGCTAGCACACGTACAGCATCCCCCTGAAGCTGAGTGCGCACCTTAGGATGGCTTTCGCGAATAAACTTGCCAATCTCCTTGCCCAGTTCTTGGGAGATACCCTGTTGCAACTGGATGATCTGACGCACCCGGCCTCCAGCTGCGTCCTCTTCTTTACCTAGCTTGAAGATCTTGAGCGATAGATTGCGACGTACCGCCTTGCTCTCAAGGACATCACGTACACTTTTCAATGTAAGCGTGCTATCTGTAACAATCGTAATTTTATCCTTGTCATGCTCAATTTCTGTTTTTGTATTTTTTAGGTCATAACGCGTCTTTATTTCACGCCGCGTTTGATCAATTGCATTGACCAGTTCTTGTTCGTCAAATTGTGATACTATATCGAAGGAACAATCGCCTGCCATAAAAAATCCTTTCTAGGGACCCGTCCCATTGAGGGGATGGGAGGAAAGAAAGGCTGCCCGCAAGCAGGACTTTCTTGTGAATAGGTTCCCCTTGTGGGGGAAGGTCAGAAGTGCGGTCTGACCTTCGTTGCTAGGGAAGGACTAGCACCCTTTTCCCCACAAAGTAATGGTGGCCTCGACAATGTTATCGACCCGGTACTTTCCGATGAGCACCGACTTAACCCTCGTACATCTGTTTAACCCATCGGTTCTAGAGCAGCACGCTGGCCTCGCACGCGCAGGTAGGAACTTGAACACTCATCAATAACGTAGCCCCGTCAGTCCGAAGACTGGTGGCTGAGTCTGGTCAGGTAAGCGTGTAAAGAAGAGGGCAGAAGCCACCCTATCTCTGCAAGCCATCCCCTTTCGAGGATCGGGTTCCTGACTCGTCTATGCCTTCTCTACTGGCATTGTAGCGCATTTTGCAAGAGGTTTCCACTCTCATCCCCCAAAAGGTAACTACTCGGATGGCTGGCTCATGCTACTGCTTGTATAGAGCTCTTCGTATTTGCGAGCCTGTTTGTACAAATTCTTGGCAGCACCCTCTGCGTCGAAGCTGACAGACTGGTTGGCTTGAGAATCTCGTGCCACCGCCTCAAATGTAGCTGCGATCGTACGGATCGATTCAGGGTCGGTGATCTTGCCATTTTGTACTTCTTTGTAAGCTTTGACCAGTATCTCTTCCTTGGGTATCTGTATTGGTTTGGCTGGCTCAACTTGCTGTTTAGGTTCACTGATTCCATTCTGCTCGACGAGTGCCTGGACTGATTGTGGAGTTGGTGCTGCTAGCGGAGCATTTTCCTGCATGGTTTGTTGCTCATTGGGCATCTGGTTAATAGGGTTGAGATCTATCATAGCAAGGCCGTGGGGTGCCAGTTCAATATCACGAATGCTGACCCAATTGATCTGTATGCCCCAGAGTGTTGCCCTCGCACGCATATACTGGCACAAATAATCGTTGATACTCTCACGGCGCTCCGGGCTCTCGGTAAAGTCGTCTGCTGGTGAGTCGGAGACGGGGTGATAAGGCTGCTTCTGGTAATCATGTAAGCTTTGGGGCCAGTTCAGGAAGTCGTCTGGAGTAAAGACGGTGGAGATAGTTTGCAATGTGGCGATGAACGTGTCTCGCAGACTCTCTTCCCAAAATTTGACCTGGGTTACTGCTAGATGAGCTTCTTGGGGTCTAACCTGGTATGAGATCAATGCTCGCAGGATCAGGTCCTCGTCCTGCGACAGTTGAATTTTTTGTGGCGGACAATTCCAATGTGTCTCTTCCACATTAACTTGATGGGTGACCTTCTCCCAGGGAGAGAGCAGGTTAAGGCCGCTATAGAGTGTGCGGCTGTACTTGCCAAAGTTGAACACGATATCAACCACACCCTCTGGCACCGGGTGAATAATGTGTCGCAACATATAACCAGTAAGGATGAGCAGTATCAGCACTAAAATAACGCCTGGTACAGGCCCAAAGAGTGCAAAAATACTAATCGACAGGAGAAGCACAAAGCCGCCCGTTGTGCACAGCATCCACATGCCAGGTAGTGGCTTACTATAGTGGACAGTTATTCCCTGCAAGAGAGCGATGATGATGATAATAAGAGCAATCGGCCAGAGCGTTTGTGGTGGAAAATGAGCATCATTGGTGGCGATAGGTGGAAGCACCAGCAAACACGAAATGCCAGCAAAGAGCAATGGGATGATGATGAGCCTGATAGCATGCCAGAGTTCTTCGCGCAGATCATCAGACTCTGCAGAAGCACTGATGTTTCCTTCACTGCTTACTTGCTCGCTAAGAGTAAAAGCGCCGGGAAAGACTCCCATCTGTTGTTGATCGGGTGAGGCAGATAACTCTTCCGCATCGACTAACGGTGCCCGGTCTGAAGATTGGTTCCAGCCTGCATTTGTGGAATTTTGCCACATAGCTTCTGGGTCTTTCCTATCTGGCGACATCTATTATATACCTTCCTTCCTATCGACTCTCCATCGGGTGTCGTTTGCTTTACCGTTTTTTCTTGAGACCGCAAGATCCACAACCGCCTCCACCTTTCTTGGTGCTACAGCATGAGCCTCCACTACTCTGCTGCTCTTGTGTGTTGACAGGCACATGGATGGTAGCACCGCTCTCCAGCATAACTTCGACCGAGTTTTGCGGGACATTGATCGCGACGACTTTGCCGCTACCGCTGGAGGTATCAAGCATCGCACCTATATGGGGCATCTGCTGTTTTGCTTGGATGTAGTTATCGTTTTCGTAAGAAAGGCAGCACATCAAGCGGCCACAGACGCCGGAGATTTTTGTGGGATTAAGTGGAAGACCCTGCTCCTTTGCCATTTTAATCGAAACGATACCGAAGTCGGTGATCCACGATGAGCAACAAAGGGTTTTGCCGCATGGACCCATGCCCCCTTGTAGCTTGGCCTGATCGCGTGCTCCGATCTGTCGTAGTTCAATGCGTGTGCGGAAGGTTGCTGCCAAATCGCGTACAAGTGCCCGGAAATCAACGCGTTCATCGGCAGTAAAGTAGAAGGTGAGCCGACTGCCATCAAAGTTATATTCGGCTTCTACCAGCTTCATGGGAAGCTTATGCTGGAGAACACGCTCATGGCAGCGTACCAATGCTTCCTTCTCTTTACTTTTAAATGAGAGCATTGTGCGTAGCTCACCCTCTGTGGCCAGATGCAGCACAGGTTTAAGGGGATCGCTGAGGTCACTCTCCGCGATCTTTTTTGAGGCAATTACGACACGCCCCGCCTCGACTCCGCGCACGGTTTCTACAATAGCATACTGACCATTCGTGAAGGTCTGGCCCTGTGGGTCAAAGTAATAAATCCGGCCAGCCGGACGAAAGCGAATGCCGACGACAATAACGGTTTTGTCTATACTCGTCGTCAAAGACATATTTTCTATCTTTACAAAACAACAAAGCATTCATCCCTGTTATTTGTGGCAGAGGTGAATGTCTCTTGACAATTGTTACAGGTTCTGATGCATTTGTTTGTATCTCACATTTCGTTAGTGAGTAAGATAGCCTCGGCTACCTCGCGCATTGATTTGCGATTGTTCATGCTCGCCTTCTGGATCTTACGAAAGGCTTCTTGCTCGGAAAGCCCTTGCTTTTCCATCAGGAGTCCTTTGGCGCGTTCGACCACCTTGCGAGTCTCCAGTTTCTCGGAGAGCGACTTGGTCTCTTCTTCAAGGGTACGGAACTCGCTGTAGCGTGCCAATGTGACTTCGATTGCCGGGGCGACCTCGCTCTCGCGCAGTGGCTTGACAATATAGTTGACCACACCAGCTTCTTTGGCTCTCTCTACTAATTGCTGGTCTCCAAAGGCTGTGAGCAGCAACACTGGTGCGATTTTTTCTTGTGTGAGAGTTTCGGTGGCAGTGATGCCATCCATGTCGGGCATACGGATATCCATGATTACTAAGTCTGGTCGCAGTTCCCGCGCCAGATTGATGGCACTTTGTCCATCTCCGGCTTCTCCAATTACCAGGTAGCCCTGCTTGGTCAGTACATCCCGAAGATCCATGCGCTGAATGGCTTCGTCGTCTGCAATAATGATTCGTGTTGGCATAGCGCCTCCTCAAAGCCTTAGGGATTGTCACAACTGTCATAGAGAAATAGTTCCAAAACTCTAGCGTTCTATTGACCGCTGGCTTTTTGGGTTCGGAGGGGAACGACTATCCTCTCAGGATGCACTACTAAAGACGGAACCCGCCTTATTCACATCCCCTATCCCATGGCTGCAAGCAGCGTTTGGGAGTGCTTCTTGATCTGTTTTCTTCTGTTTAGGCTCTTTCATTTACCTCGCTTAGAGACCACCTGCTAACGTTCTATAGGACTACACAGAACAAGCTGTACTCACGCACCCGTTTGGCTTTTCACCATCATCTCTAAGGTCATAGGCATTTGCCAGAATCAAGAACTGTCAAGAGTTGTCAAGAGTTCGCTATATGTTCAATGAACATTTCCAATACTCTTCCTACGATATAGAGAGTATATCATCTAAATCGCAACATGAAAACCCCTGTTTTAGACCTAAACTGTGACGCGAGTTTACACTTCTACTGGCACTTCTCCCTTCACTATTCGTGCTAGGGCTTCCGTCTCATATACGATCTTCTCTAATTGTTCCGGTGTGATGGATTGTCGCCCGTCACAGAGAGCGTTATCTGGATCCAAGTGGGTTTCAATAATCAGTCCATTGGCCTCTGCTGCGATAGCAGCACGTGACATAGTTGGGACGAGTTCGCGGCGTCCGGTGGCATGGCTGGGATCAACAATGATGGGGAGGTGGGTGAGGTTATGGAGAAGGGGGATGCAGGTCAGGTCGAGAACGTTGCGTGTCTGGGGATCATAGCTACGGATGCCACGTTCACAGAGGATGACATTGGGGTTGCCCGCTGCAACGACGTATTCGGCAGCTAGTAGCCATTCGTCGATGGTGGCTGATAATCCCCGTTTGAGCAATACTGGCAGTTTCTTACTGTGTTGCCCAGCAGCACGCAAAAGCGCGAAATTCTGCATATTGCGTGTTCCAATTTGCAAGATGTCTGCATGCTGGGCGACCTCGTCTACCATAGCCGGTTCCATCACTTCAGTGATAATGGGCAGGCCAGTCTCTTCACGTGCCTCTGCTAGCATGTGTAATCCTTCAATGCCGAGTCCCTGGAACTGATATGGTGAGGTGCGAGGTTTGAATGCTCCTCCTCGTAATACGGTGGCTCCTGCTTTCTTGACTGCTCGTGCGGTTGAGAGTAGCTGTTCATAGTTTTCGACAGCGCAGGGGCCAGCCATGATAACTGGGTCTGCTTCGCCCCCAATGGTGACGGGAGTACTTCCGTGAGTTTCTCCGATGAGAATGCTAGTGCTCTCTGTCTGAAATGCACGGCTCACAAGCTGGTAGGGAGTTTTTAGAGAGATGAGGCGAGCAACGGCACTCTGCTGCTCAAGGGCAGTGGAGGCGGTGGTATCAATTTGTTGTCCATCGAGAGCGATGACCTCGCGACCACCCATGGTGGTTGTGGTAATCGGATGCTGACTGCCAGTAATACGACAGAGCAGGGCCATTAATTGTGCGCGTTCTTCGCTCGTTGCTTGGGTATGAATGATAATGATCATGACGTTTACCTTTCTTTACATTCCTAACCAGCTTTTAGAGAAACAAAAAAGCAGAGGTTTTTTTCCTCTGCTTCTCCAGCATGCTGGTGGATAATTTTTGCTCAGCCCAAAGGGCCCACCATCATGCTGGAGGGCTAAACCAATAGTAAAAGCTATTCAACTGTACACTGGTTTGATTGCTGAGTATATTATACATGAATACCTATTTCCTAATCGTTGTTCCGTTTGTACTTCTCGCTGAGGTTATTCTGCTTCCTCAGGTACGCTTAGATTATACGGGACCTACAATACTGCTGTCAAGTGGGGTGTTATGTACAGAATATACATCACTTTGTATAAGCTATAGTCACTGTCGTACAACAGTGAGCCTTCCAAGCCCAACTATCCAGCATCTTTGAGAGAAGCGCTAGCGTTTCTTTTCACGGCGCTGGTTAGCACGATACGCCCTGTACAGATCATCATCCTGACCCTTGACGCCCAATCTGATTGGTGCGGGAACATTCTTCACCACTGGGGCGGCATTGTGGCTGGCCTTGTTTTGCCGTTCCTTTGCTTTCTGCTCGGCTCTGATTCTCGTGCTCGCTGTATTCGGTAGTAGATCGAACTTCACCAGGAGGTAGAGGAAGACAATCAGTGTGGCAATGTTCAAAAAGATTGCAGAACTAAGCTGTATTGTCCAGTTGAAAATCGTGACTGGGAAACCGTGGTCCATGCCTAGTTGGTGTGCTAGCGCAAGTTCGCGGGGCAAAATAAGCTCTGCCCCAAAGAGATAGATCATCATGCCGACAAAGTGGCGTATCTTAAAGAGAGGTTCCCGCTTACTCTGTGGTTGTGCATCATTCTTTGTATTTTCCTTGACTATCGATGCTTTGCTACCCCGGCTAACTTTATCATTATTGGCTCGAGCAAGGCGTGCTTTGACGACATCTTCCTCTTTTTGTTCACTCTTGTCGACTCTAGAGAAGAACTTGGGAAGACGTGATAGGGGCCTAGCCTTCGTTGCTGGAGCAGACTCGGTCGTAGTTGTGGCTTCTGCCTCCTGTTCGCTATCTCCGTCTACGACCAGTTCATCCGTCTGTGGCAACACGTTCTCGGCCTCCGTGGCAGTAACCAGTACCGGGTGGTTGCGACGCTGGCGTGTTCGTCGCTGTTTCCTGATAGTGGTTGTAGTTGTAATAGGGTCATGTTCTTGGCTCATACTTAGTCTCCTGAACGGTCTGTATTCGTCGCTGTTGAGCTTGTATTGCTAAATGCTTCATATGGGTCGTTCTCTGGTAAATGGACTGTGTTAGTCGTCTGTTGAGCTTGTGCGGCTTCGTTAGTAGCTACTGATCCACCTGAAGAGACTGGTGTGCCGTTGGCATTTGACACAGGTTGCTCTGCTATCTCTTGTGGAGGAACTAGTTGGGGTTGGGGTACTAGGCCCTGGTGCTGGATAGGTGGTGCTGCTGCCATCGGCTGTTGTGCCCATGGCGGAGGATATTGAGCTGGCTGAGGCTGAACTGGTTGGGCCTGGAAGGCAGGTTGAGCTATAACCCCTAGGACCGCGAGTCCCGCGCCTGCAATATTCTCATCCCTACCGGGAGCATTGCCTCCACTGATGCCAAGGCCACCTATAGTGATCCCATTAACGCGAATTGGCCAGCCCCCGGCAGCCATAATAAATTTTCCTCCAGTCATGGTTGCCAGACTGGCCGCAAAACCCGGAATTGCCGAAGCCCATTGTGCCACCGAGTCCGTCGATTGATTGAACATAACGGATGTATTAGCTTTGGCGATACTGATATCGCCAGTGGCCCAACCATAGGGGGCCATCATGCGTTCAAACAGGACTAGGTGTCCTCCTGCATCAACAATAGCAATGCTGACAGGGCTTCTCAAGTCTCGGGCACGTTGTTTGGACGCTTCCAGTATTCTGCGTGCCAATTCAATAGATATGCTCATGCCCAATCTCCTTACTCGATGCTGTATTTCTTTATTGTATAGCCAAAATAGCCTGATTTAGTCGGTATATGTACGAATGTACCCCCTGATAGGTTGGACACGCTTATTATAGCAGAGTGATGTGACTTAGATCACCACAATAACCTACTTGCTAAATTTAACCAATTAGGTTAATATAGAAATATGGAAAAAAGTACACCTCATTGCCAGCTGTCAATTGTCAGGAGCATGATCCAAGCTGGAAAGGTGCATGCAACCAGATCAGCACTTGCTGGAGGAGCAGCATTAGGGTTTAATTTCCACGAGATCGTTGATGTTGTCATGTCACTCACCTTGAATGACTTTTACAAGAGCATGACGACATACGTTGATCATAAGGTTTGGCAAGATGTGTATCGTCCTACTACGAGAGCTGGAGAAGTCTACTTAAAACTGACGGTTGTTGATGATGTACTCATCGTGTCCTTCAAGGAGTTATGAATATGATGTGTCCAACCTGTGCAGAGGCTGAACTGGTACATGATACCCGTGATATGCCTTACACCTATAAAGGTGAATCAACAGTTATTCCTCTAGTAACTGGTGACTTCTGCCCGGCCTGTGGTGAATTAGTTCTTGGGATTGACGAATCAATGCGTACCAGTGTATTAATGCTGGATTTTAACAAGCAAGTGAACGCTTCTATTGTTGATCCGGGATTCATCACTAGTGTGCGTAAAAAGCTTGCTCTTGACCAGCACGAGGCTGCCGAGATTTTCGGAGGTGGTGTTAATGCGTTCTCAAGGTATGAAACTGGAAAAACTAAGCCACCTCTTGCGCTTGTGAAACTGCTTAAATTATTGGAACGACATCCTGAACTATTAGCCGAAGTTAGGGCGGTTTAACATCACAATACTTTTCCCGCGCCAATTGATGCGCAAGTTCCCACTCTGAGGAACTCAATTCGCCCGGCTCAAATGTTCTCTGGAAGAATGTGCTGAAGCCATTCTTAAAAGCCTGAGCTACATCATCCCATGATGCTGTAGGCTTAAACGTATGCAATGGCGTCATTTTTTGACAATAGAGTGTCAATTCCTTCTGACGGGTAGTAATATCTGGATAGCGTAGCATATCGAAGAATTCGGCTGCTCGGTTATCAAGTGGTAACGAGCCCTGTTGTAGTAATGCATCCTCTTTCCACACCTGGGCACTTCCTACCAGTTTGAAGCCTCCGCTGGTAAGATCTGCCTGGGTTGAGGAAGCAAAACAGGCCGCGGAAGGATGTTTGTTGACGCGCTCATCGCTGATTTCAGCCTGGACCCCAAGCAGGTGGAGTGCAGCCATCAATCCCTGTGCAAGGTAAGCATAGGCGGTAATAATTCCCGAAGGCACACCATACCGTTTGCTGATGACGATACTATAGGTAAACTCATCCCGATGATAGACTGCACGTCCACCTGTTGGACGGCGTACCAGTGGGACATCACGCTGTTGGCAGAGATCCAGTTCAATCTCCCGCTCAATGCTCTGGAAGCGTCCCAACGAAATCGATGGCTGCGACCAGCGGAAGACGCGCAAAGTCGGAGGAACCTCCCCTTTGAGATGATGGATGAGAATAGCCTCGTCGATAGCCATATTGAGTGCGGCATCCAGAATGCCGGTATTGATAAAGCGATACTTATTATCCATGTTGTGCTCTTGCTGCTTGCTTCCATTTCTCGCGCTGCTCGTCGCGCACCTTTTCGGAGGCGGGAACGTAGCGGGCGAGAAATTCCTCGCGGAAGGCGGGATAGGTACCTGCAATGATTGACTCGCGCAATTGGCTGGCAAGGCGCAGCATAAACCGGATGTTATGGATAGAGCCCAGGCGATAATAGAGCTGCTCCTCAGCACGTGCAAGATGATGGACATAGGCTGCGCTATAGTGCTGGCATGTGTAGCAATCGCAACCTTCCTCGATTGGTCCCCGAGCACTGCGGAAGCGTGAGGTTTTGATGCTGACGCGCCCGGTACTGGTGAAGAGACCGCCATGACGTGCAACGCGTGTTGGCAAAACGCAATCGAACATGTCCATACCTAGTCCAACACTGATGACTAGGTCTTCCGGCGAACCCACTCCCAGAAAGTGGCGAGGCTTATTGCGTGGTAATTCGGGCGTGACGTAACTGAGCATCTCCCACATCTTTGCCTTAGGCTCACCGACGGATAGCCCACCAATTGAGAGACCTGGAAATGGCATATTCCCGATCACGCGAGCACTCTCCTTACGCAGTTCAGGCTCAAAAGCTCCCTGCACGATACCGAAAAGGGTCTGCTCTGGACGATGCTGCTCCTTGGCAATCAGTGCGCGTTCCTCCCAGCGGTGGGTCCACTCCATAGCCCTCTTAGCCTCCTCAGGAGGGCAAGGATACGGTGCACAAATATCAAGGGGCAGGATGATATCTGCACCCAATTCGGCTTCGACCTCCATTACACGTTCGGGAGTTAGAGTATGGAAAGAGCCGTCAAGATGTGATTTGAAGGTAACACCGTCTTCATTCAGTTTGCGCAAATGGCCCAGGCTCCAGACCTGGAAGCCACCACTGTCAGTCAGGATAGGGCCATCCCAATGCATAAAAGAGTGTAGGCCACCAAAAGAGGCGATGAGTTGCGAACCTGGCCGTAGCATAAGGTGATAGGTATTGGCAAGAATAATCTGTGCTCCTACTGTGTGCAACTCTTCAGGCGAAACACTTTTAACAGTGGCCTGAGTACCGACAGGCATGAAAATGGGCGTACGGATGGTACCATGAGGTGTCTGGATAGTGCCTGCACGCGCCCACGTTTCTGCGCATTTGGCATCAATTGTAAATGTAAAAGGTGTCATCTTCCTCTCTGTATTCCAATCCCTCTCAGTTTCGATACTTCTTGGGCTGCTTTCAGCCTTTTCGACGTCTGGTTTCGTACAGTGGTCATTAAGGCTGTGAGCATGTGTGATGAACTACTCTCTTCGTGAGTATGTCTATGATACTGGAAAATGCAAGAGCTGACAAGAGCGTGTTGCAAATCTTACACTCTCTAAAAGATACCTAAAAATAAGGAGAGTAGCGGCCAATTGTCAGTAAAAAACTCTTGCAAATCCCTAAAAGATAGTGTATGCTTAAATGCGGTATCCCATCTCGGTCTCGCATACAGTGCTCGTCCAGAGTTAGAGTCCCACGCTGGTAGGGGAAATAAAAGACTGGTGACATCTGCTGCTAGGATATCGACCTGGAGGATTACCAACATATCACACAGGAGGTCCCTAGTTGAACTTCGATGACAAAACCCTAAAGTGTCGTGAATGCGGAAATGATTTCGTATTCACAGCCGGAGAACAAGAGTTCTACCAGCAAAAGGGCCTGATGAATCAGCCCGGTCGCTGTCCTGAATGCCGAGACGCTCGCCGCAAGGCAGGTGGTGGTTCAGGCGGTCGTGAGCGTGCCCCGCGACAAATGTACACAGTGACTTGTGCTGAATGCGGTACGGAGACGCAGGTTCCGTTCTTGCCCAAGAATGATCGCCCCGTCTATTGCAGTCCCTGCTATGATAAGGTACGTGTTGCCCGCGATTAAGTAGCGGTTCTGTACTACCTCTGGCCTTTCCCATCAAAACAAAGGAGGCTAAGCCGAGGTGTGTTCTTGGCTTTGCCTTTATCTGTATCTTTTTCGTGAGGGTAAAACTTCCAGGTAACTGAGTCCGATTGTTGACCTTTGTTGTGTGCTCATTTAACACTACTTTTATCTCAGTGGTTTTTTAAGAGCACTTCCTTAGAGTACATCTGCTTGACAGCCATACTTTGCCCTTTATAATAATTTTATAAGAACTGTAGCTATTGAGAAGGGATGGGGAAAAGGCTATCATACGTTTAAATGTGTTTTTAAAGGCAGCAGTAGGTTATGCATGATGGCTACGAACTTTGATAAGGTCACTGATAATGCCGGACAATTTCAGACAGTGTTACCTCTGGTCAGGACGACGACAAATCTGGGGAGGGGAATTATCCCCTCTCAGTTGACTTTAGAGGATTTACTCTCAGAAACGAAGCAATATCTTGCGGAGCAGGATATTGAACAGCTTCAACGTGCTTATGATCTGGCCTTCCAGGCTCACCAAGGTGCTGTACGGCGTTCTGGCGAGCCTTATATCCAGCATCCCTTAGAGGTTGCTTTGCTGCTAGCTGCAATGCGTATTGATGCTGCTGGCATTGTGGCTGCTCTGCTCCACGATGTTGTCGAAGATACCCATTATGCACTAGATGATCTGCGTGAACAATTTGGTCCGGCAGTAGCCAATATTGTGGATGGTGTCACAAAGTTCAATGCCCTGACTTTGTCCAACAAGCCAATTTCTCCATCTGCCCTAAACGATGACAAAGATACCCCTGCTGCTCCTCCTTCGCTGGTTGATAAACGTCGTTTGCGCATAGAGACCGTACGCAAAATGCTATTAGCAATGGCTGAGGATCCACGCGTGGTTGTGCTGAAGCTCGCTGACCGTTTGCATAATATGCGTACGCTCGCTGTGATGTCTCCCGCCCAACAACAGAATACGGCGCGTGAGACCAATGAAATTTATGCTCCGCTGGCTCGTCGCCTGGGAATGTCCCGGGTGCAGGCTGAGCTAGAAGATCTCGCTTTCAGCTATCTGGAACTGGAAAAATATAAGCGCCTTGCTCGTCAGGTCGAAGAGGATGTGAAAAGGCGTCTCCCCTTTATTAGTGAGGTCTATCGCATCTTACATGCAGAGATGAAGCGGGCGGGGATCAACGCAGAGGTAGTGGCCTGGCAGAAACATCTAGCCAGCATTAATCGGAAACTAGAGGATCTTCCCTCGCAGCAGAATGGTAATGACCTTAGCCAGATCCATGATCTGGTCTGCTTTCGCATCCTCGTCGATACAGACTATGAATGCTACCTTGCCTTGGGGCATATTCATGCACTCTGGCGGCCTAAAGATGGTTGTATCAAGGATTTTATTGCTATCCCCAAGGTAAATGGCTACCAATCGTTACATACAACGGTCTTTTGCCTAGATAATCACTTGGTCGAGATTCAAATTCGCACTCATGATATGGAGCGTACTGCTGACTATGGGATTGCCAGTTACTGGTATCTCAAGGATCGCATGGGCCAGGATGAGGATGAGCCCGACGAGGATACGATCCCGGAGAGCTGGCGGCTCTCATATCGCGAGATGGTGACCTGGATCGAGCAGTTGCGCGAATGGCAGCATTCCTTACCGCAAGAGGGAGCTGATGAATTTGTCGAAGCGGTCAAAGGAGATATCTTCCAAGAGCAGATCTTTGTGTTTACACCCAAAGGCGAGGTGAAGGATTTGCCACGCGGTTCAACTCCTCTTGATATGGCTTATCGGATCCATACAGATCTTGGTGATCATTGCACGGGCGCACGCATTATCACTAATATGGATGACAGCGCTCGTCTGGTGACACGTCTTGTGCCGCTCGATTATCAGCTGAAGGGGGGCGAGATCGTTGACATCATGGTCAATCGTAGCGTTCACCCAACGCGAGACTGGCTCTCGTTTGCACGTACTGCTGCTGCCCGCAATAAGATCCGGCGCTATCTGAAAACGTATGAGCATGAGATCAATGTTCAACTGGGTCGTGAGCGCCTGTCCTTGGCGCTCAAAGCTTCTGGGACTGACGGTGTCAATGAAATGGTCGAGGAGTTACTTGTCCGCTTGTGTTCTGCCGCGCACCCTTCGGGTGAAGAGGTTGCTGCCGATTCAATCTTCAAAAAATATATTACCCTCGAAGATATCTATATGGCGCTCGGTTGTGAGGATCTCCAAGTAGAGCCTGTTCTAGAGCATCTGTTGCCTCTCTTACCGAAGCGCTTCGGTGGTGAACATGGCTTACAAGGGGATGAGGGAGAATGCGTAGACGGCAATATATGCAACCTTTCTCAAAAAGATGGTGAGAGTACCATCGTGGTCCAGCTAGCGCAATGCTGTTGCCCTATCCCCGGAGATGAAATTGTAGGTTTCCTTACTCCTGACCGAGGAATGGTCGTACACCGCTGTAATTGTCAAATGCTACGTCGCAATCGGGATAATGCGCATGCCCTGGTAGAGGTTAACTGGTTGCAGATCCAACCAGAGTATTACCTGGCCCAGATCAGTATGGTAGCCTATGATCGTGCAGGTTTATTGCGTGACGTGGCAGCAGTGGTGGCCGATGCTGGCGTTAACATGACATCAGTAACTTCAACGAGTAATGCTGCAACGCAAAGAGCGGTGATCACTGCAACCCTGGAGATAGCCTCTGAGAGCGGTGTCCTTGATCAAATTGAGCGAATCCTACGCCGCCTGCGTCAGGTGAAAGGCGTGGTCGATGTTGTACGCGCTTCGGGCAAGTAGGATTAATGCCCTTTTTCCCTAGTAATTGTTCGGTAATATCTAACAAGAGACGATTGGAAACGTATACTAGTGAGGATACGTATTCTTGACTGTTGTAAAGAGGTATTTTCTGGGCTCGATATTTGCCTGTGGATTAGCGGCCTTATAGGTCGAGCATTCTATTCCTGAGATGGGATGTGTGTTCATAAACCAAGAAGTCTATGATAGGTAGATCGATAGGACAAGACATTACAGAAGACCCCTACCAGGACGCAATGGAGCAAGTCCTGGTGCTAGTATCTCCATATATGAATTCCCAGGAAATAGATATGGTGACCAGAGCATTCCATCTGGTGCTAGAGAGCTGTCGTCAGGGGGTCGAAGAGATGCATCTCCTACTTCGGTTAGAGCGTGCTCTGGCTGTAACGACCATTCTGGCTCAGATGATGCATATCGATGCGATAGGCATTTCTGCTGGTCTGATCTTTGAGGCTGTGGATGCCGAACTCTTGACTATCGAGCAGGTCGAGCGTGTCCTGGGAGCAGCTACGGCGCATGTGATCGAAAGTATGGCTCGACTCAATATTTTAGAGCGTAAAAAGCAAAATGCGACAACTGGCGCATTAAAAGCTATTAAAAACACGCAGATTACTGGTCCTAAAAAGATTCATGATAAAATAGAAGATACTAAAACGATCTCAAGTGTGGAAAGCAAGAAACCGCGTATCCGTGAAGCGATGCGTCGCCAGCAAGCTGAGGCTGTCCGCAAGATGTTTGTAGCCATGGCAGATGATCCCAGGGTCGTACTTCTCAAGCTTGCCTATCGCTTGTATACCATGCGCCTTATACATGAAGAGATGTATTATGGGGATCAGCAAGAGATGCTCGCGATGGCGCAGGGAGCACGCGAGATTTATGCTCCACTGGCGGGGCGACTGGGTATGTCGCGTGTAGAAAGTGAACTGGAGGATCTGGCCTTTGAGATTCTAGAGCCTGAGAAGTATAACTGGGTACGCGATATCGTCGAAGTGGAGAGCAAGCAATGGCGATCGTATGTCGACCGCGTCTGTGGCATTTTGCGATCGGAGATGGCTTCGATCGGAGTCAAAGCAGAAGTCTCGGGGCGTGTGAAACATGCTTATAGTTTCTATCGGAAAATTGCACGCGGCGCCAGTGAGTTTGAGGATTTTGAACATCTCAAGGCAGCGGCAGATATCAGCCAGATTCACGACCTCATCGCTTTCCGTATCCTGGTTACTACCACGACTGATTGCTATATTGCATTGAGTCATGTGCATAGCCTATGGAAGCCAAAAGAAGGGCGTATCAAAGACTTTATCGCCAATCCCAAGCCCAATGGGTATAGTGCGCTGCACACGACCGTTTTTTGCCTGGATGACCAACTTGTAGAAATTCAGATCCGGAATCATGCCATGCATGAAATGGCGGAATACGGTGTTGCTATGCACTGGCACTACAAAGATGTTGGCGATCAAGCCTCTGCATCTGCTAGAGAGTTACTGGCTTGGCTACGGCAACTCGCCGAGTGGCAGCAAGAGCTGCGGGCTTCCAATACGAGCGATAGCGAATTTGCTGATATAGCCAAGGACGATACTTTTCAGGAGCAGATCTTTGTCTTTACACCAAAAGGCGAAGTGAAAGATTTGCCAGTTGGCTCGACTCCGCTTGACTTTGCCTATCGCATTCACTCTGGAATTGGTGATAGATGTGCTGGGGCGCGTATTATTACGCAGATAGATAGTGGTGGAGATGGAGGGCGGTCGGTGACGCGTATGGTGCCACTTGATTACGAGTTGAAGAGCGGAGAAATCGTTGATATCGTCACCAGTCGTACCGCGCATCCAACCCGAGACTGGCTGAACCTTGCCCATACAGCTACGGCTAAGAGCAAAATTCGCCGCTACATCAAGATCCACGAACGCCCGATAAATATCCAGATCGGGCGTGAACGGTTAGATCGTGAACTCAAAGCTGCGGGACCACGTGGGTTGGAGACTGTCACAGAAGATGCCGAGAACACGCTATGTAGCGAGTTCCATGTCGAGTCATTTGAAGACATACTGGCGAGCATCGGTTCAGATGATATACGTCCTCATGCTGTAGTAGTGAAACTGCTTGCATACTGGCAGCAGCGCGAAGGGAAAGAGACAAAAGAGCTTAGGGAAGATGAGGACACTCGCTCACTCCCTGTTGCGGCCACCAAAGCGGCTGCGACTCAGTTAGAGGTGGCAGGAGTCAGTGGTCTCTTGTCTAAACTGGCGAATTGTTGTTGTCCTCTCCCTGGTGACTCCATCGTTGGTTTTGTCAGTCGTGGTAAAGGGGTAATTGTACACCGGACGGATTGCCGTAATATATCCCATATCCGGACACAGGATGGTGAACGGCTAATTAATGTAGACTGGTCGGGAATTAGCCAGCAGGGCTATCATGCTCCTATTATAGTTGTTGCGCGGAACCGAGGAAGCCTGATGCGCGATATTACGATTGTCATCGGTGATATTGGAGCTGATTTACTGTCAGTCAATTGCCGAGTCAATCGTGAGGTTGCAGTTGTGACTATGACGGTACAGATCACCGAACTAGAGGTATTAAATCGCCTTTTCACGCGCCTGGAGAGGATCAAAGGTGTGACGTCCGTTGCACGCGATCTTGGCGGGAAGAAGTGACAATAAAGGGCTTGAGCCCGCCGCAATCCGCTGGGTTTTAACCCAAGCGGTGAGGCGTCGTGGTTTTAACCCAAAGCCCGTGAGCAGATGATTTGTCACTCTTCTTTCTCATACTATCTTACTTTATTGGATATTTCAATGTTACAGATTTGAATATGCTTTGTTCTAGATAGTAGAAAACTTAAATTGAAAGGAGATAGTTCCCATGGCAAAAGCAACGACGACGATCAGACAGATGCTCAACTATCGGACTGATGTGCAAGCATATTTTGCTGCCAATCAATCTCTTTTCAACCGGGTTGCCTCTTTCTACTTCGATGTGATCGCCGCGCATATCAAGGTCTTGGATCTCTCAAACAAAGAAGCTCTCACTGCTCTGGAAAAACTCACTCACACGACAGAGATCAATCCCGATCCTGTCATGCCTCTTTCCGAAATTGGAGAAGATATTCCTGCTATGTTCCGGCGTGCCGCTATTCATGCCGCTCTTGGATCAGCTCGTTCGTTCTCCTCCCATCTAGCAAGGTGGAATAAAGCCAAAGCAAAGGCAGTGTCCAAAGGGAAAAAGTTCACGGAGCGTCCGCCCGTCCCACCACGTACGTGGAATAAATCCGTCATGCTCTACGCTGGCATGTGGAAAGAGAGAACGGGATCAAGCATCCTCATCAAGGTTTGGACGGGATCATGTTGGAGTTGGATCAGAGTCCGTCTTTCTGGACGTGAAATGCCATCTGGATTTGATCTGTGTAGCCCACAATTGGTGCGTCGTGGTGGTCGATGGTGTCTGCATACTCCTCTTGAGAAGAAGATCACAAATCCTCTCAAAATAGAAAAACAGATGAAAACTATACAAAATACGCGTCTTTGTGCAATAGATTTAAATATCCATGAGCATCTAGCGGTCTGTACCATTCGAGCTGGTGAAGGTTCGACTCTTGCCACCCTTTTCATTGGGGGTGGACAACGGGTATCCGGCTTTAGGAAGAAACAGCTCGGACGTATCGCACGCAATCGCAAACAAACTGGCAACATTGCAGAGAACGAACAGGACAATGTGGATGCGTGGAAGAAGATGAGAAACGTAGACGAGCATATGGCTCATCTGGTAAGTGCCCGCATTGTCCAGTTTGCCCAGAAGCATGAGGCAAGCATCTTGGTTTTTGAGCATCTTGGCAACCTCAAGCCAACAAAGGGCAAGTACAGCAAACGAGGGAATGAGAAACGCGCCTATTGGATGAAAGGACGCATTTTCAACTACGCAAAGTACAAAGCCTACAATGCTGGTATTCTCACCAGTCGGGTAAGTCCCAGAAATACCAGTTGTACGTGTGCAAGATGCGGTGCTTCGGGTGCTCGTTACTATGAGGGGCAGGAACCAAAAGGCTATACAATGGGTGCTCCACTGGTCTATTGTGGGAAATGCGGAATGAAAGGGAATGCAGACCGCAACGCCAGTTTGATGATCGGAAACCGACTGTTCGAACGCTTCAAACTCTTCTTCCTGGAAAAGCCTCAAACTAGCACCCGTGCTAGGGAAGAGCAATCTTCAGGTGTTGCTGCTCTCCAAGAGCCAAATACCCAAGTTGTGGGCCATTCATCCATTACGGGTAGGGCATGAGAGCAGCAACGGGCTAGGCACCGCCCAGAACAGTCCCTCAAGAATGGTTGAGCCTGTTCGTGATATCACCAACCCACTACGCATCTCAAGAGAGCCGTAGCTACGCTACAATCGCTCAGATGCGCGACCACGTTGGGGTGTCAGAAGCTGCGGGTCTTTAGATCCTGCGGAGTGTCACGAGAGGAATGATTGACATATTATGATCCGATAATGTAATCTATTAGGGAGGAGGTGCTAACCATGATTGACAATCAGTATATCAGTATTGATCCCAACATTGCATTTGGCAAGCCTTGTATAGCAGGAACGCGAATCAGTGTGGAGTTCATACTTGAATTGCTTGCCCTGGGCTATACCATCGATAATTTGCTTGATGACTATCCCCAACTGACACGAGAGCAGATCTATGCAGTGCTCAACTTTGCACGTGAGCGTGTCCACGATGAGTACAGCCAAGAACGAGCTGCCTCGTGAAATTCTGGATAGACGAAAACTTGGCGCGACCAATGAGCAATGCAGTGAAGTGGGCTGGCCATGATACGCTCGCGGCTCCACCAAAAACTGCCGATTCTGTCATTTTGCAGCTTGCTCTAGAAGCTCGTGCTGTCATTCTTACGCACGATCGGGACTTTGAACGACACGTTCTCAAGGAGAAACGAGCGTGTGCTGGTGTCATCTTGATTGAGGCTGCTCGACCAAGCAGGCGGGAAGAGCTTACTGTGAAGCTCCTGCGCCTCATCAAGACCCGCGAGCACATACTTTCTACCAGCTTCATTATCCTCTCTTTCGGCCAAATTGAAATTACCAGATTAAAGTAGCTGAGGATATTTCAGAACTCTTTCAATAACAAGCGATTTGTCTTCTAATTGTGATGGGCTATAGTATAATGCTAGAATGTAGATATTGCTATATTAGGAGCTTTTGCAGATGAAAAGTACTGAAGGAAATAGAGAAAAGTTTGTTTGGTTGAAAAAGGCTCATGAGCACTACAAGTTAGAGCAGTACCGTGATGTAATTTTAGCCTGCAACCAAGCACTTCAGATTGATAGTGCGTTTGATCGAGCGCATCTTGGAAGGGGATTAGCATTTTATAAGCTTAATAACATCAATATGGCTTTATTAGCCCTTAACCAAACAATTAGATGTAATCCAAAAAAATATAAAGGCTTATCTCGTCAAAGGAGATATTTACTGTAAACAGAAACAGTATAAAAAAGCGCTTATGGCATATAATCGGGTTCTCCAAATTGATCCAAACAATATCGATGCACAGACGGGAAAAGAACGAGCCGAAATTTCTCAAGCAGAATTGAATAAACAGAACTATAAATCTGTTGAAGATCCTTTTCAGAAAACAGAAAACAGAGATGAGCTTTATGATCCCCAGATCTATGAACATATTTCTAGTGGAGATGAGTATTCTAAAGTAGAAAAATATGAAGAGGCTCTTGAAGCTTATATACAAGCACTTCAAATTGAGCCAGATAATCGTGATGCTCTACGAGGAAAAGCAAGAGCACTTTTAAAATTAAAACGATATAAAGAGGCGCATGAAGCTTATAGTCTTTTACAGCCATCACAAGTTATTGGCATGCTGGTTCCTTATTCATGGGGATTTAAAGAGAGACCGCAAAGCGATTTTTATAAGTGGTAGACTACAACTCTCCTAATTGCTGTGTTGAACTAAACAGGGCTATAGTGTAAGCTCTCAAGGTACAGACATCAAGATGTGAACAATTATTTGAAAGGCAAGTCATGAACGAAGGCCCCCGGAGGAGCTTACGAGAAACACTCCCTACCGGTGACGTGTGCTTTAGAATAAGAGCTTATTCCGAAAACCCTGATTTTGCTCCTGAACCAGAGCGGCTTGAGGATGGTTTCCGGATAAGGTCTTAGCTAAGTGCACAACCATAAATAACTCCGACATATGACCATCAATATCCAGGGAGATACGTTTCACCCGGCCTGGAACTACACGATTCGGCTGTGGGCATAAACGTCGGAGTTATTTATGGTCGTCGACTAAGGATATCGACACGATCTGGATTGATGCCGTTCCAGGTTGCCTGGCTGCTCTGGTTGCCCGTGACTCGCACCTTGAGGGTGTGCTGGCCCGCTGGTAACACCGGGCTGGTGTATAACAATGTATTTCCAGCTTGCGTAGGCGCGTAGAAGTCCAGCATCGTTTCGGATCCACCATCGATCGAGAAGGCACCAATTCCATGCGGCGGACCAACCACCCCATAGAACTTGATCTGCGTTCCAGAGAAGGTGATGGTCACGTAGTCGTTTGTGGTATTATCCCAGCTATTGCTGCCGTCATAGAGATTGGGAGGAAGAGGATCCCCATTGCAACCGTCAGTGCAATGTCCCCAACCATTGCCAACATAGTTGAATTGGTTGGTGCCAGTGCCCTGGATGCTATCATCGATTGTTGTCGTCCGGAGCACCACGGGGGTAGGTGTTGGAGTGAGAGTAGGAGTCGAAATAACCTGAGGAGTAGCCTTATTCTGCTGAGTAGGTTGCGCCGTTGTCATGGGAGAGGCTAGCACAGCAGGTTGCGTAACTGAAACACTCTTGATTGCTGGGATAACCCTTAGTACCACAGCTGGGGTTGGATGAACAGGCATATCAGGTTTACTCGCTCTAAATGATAAAAGAGCAGCGTAAATACCTGAGGCTGTAATTACTAAGCAAAGAAATATCAGCCCTAGGAGTTTGCCTCTATTGCTCTGTGTTCGTCTAGTCAAAGGTATATCTCTCTCAGTGTTCTGCGGCAATGCTGAGATTACCTCATCTATTTCGGATTTATACTGTTCATGTCCTAGGTTTGCAGATACTGTTGCAGGCGGATAATTTCTCTCTTGTTCTCCAAAGAGATTGGTGAGCCACAAATCATCAGCATGTTTCTCTGAGGTCTGTGGGGTCATAGCTATTTTAGAAATAAGATCTTCTGATTGCTGCATTGTCTCCATGCGAGCATTGACGGCCGTTGAAGCATCCACAGGTTCTGCGAGATCATGCTCAGCATTGAAGAGAGCAAATATTTCAGGTGCTTCTGGTGTAGGACTAGGAGAGACAACGGGCTGGCGGAGAGACGATAAGAAAGTTCGTGCTTTTGGTGAATGTATAAAACGGGAGGTTGTCATCTGCTTGTGAGAAGTAGCAGAGCGTAAAATGGGAAAGGAGGGTGGTGGTGACAAAACAGAGCCGATCACTTCTAAAAACAGCAAGAAATCAAAAAACCTCTCGTTCGGCTCCTTCGCCAGAGTTTTGAGCACGGCAGCTTCAAGGGAGGAGGACAGGTGAGGAATCCTCTCAGAGAGCGGGATTGGCTGTGCATTGTTATGTTGTCCCATGATGGAAGTGAGCGTCTGGGCCGCAAAAGGGAGATTTCCCGTTATCAATTCATAGGTAAGACATCCCATAGCATATTGATCACTACGTGCATCCCAGGTACCAGCAAGTTGCTCTGGAGCCATATAGGAGAAGGCATACTCTGTTAAGGTCTGATTACGGAGCATGGCATCGGTCCTGCTTGCAAGAGTGAAGTCGGTCAATAGAGCTTGCCCATTGGCATCGAAGAGAATATTTTCCGGTTTGACATTGCCATGAAGGATATTGTGTTCATGGGCATAAGCTAGAGCCTCTCCTACTTGTAATACAATGTTCAAGGCATCCCATAGTTCTAGCCGCTGAGGCGAGAGCTTCTTCAAACGGCTGCGTAAAGAACCATTGGAGAGATAGTCACGCACGACAAAGGGCTGCTCTTCTTCTATCCCCATATCCAGGATGGGGAGCAGATGTGGATGCTGGAGCTTTTTGATAAATTGGGCCTTCTGTAAGAGGCTCTCACGCTCACGCGGGAAAGCGAAGGAAAGAGACGAATCGAAGGCAATGAGAACAACTTGATGCTCTGGGTCATTGATGGGCGAAGCCAAGTAAGTCGAGTGGGAATATTTTTTTGCTAATTCTGTTGTGAGATTATACTGGTGGAACGTTCGTTGCATACATGGTTCTCTCTATTAAATGAACAAGCACTCTTGTGCCCCAATCGAATAGGAACAAAGGCCCCCGGTAGGAGGAGCTTACGAGAAACACTCCCTACCGGAGATCTTTGTTCCTATTATTTGCGAGCGGAATTCAGCTACGTAAGCGTTCGAGTACGGGAGGCTGACGCAGTTTGGCCAGAGCGCCAGCTTCAATCTGACGCACACGTTCGCGAGTAATACCCAGTTCTCGACCAACCTGCTCAAGTGGATGGGCTTGTCCATTGCCCAGACCAAAACGAAGTTGCAGCACAAGCTGCTCACGGGGGGTGAGTACCGATTCTAGAACGCGTTGTACTTCGTCTTTGAGCGTTTGTGTAGTGGCGAGATCTTCCGGTGAAGCCGATTCGGTATCGGCAAGAACATCACCTAACTCCTGCTCCTCATCTTCACCCACTGGCAATTCCAGCGAAACTGGTGCTCCAGGTGCAGACTGCAGTTCAACCATACGTATAGGATCCAAGCCAGTTGCCTCGGCCAGCTCTTGCTCTGTTGGCTCGCGTCCTAACTCCTGCAATAGACGTTGGCGCTCGCGGCGAATGCGATTAAGAGCGGTATTGACGTAAACGGGGAGGCGGATGGTGCGACCTTTATCGGCAACTGCACGGCTGATAGCCTGGCGAATCCACCAGGTGGCGTGAGTGGAAAACCGATGACCGCGGCGCCAATCGTAGCGCTGGACAGCGCGAATCAAGCCAATATTTCCTTCTTGGATCAAATCTAGCAAGGTGAGTCCACGACCAACATAGCGTTTGGCAATACTGACTACTAGGCGAAGATTGGCGAGAATAAATTGTTTCGTCGCCTCGCGGTCGCCTGCTTCTATGTGTTTGGCTAGCTCAATTTCGCGGTCGTGCGTAATCATCGGAACCCGCCCGATTTCGCGCAGATAGGTCATTACCGCATCTGACTCACCAGCATCAGCAGGGTTGATGGTGTTCTCATCTTGGTCTTCGGAACGACGACGACGCATGGAGGTGCGACGCGCCGGGTGGTCTTCCGCTGCTGCTATTGTTGGCAGCTGCAGAAGCGAATCAACCTCTAGCTCAGAAGTGGGCACAGGAGTCTCTTCGTGTATATCGCTAATCTCTTCCATCTCAAGCGGCCCCGAGCTGAGATCCCCTAAATCTTCCTCCAACTCGTGTTCACCTTTAGCCGGGCCCGTTTCATCCTCTGAGGTATAATCAATATCCTTCGAAAGCAACTGTTCGATGATATCGAACGGCTTCTCTGGATTGGGATCTTTCATTGTATTTAATGTAAGCGTTGTTCCCATCACGGCACGCTTTGTTTCTGTCATTGTGCGCCCTCCAGGAAAAGTAGTATATCCTAAGCAGCAAGATATCTGTTCATCAGTATGGTCCTACACTCAGGGAAAGCGGGCCTCCATCAGACCTTTCTGTCCGAGCGCCGAGTAAGAGGAAATCAATGACATGTATCCTGTCTCTTCTAGAAAGCAACATTATCAAATTGGAAATTATTCCTACTCCAATTATAACGCATGTCCTCCTTTCATTCTAGTCCCTGAGGGCCGGATTCTCTAGAATTTCTTTGGTAATTCGGCAAGTCAAATGTAAACAATCTTTCCCTTTATACGTTTTAATAGGACCTGAGGTGGCAGGATATCTAGCTTTTTTAGAACTTTCATATTAACTTCATTTTAACAGAAGTCTGCACGCTCTCATATTAGAGAACTTTGTATTAAGTTCATTTTAACAGAAGTTTGCATACCCTCATAGGAGAAAAGAGGGACAGTTTTGAATTTTGTTAGAATCGCTTGACGTAGCAATACCTAATTCCCTACAATATAGTCTATTATGAATAGTTCCGCTTACAATTTGAATGTTAAGATCAAAAGGGTTGATCCAACCTTGCCACTACCCACATATGCTACAACGGGGTCAGTAGGTTTTGACCTGATCTGTCGTCAGGATACTGAGGTCGCGCCGAGCAGATTGGCACGCATTCCTGGCAATGTTATCATAGAGACACCTCCAGGTTATATGGTGCTCTTGACGATGCGAAGCAGCACGGCTAAGCGTAAGGGGTTGTTGATACCGAACGGTGTGGGAGTTATTGATCAGGACTACTGCGGTGAAGGTGATGAGTTGATGGTCTCGGTCTATAATTTCCGTGACGAAGCGGTTTCTGTGTTGCGTGGTGAACGTATCGCTCAGGGGATATTTCTTCCAATTGCACGTGTCGCATGGAATGAAGTAGAACAAATGGGCTATGGGCGTGGAGGGTTTGGAAGTACAGGGACATAGCTATGCAGTTGCCAGATTATTATGCCATTCTCGAAGTTCCGACAAGTGCTTCTCTTGAGCGGATCAAGCAATCTTACCGTCGTCTTGTGCGTGTCTATCATCCTGATATCAATAAAGGCAGTGAGGATATCCATATCAAGCAGCTCAACGAGGCCTATGCTGTGCTGAGTGATCCTGTCAGACGTACTGCCTATGATATCGAGCGTCTGGAAAATTTGCGACGCACTATTATGCGCGAAACAATCCAGCTCCAGCAGAGAAAAGCCAGACGAGAACAGAAAATGACCTGGCGTCAGGGTATGATCGGTTTTGTACGTGAATTGAAAAAGGGTCTACGGGATGAATAAAAATCCTCCCGCTCTATCTACCCTCTTCCTCGCGGCGTGCCTGTAAGAATGCGAGTACCAGTGAACCTAGCAGAAAGCCGACTAGGATTATCTCCATGGTACTGAATGTCTTTTTCTTCTCCATTATTCTTCCTCAGGGGTATGGCGGGCGCAATGAATTGGGCCGCTACCCAATGGCGATAAATCGCGTTGATGAAATCAATCGATACCTGAGTGGTTACTCCTCGTGATTATATTTTAACCCATAACTCTTTTTTGTTGCCGTAATGATAGGCAAGGTGAAAGTGTTGCTGTACCCAATTGTAGAATGATTGCCCTGTTAAGTCAAGACGATCTTTATAAAAAAGGATGGCATGCACCTGTGGTTGTGAAGCTTCTTCTATTAATTGTTGTGTCGTTACATAGCCTGTGAGGATGCGCACGTTTGAGGTATCAACCAGGCTAGCAGGTGTACTGCGATCGGCCTGCGCTGCAATAAACTGGGCATCCGTAATGACTAGCTGATCTTGCTTGGTAACTCGCTGCAAGTCCTGCGTGATCTGCATATTGGATTGTTTGGAATATGCATGAGCATTTACATATGAAGTGTCGTAAAAAGATTGTATTGCTTGAATATTGTTTACTACCTGATAGAGAACTAGAATCATTGTAAGCACGGTCGTGATATTGACTAGTGGGTCAGTTGCCTTGAGCATCGGCTTTAAAAAAGCAATCTTTTTACTTGCAAAGGCTGTTTTCAATGGTGACGAGCGGAGCAAGTGACCTACTAGTATCCCAAGGTGTTTTCCAGCAGGGGTAATTGGAGCAATACCCATCAAACTTAAAGCGATCAATGGAGGGACAACGGCTACCAAGTGATGACTGAGAAGAGGAGCTTGTTGCCAAAATACATAAATCGTTGCCCCTAACCACGCTAACAGTGGTATAATGCGCCAATTACGTTGTATAAGTGCCATTATGGTCCCGTAAAGAGCACTGATACCAAGAAGAGAGACGAGGACACTTTGAATCAATGTTCCATTTTGCTGGGGATCTAGATTATACAATTTGGCCTTAGAACTAGAATTGAGGAGATCTGTCTTGGCATCGGTATGGAAGGACACCACCATATGCCAGAACTGTGGCAATGCATGTATAAATGGTAAGAGTAGCAAGAAGGTGGTTAGAACGAAGGCTAGGCACCCGAGAAGAAGTGGGTATAGAGCAGCGAAGAGTTTTATCGGAGCTTGCTCTCTCACCTTCCAGAAACGTGCAAGTGCCAACAAGCTGACAGGTGCTAAGACGGGGACCACAAGAAGTTTGGTAAGCATACTAAGCGCAAGAGTGATCGCAGTCAGTGTTGCTAGGCAGTATCCCACTATACCATCAGGTCTCTCCCACCAGAGATAGGCTAGTCCCACTGCTAGCAGCGTCAGAGCTGTCGATGGGGCATCAGCCTGTAATATCTGTGACTCGGCAAGATAGAGTGGGTTGATGAACAGTAGCAGCAATGCAAGGAGCATGCCTAACCGCCCGGCTAAGGCCTTGCCCAGCAGCAGGGCACCTAGAAAGCCAAATAATGAAATGATGACAACACCCAGTCTGGCAGACCAGATAGTTTGGCCGAGAAGAGCGTAGAAAGGATAAATAGAGAGAAGGAAAAGCGGGGGCTGGGAGTAGAAAATTTGCTGATAAAGTGAAGCTCCTGCGCTCATTGACCGTAATGATTGCCAGTAGACGCCTTCATCGTATGAATCGCGATCAAAGGGGACGTCCAGTAAATGCAGGCGCATCCAGATAGCGACTATGAAGAAAGCTAGCACAGTCATCCATGTCAGCAAGGTTAGCCAGTGCTGCTTAGAGAGAGAACTTTTGGTGAGTAGGCTGGGATAACGGGCGTTTGATGTCATCAGGTTTCATTTCTCTGGTATTTGCGAAGATCTCTAAGAACAGAGGTATGATAGTGGAATTGACAGAGAAAGGCAAGGGGCTGGTGCAAAAGATTGTCACGCGAAATCAAACGTTCGCTAAAATTCTAGCGAACGTTTATGTATATTTTCAACCGTTAGACTCTTGTGCCACCAGTGCCACGACTGATAGCACGCATGATCGCGATTAGGATACATGCGCCGATGATTGATACGATGATGCTGCTAATGAAACCTAGGTTGGCATTAGGAATGAGAAGGTTGGCAAGCAGGCCACCGATAAAGGCTCCGACGAGACCAATAATGATGTCACCGATAATTCCATAACCACCACCGCGCATAATCCGGCTGGCTATGAAACCTGCGATCAAACCAATAAGGAGCCAGATCACAAGGCCATCGGGCCTGAACGCTGCGCCAAGAACCAATGCTGCAATTGACATACTATACCTCTCCTGCTGGGTTATTGACCGATGTGACGTGTTAAAAAGTCACATTTGGCCTCGACATTGGACACTTCTAGCACGCTTGAAATGATGGAGAGGTTGCATATTTTCTGTTTGAAGATGTGCCAGAGGCATCCCCAGCGGGGATGCCTCTGAGTTGTTCCTGATATTGGTAGACGCAGACTTACTGTTGCTGAACATCATCGTCCCTGGAAGGACTTATCTCGCCAGTTTCTGTAGTCGGTGGTAGATCCATGTTCATTGGGGAGATGTTCCATGGACTGGGCAGAGCGGGTGCTCCCTTGGTATGGCCATTTGTTATAGACTCGCTGTGTCCGTTGCCACTGCTGCCCGCTTCCAATAGCGGTATGAATTCGCTGAGAACAGTCTGTACAGCCTTGCGTGCATCGGCAGTATCGATGAGTTCCTTGATTTCCTCAGCAATCAGTTCATCACGCTCGATCAAGGCCTCGGCTACCGCTATAACGGCTTCTCTATGGTCCATAAAGAGCTGTTTGACGGCTCTAAGCTGCGATTGCAGCAGTGCTTCTACGCGTTTGTCCATGTCTGGCAGGCTCTGTGGATTTAGCCCGGTGAGCCCGCCCCCAAAAGCCAGGTAGGATATAATCGAGCCATCCATGCCATATGCACCGATATATGCTGCTGCCAAGCGTGTCGCAGTGGCAAAGTCTGAGGTAACGCCACTCAATTGTGTATTAAGAAAAAGCTCTTCGGCAGCACGAGATGCTAGGTCTACCTGGATTTCAGCCAGGATATCTTCTCTATTTCGGGTAACAATGGTCTCTTTTGGTCGGGGATGTGCAAATGCTGCCGCACCTTCCACATCTCCGCGCATATGTACTGTAACAAATGCTGGGTAGAAGCGGTCCATCAAGTAGTAAGATGCAACTGTATGTCCCGCTTCATGGTAAGCCAGACGACGGCGTTCGATTGGTGTCAATTCGCTTAACTGCCGCAGGCCGTATTCGTGCACGTCCTGCGCTTCGACAAGATCTCTATAAGTGATTTCCTCACGGCCATCGAAGTGCGCGATAATAGTAGCTTCGTTGACCACGTGCTTGATGGCAACTGGTGTGTACTCAACCATGCGAGCAGATAATGCAGAAATCGAGATATCCGGCACGTGCTGTACCTTATCCAGGTAGTATTGGATCACTTCTGGGCGGTATTTATCTGTCGGTGGAGCAATGTGGAGCTTGCGATCGAAGCGGCCTGGGCGTAGCAGTGCTGGATCAAGGGTGTTTGGAACATTGGTTGCTCCAACTGTCAGGACGGGCTCACTCTGTGCTCGACCATGGTAGAGTCCAAGGCTACGTAGAACTTTCTTAAACCAGCCTGTTTCAATGTTAGGGGGGTCCATTTCCATGAGGAGCTGGTTAAGACCACCTGTTCCTGCCATACCGCCGAAGATACCGCCTCCAAGGCCCATGGCTCCCCCGCCCTGAGCAGTACGTGATGTGGCAATAGCGTCGATTTCATCCATAAAGACGACGCAGCCGCCGTATTCGCGTGCCAGTTTGCGAGCTTTGCGATAGAGCCTGCTAATCATCAGCACATCCATGCCAATAAACATGGCCCGAAAACTGGCGGCACTCGCATAGGCAAATGGCAGACCAGCCTCAGTACTCAGACACTGTGCCAGATAGCTCTTACCAGTTCCCGGAGGGCCGGAGAGAAGCAGACCGCGGATAGGTTTACCTCCCATTTGCTCGAATTCTTTAATGCCACGTAATAATGCGACCATACGCCGTGCAGATTCCAGCACTTCAGGATTGCCTTTGTAGTCATTAAAGGTAACCCCTGTTTCTCCCGGCATAACCCAGTACAAGCGTGGGCGCCCTAGGAACCAGAAAAGTGCAACAAACTGTATGATAACAAGGAAAACTAGAAAGACGACCTGAAGTACCAGTAAGAGGATGGTAGGTGCGTCGATGCCTGGTATCCTTATGACGGATGTAAGGAGGAGGATAAATACGAGCAGAATCGAGAGCCACCACCAGGCGCCTTTCAAGAAACGCGCAAACTGATCCATGCCCAGGTCAATCGATTTATCCAGACTGCTCCTTCGTTGTTTAAACTCATCCAGGCTGCGCTTTTTTTCTCTAGCAGCTCTTCGTCTCATTGTTTGTATCCCTTCTTTTGAATGAAAAAACAAGTGTCTCTCAACACTATAGTGCTACGACTGTAAACCTCGTAGAGATACCATATCCACACCTAATAGAAGGTATTGGGACTTACCATTTTGGTCGGTGATTGAGGCGGTGACAAAGTGCCAGAGTATCATCCCCTTTAATGTCGTTCCAGGACCAGTGGCCGTGATGGGCACTTGTACAAAGCTATCTATAGTCGAATCTGCTTGTTGGTAGACAGCTATAACGGTTGGCACACCCCATGTAAGGTGAGTCTTTGCCTGACTAAATTGACTCACTAACTGTGCGGGGTCAGGTGCCTGTCCTTGCGAAATCGTTTGATCAAGCAATTGGAGCTGGATGACGTCTCCATCACGCAGGGCATAGAGCCAGCTCTCTACCACGCTTCCCTCTTTTCCTCCTCCTTTGTAGGGGAAGTTGAAGGAATCTTGCTGCTGGTTGCCAAACTGAATCGGCGACTGTTTTGTCACGCTATAGTTTGTTATACCGATACTTGCTATCAGGAGGACAATAATAGCCAGACTGGACAATTTGTGTTTTTTGATCCAGGTGCTCAGGTAATACAGAACTTTGATGGGAGGGCGCAGAATACCTTTGATGATACGTGCGGTTAAGGTCTCTCCTAATCTTCTTTTGAGGGGAGTAGCTCGTGCTGGTTTACGTTCCGGAGTTAATGCTGGTTTAGGCTCCGGTAGTACTGGTTTATACTCCGGTATTGGTGGCGGTATCTGGGCTGGTGGCGATTGCGTGGATGAAGGACTGCTCATCGTCTGTACATCTCAACTTTCTCGAGCTTGTTACTAGCTTGAACTATAAAGGTTCAACGTAGACCCCTACGTTACTCTGAGTTTTGGATAAATTGGTGTCACTGTATATAGGTCGGTGGTTTTATTATAATATCATACTTATATTGTGTTGTGTCAAATAGTTTCCTTGTTATTTGGAACGACGTGAAGAGCTAATAGGGTTCATTGGCTTCCTCTCTCTTAATCGGAATAGAGTTTACTACCTTTAGATAAGCAAACTTCGGAGCTTTAGCCCGAGGCCGAGGCGGGTTTATTCAGGACTTTCATCTTTACTCCCTTGATAAGTGGTAAGCATTATAATATAATATATACCATGAGTGAGAAAAATAGAAACCCGCTTATTCGGGTTCATACTCACACGCGAAGGAGACTCAAGATCTTAGCTGTCTACTATGGGCAGACGATGCAAGATCTTGTAGAGCAGTTAGCCTGTGCTGAGATGCAGAGATTAGAGAGTGAAGGGAAGCTCAATGTATCAGGTGAGAAGAGTGAACATTGGCAAGACGGCCCATCTCGATGAGTTGGCTCATGCCTGTGGCGAACTCTACTCTCAAGCGGTGGTCTTCTCAGAATGGTGATCGATTTATGAGTAGTAATCTGGATGAAACTGGGCCATATATCTGGCTACGTTATACCACGCAGTATAGTAAAGATGACCAGACACATACCATTGAGATGAGTGTTCCTGTACCGCTGGGGGCGAGTACTGAGCGACGAGAAGAATTGTTTCGTGAGGCTGAGGCTGGTATGAACCAGCTTGTCAGCCGTTTTGGACATCGTTTGCCCCAGACACTACAGCGTGTTCAGGATTCACAGGCAGAATACAACGCAGCGTCACGGTCTGCTCCTATGCAGAAATCAGTACCATCTCAACAACCGAGAAACAAGTCTGCCTCTGTGCCTGCACCTCAGAGCGCTTCCCGGTCATCTGATGGGCAGCAGGCCTCAGCACGCAATCAGGAACCTGTGGTGCCTCCAACACGTCCAGATGTTGGTGCCAGTATGCCGATGACACTTGGTCCGACCCTTGATAATAGTGGCAATTTACCGCTGCCTGAATTCATTCAATACATTCATGAAAATCTCAATCTGACTCCGCGACAGGCGATGGAGATGCTAAAGGTGAAATCACTTTCGACTGGCGTGAATCTGCGCGAAGCCCTCGATCGACTCAGATCTCTGGTTGCACAGAGAAATGCAAACTCGGTAGCCCACCTTGAGGGGCACGTAGAGGGCGAAATCGAGCCGGAGTATCCGCTGGTGCGCCATGAATTCGTCGCTTCCTCGTCCTCAGCACCTGTATCTATGTCTACTGTTGCTGAGACTCACGCGCAGCAGTCCTCACATATACCGGATGATCAAACGAGTCAGGAAAGAGATAGCCAGCAAGAAGATCACCAGTCCCAGATTATTGAGATGCGAGTGTCGGCTCCTGTGCGTTTTGATGAAGAGGAAGATCCAGAGTTGGAAAATCTCGACTTGCCGCTCGAATTTACTGATAAGCAATTAGAGTATGCACGTAGCAAGATCGGTGAATTGCGCGAATCTCAGGGAGCTAGCATTGCCAGCCCGAAACGCCTCCAGGCTCTCGGCAATGTTGTAGGCGACCAGATCAGTCAGGAACAATTGCAAAAACTCATCGATGGCATTTGGAGCGTTTCTGCACTCAAAAAATTGAAGATGGATCAGGTTGAGGCATTGATCTCCTGGGCCAAGCAGGATGACTTTGTTGATGAAGTGCAGGCAGCACTGACTGTACTGGAGGAGGATCGCTATGCGCGTGGTAACCGGTGAGGCCAAGGGGCGCAAGTTAAAGACCCCCAAAACGGTCGGGACACGCCCCATTATGGATCGTGTAAAGACAGCGCTCTTTGACATTCTTTCGACGCAGGTTGAAGATACTCGCGTCCTGGACTTATTTGCCGGTACGGGGAGTGTCGGCATTGAAGCGCTCAGTCGCGGTGCTCAGCATGCCACGTTCATTGAGATGAATCCCAAGATTTTGAAATTAGTGCGCGAAAATTTGCAAATTACTCAGCTTGCAGATCGCGCAGAGACCTTGCATAGTGATGCCTTCAAATTTCTGCAAGCTCATCAGGTACGACCCTCTTCACAAGACGCACAGACACCACATGTTCCAGCCCTTTCTTCAGTTGCTGGCCGACAACGAGCATACGATATTATCTATGTGGCTCCCCCTCAATATGAAGAGCTGGCTGCTCGTGCGCTTGCCCTGATCGATAGTTCAACACTGATAGCTAAAGAGGGACTGGTCATTGTACAGATTCATCCTAAGGAGAGAGTGAGTATAGTAGCTGTGGAGTGTCAGCAGCTAGTGCTTACCGACGAGCGCCGTTATGGAAGTACACTATTGATGTTCTATCAACAGCGAGTAGAAGGAGGAGTTGGGCATGATCAATAAACCTGGAGGTGGGCGCTTTGCCTTTATGGATGCCGGCCAGGCGGCTCGACGCCTGGGTGTGGATCGAGTGACCCTTGAATTGTGGGTCAAAGAGGGCCGTATCAAAACGCACCGAGGGGTGGGCCGGGAAGCTTTCTTTCGCGCTGGTGATGTCGAGACGCTTTATAAAGAATTGCACCCGCCAACAGAACTGGCGGCAGCCGTTGCAGCCGACGAAAGCGAAAGTGCTGGTGAGGCCTTGCCTGCCACAGCTGCCCGCAAGAAGCAAGATCCACAGATGCGCGTCTATCTGCGTTTACAGGCTGATGCCAAGTGGTATGATCTCTCTGAAGATGATATCCGTTTCTGGTTTCAGCAGCTTGCTCCTGATGGCTATGAGCGTAACAAGCGCAATGCCGAGCATACGATCAAAAAACTCCAGTATCTTGTGTGTCTGATTGATGAGGCTCAGCAGCGTAGAGTTGACTCAGACTCACAGTCTTGATTGTAAACATGTATGAGTCATCCCGAATTTTTGAGAAGCCCTTCAAACATCTTTTTGCAGGGGTTGCAAGGGGCATAGCCCTTGCCTGAGGTATGGGGCTGTGCCCCATTTCTCGCTTTTCTTGCGCCGCCAGAGGCGGCGCAAAAGGGAAAAAAAGTATTTCGGGTCCAATTCGCTAGATCGCGACGTACCCCGATCCCCGACAGAGGGCGGCTGCCCTCTGCACTCCCGCTTTTAAAAAG
>Ga0207416_1001158_pt1 | contig 37434 bp, 45 predicted proteins | sample PaiPotPPM11metaG_FD_184107 | JGI IMG/M metagenome (GOLD analysis project Ga0207416, IMG submission 184107) | Iron sulfur acid spring bacterial and archeal communities from Banff, Canada, to study Microbial Dark Matter (Phase II) - Paint Pots PPM... ...
GAGGCGCGAGGCCTGCTCAAGCGCTTCGGCATGACAGCCAAGGAATCGGACTATGCCGGCGACATGAGCGGCGGGCAGAAGCGCCTGATCGAGATCATGCGCGCCCTGATGCTGCACCCGCGCCTCCTGCTCCTCGACGAGCCGATGTCGGGGGTGCACCCGTCGATCATCGGCGAGATCGCCTCCTACCTGGAGGCGCTTCGTGACGAGGGCCTGACCATCTGCATGGTCGAGCACGAATTGCACATGGTCGACCGGCTCTGTGACCCGGTGGTCGTGATGGCGCAGGGAAGGGTCATCGGGCGCGGGTCGATGACCGAGCTGAGACAGCAGCGAGAAGTTGTTGACGCTTACCTTGTCGGTTAGCAGAGAGGCGACAACAGCGCGGCCGGCGCCGTCGCTGCGGGCCGAGCACATCACCTCCGGCTATGGCGGCGTCCCGGTCGTCCGCGACGTCTCGATCGACGTCGGACCCGGAGAGGTGGTCGCCATCATCGGCCCCAACGGCGCCGGCAAGAGCACACTGCTGAAGAGCCTGGTGGGGATCCTCCGGGTGACGGAAGGTCGGATACTGCTCGGCCAGGACGACGTGACCAACCACGCACCTGAGGACCTGGCGCGCCGCGGCGTCGGCTACGTGCCGCAGGTGAACGACATCTTCGAGCCGCTCACCGTCTACGAGAACCTGGAGATGGGCGGCTACCTGCTAAAAAGCGACCAGATCAAGAAGCGCGCCGACGAGGTGATGGACGTGTTCCCCCAGCTTCCGCCGATGCTCAAACGCCGCGCCGACAAGCTGAGCGGCGGCGAGCGCAAGATGCTGGCGATCGCGCGAGTCCTGATGCTCGATCCGAAGGTACTGATCCTCGACGAACCCACCGCCAACCTGTCGCCAAAGCTGGCGGATGGGCTCTTACGCGACCACGTCCGTCGACTGGCGAATCTGAACAAAGCGGTGTTGTTGGTAGAACAGCGGGCACGCGCGGCCATGGAGGTGGCGGCCTGGACGATGGTCCTGGTCTCCGGTTCCACCAGGCTCGAAGGTCGCCCGGGCGAACTCCTCGGGCGCCAGGATTTCGAGGGATTGTTTCTGGGAGCCGCGACCGGCCATGGCGTGCCCGGCGGCTCGGAGGAGGTAACGAAGGCATGAAGCTATTGATGTTCCGCGAAGGCAACGAGCGACGGCTGGGCGTGATCCGTGAGGGATCGTCCGACGACGTTATTGATGTCAGTCAGCTCGCCAAAGGGAACGGTTCGCCGGCGGCACCGGCGGACATCCTGTCTCTGATCGAGAGTGGAGACGACGGTCTCAAGCGGCTGCGCGAGCTGGTCTCGTCCTCCAGAGCCTCGGACAACAAGGCGGTGGTGCGCAAGGTCAAGGATCTACGACTTCTCGCACCATTGGATCCGCCGACCGGGAACGTGCTCGCGATCGGCCGCAACTATGAGAAGCACGCGACGGAGAGCGCCAAGGCCTGGGGGGAGCAGGTGAAGCCGCCGACGATCTTTACCAAGGCGCAAACCTCGATCACCGGGCCGTATGACGACATTGTGATCGATCCCGCAATCAGCGAGCAGATCGACTGGGAAGCTGAGCTCGGTGTCGTTATCGGGCGGCGCGGCGCCAATATCAAGACGGCCGACGCGGATCGCTACATTTTCGGATACACCATCGTTAACGACGTGACAGCGCGAGACATCCAACACCACTGGGGCGGCCAGTTCTTCAAGGGTAAGAGCCTGGACGCCTCATCGCCGGTCGGCCCGTGGATTGTGACCGCAGATGAGATCCCTGACCCGCAGAATTTGAAAGTGATGCTCCGCGTCAACGGCCAGGTCAAGCAAGACGGCAACACCGGGGACATGATCCATTCGGTGGCGGAGATCATTCGCTGGCTGTCGGTAGGGATGACCCTGTTGCCTGGCAGCCTGATCGCCACCGGTACCCCGGACGGAGTCGGCTTCGCGCGCACTCCCCCGGAATACCTGAAAGCCGCAGACGTCATGGAAACCGAGGTTCAGGGCGTCGGCCTACTCCGCAACAAGATGGTTGCGGCCCAGGTGCTTGCCGGGCGTTAGTCGATAGCCCGACGGCGGAATCCGGTCACTCCCACGTAGCTGAAGCCGACCAGGGCAACGGTCAGCATCAGGGCGGCGATCCAGGTCGTCATGTGCGGACCGTGCGGTATTAGCGAGGATCGGATCCCCTCGCTGACGTAGGTGATCGGGTTGAAGAGCGTCACGACCTGGAACCAGGGCAGGCGGCTCAGAGAGGGCCACGGGTACTGCGTGCAGCCGGTAAAGATGATCGGGGTAAGGACGATCGCGAACATGATGTTGATCCGGTTGGGTGGGGTAAGGGTGCCGAGGGTCAGGCCGAGCGCACCACCAGCGAGAGAGCCGACGACGAAAAAGAAGACCAGCAGCGGCAGGCGGCCGAGATCGAAGGGCACGCTACCGAGGACAAGGTAGCCGACGGGAAACATCACGACTCCGGCGATCAGGGCTCGGATCGCTGCGAAGACGATCTTCTCCAGCGCTACGAGGCTGGTCGGAATCGGCGCCAGCAGCCGGTCCTCGATCTCTTTAGTGAATGAGAACTCGATCACCAGCGGAAAGGCGACAGCTTGCACCGCAGTGATCGCTACCGTCAGGGCGACGATCCCGGGGAACAGCTGGGCAGCGTAGCCGGCGCGGGTGAAGCCGAGGTCGGCAAGCACACGCCCGAAGACGAACAGCATGAATAGTGGCTGGAGGATGACCTGCGCGAGGAAGGCCGGGAACTCGCGGATCGTCACCGTGATGTCGCGGTTCAATATCGCGCCGAAAACGGCCAGGTAATTTACGGGCGCGTTGCGCTCCGAAGCAACCGCCACAGCCATCAGCGCAGCGCCCTGCCGGTCAGGTGGATGAAGACGTCCTCGAGTGACGGCTTGCCGATTGCGAGCTCCTGCAGCTCTGCCTGGGCTTCCGTAACCACGCGCGCGACTGGCGCGACAATCAACGGTGCCTCGACGGTGACGTAAAGCCGTAGGCGCAAAGGACCGCTCGAATCGGGCTGGGGCGGCGGTCCTTGAGGTGGGGCTCCTCGCGGCGGCCCGCCCATCATTGCCGCCCAAGGCCCGCCCATTCCCGCCGGTGGGCCGCCCTGGTCCTTTGTCACACGCTCGATCTTTTCCACGCCGGCGATCGCTCCCAGTGCCGCAACCAGTTTCTCGCGGTCAGCCTGGTTGGTTTTGATTCCGACTTCGAGAGTGTTTTTTCCGGGAACAGTCGCGGTCAGCGCCTCCGGGGTGTCCATAGCCAGGATCTTGCCGTGGTCCATGATGCCGACCCGCTCGCAGAGCTGGGTGGCTTCATCCATGTCATGAGTTGTGAGGATCATCGTCACGCCCCGACCGCGCAGTTCGCGAATGCGGTCCCAGACGAAGAGGCGGGCCTGCGGATCGAGTCCGGTCGTCGGCTCGTCGAGGAATAGAACATCCGGCTCGTGCATCAGCGCACGAGCGATCATGATCCGCTGTGCTTGCCCGCCCGAGAAAAAATCGACCTTATCGTCGGCCCGGTCGGCGAGGCCGAACTGCTCGATCACGGCCTGCGCGCGCCGGCGTCGCTCATCGGCCGGGATCCCGTGGTACGCGGCATGGAAGAGCAGGTTCTGCCGGGCGGAAAGCGAGCGGTCGAGGTTCGACCGCTGCGGGACGACACCAAGACGGCGCCTGGCCCCGACCGGGTCGTGGGTAACGTCGATGCCGGCGATCGTGCCCCGGCCGCTGGTGGGCTTGACCCTCGTAGTCAGGACTCCCACAGTCGTCGTCTTTCCGGCTCCGTTGGGGCCGAGCAGCCCAAAGACCTCGCCGCGGCGGACCTCAAACGACACCCCATCGACGGCATTGACCGGGCGTTTCGGATACCGCTTGACGAGGTTTTCGACCGTCACGGGTGAGATCTCGGCCGCCGGCTCCGGCGTGGTCGCCTTCATTGCCTGCATGGGAAGTAAGTCATCCTAACCGCCTCTTGGCGATTTCTGCCATCATTGGCGCAATGCTTGGCTTTGGCCACTCCTGGATCGTGATCCTGATTCTCCTCGTGATCGTGCTCATCATCTTCGGCCCGGGAAAGCTGGGCCAGGTTGGCGGCGCCCTGGGGAAGTCGATCCGCGAATTCCGCAAGTCATCGAGCGGGCCCGACGAGCCGGCCGGCGGGCGGGACAATGGGGCTGCCGCCAAGACCGACACCGGGCCGGAACCCCGCCGCTAAGACTCAGCCGAACTTCCGCTGAGCATCGCGCCGGTAGGCGCGAGCCGCCAGAGCAAGAAGCGCCACTGACCAGCCTGCCACCCAGAGAACGGCCGTCAGCCGGCTCTCATCGCCTGCCCCGACCGTGATCCATCCCAGCTGACCTTCGTGGTAGAGCGGCAGGTATTTGGCGACGGACCTGACGAAGTCGGGAAGCTGGCTCAGCGGAATGAAGAGTCCGGAGGCGAAGGCGATGGGTAGATAGAGCAGGCTGGCCAATGCGGGTGCCGAGTTCGGGCTGGCGCCATAGCCGATCGAGAGGCCCATTCCGAGCATTGGTAGACAACCGATCACAAGCCAGAGGAGCAACTCGATCCAGTTGCCGGCGCTCATGTGGACCCCACCCAGTGCGGCAACGATGAAGAGCACGATCAGCGAGATGAACGAGAGGGCGAGACCTCCAACAACCGTCGCCAGGATGGCGACAAACGCGGGAAGTGGAGTGGCTCGCTGCAGGAGATCGAACTTGCGGCCCCGCTGCGTCGCGACGCCGATCCCGACGTTGTAAACGACCACGTTGCTGACGGCGTATGTCCCCAGAGAGGCAAGGATGAAGGCACCTACGTTGGCGCCGCCGGCAAAGTGCTTGCCGACATTTGGAAGCCCGAAGAAAACGAAGAACATGACGGGCAGCCCCATCGATATGGCGACGAAGCCGGGAGATCGCCGGTAGACCGTGAGCACAGAGCCGATCTGGCTCGATATCATGCGGCCAATCGGGGCCGTTTCTGCCCGCGGTTTAGCGCTGGCGACGCTCACTGCCTCACCTCCGCCTTCCTGCTCGTCAGTGCGATGAAGGCCTCCTCTAGATCGGCGCCGACGACTTCGAGGTCGCGCAGGCCGATCCCGTCGGAGAAAAGGGCTCGAAGCACCTCCTCAGGATTGTTGCTGAGCAGCTTGACCCGCTCACCGTCGATCTCGAGGTGGTTGAACGGCAGGCGGGCGAAGTCAGTCTCGGTCAGCACCCGATCGCTGGTGAAGCGGACCCGTTTGCCTGCTACCCGCGACTTGATCTGGGTGGGCGTTGCATCGGCGATGATCACGCCGTGGTCGATGACGATGATCCGCTCGGCCAGCTCGTCGGCCTCTTCGAGGTAATGGGTTGTCAGCAGGATGGTCTTGCCCTTGCGGAAGAACTCGCGAATGCTGGCGAGGAAGGCGCGGCGCGCCTCCACATCCATGCCGACGGTAGGCTCATCGAGAAATATCACCTCCGGGTCCCCACAGATTGCGAGCGCATAGTACAGACGCTGCTTCTGGCCGCCCGAAAGCTGCTCGACCTTCCGATCCGCCTGCTCGCTGAGCCCGGCCAAGCCGAGCGCGCGGTCGAGTGGGAGTGGATGCGGATAGTAGGAGCGAAAGAGGTCGACGATCTCGCGCACCTTGAGGACGTCATTGACCCCGGACTCCTGCAGCATGACGCCACAGCGGCTGCGGGCGCGCCGATCGTTAGGGTCCATGCCGAAGAGGCGTGCCTGGCCGGTGGTTACCCGGCGCAGGCCGAGCATCAGGCTGATGGCGGTCGTCTTTCCGGCTCCGTTAGGGCCCAGGATGGCTACCATTTCGCCCTCGGGGATGGATAGGTCCATCGCTTTGAGCGCCTCGACTGAACCGTAGCGCTTGCTTGCCTGAGCCAGCTCGACGACAGCCTGTGGCACGCCGTCATCGTAGTCTGACATGGCGATGAAGGCCGTCCCGGGATCGATACTTACCGTTGAGACGGTCGACTACCACACGGCGGGCGAGCCGTTCCGGATCGTGACCGGCGGCGTGGAGCCGCTCCGCGGCAGGACCATCATGGAGAAGCGCCGCTACGCGTTGGAGCATCTCGACAAGGTTCGCGAGCTGCTCGTCTTCGAGCCGCGCGGTCACGCCGACATGTACGGCTGTTTCGTGACCGAGCCCGAAGACGAAGGCGCCGAACTGGGCGTCGTCTTCTTTCACAACGCCGGCTACAGCACCGCCTGCGGGCATGGCACGATAGCGCTGGTGACCTGGGCCATCGAGTCGTCGAAGATCCAATCGGTCGAGCCAGAGACCGGCGTCGTGGTAGACGTTCCCTCGGGCCGGCTGAGTACGGTTGCCACCATCAAAGACGGCCGGGTCCAGTCGGTGCGATTTCGAAACGTTCCGAGCTTTGTCCTCGTGGAGGACCTTGGATTACGTATAGACGGCCGCCAGGTCCAGGTTGCAGTTGCATACGGTGGCGCCTTCTACGCGATCGTGCCGGCGGGTAGCTTCGAGATCCCTGTTGAGCCCGCCTACCTGACGCGATTCATCGAGCTTGGCCGTGAAATCAAGGCGGCGGTGGAGGCTGAGCGAGAGGTGGTGCATCCTCTCAACCCCGAGTTGCGAGACGTCTACGGCGTCATCTTCACCCAGGGCAGTCGAAACGTCACCGTCTTTGCCGACGGCGAGGTCGACCGCTCACCCTGCGGCAGCGGGACCTCGGCGCGACTTGCGCTGATGGACCAACGGCGTGAACTGCCTCGTGGCTCGGCACTGATGCACGAGAGCATCGTGGCCACCCGTTTCGTCGGCCGGGTCGTCGGCGACGATCGGGTGGGCGACTTCCCAGCGGTGATCACGGAGGTCGAGGGTAGTGCCCACTTCACCGGCAACCATGAATTCGTGCTGATGGACCAGGATCCGATCGGCACGGGATTCCTGCTGAGGTAACGAATGAAGCTGGATGACGTCCTGGGGGATCTGCTCCACAATCCGCTCAATGAGTTCACCAACCGGCGCAATGCGAAAGCCAAGGAGCTGAAAGCGGCGGGGCAGCGGGAGCTGGCAGACGAGGTGACCGCCCTGAAGAAGCCGACCGTACCGGTATGGGCGGTCAACCAGCTGGCTCGAGGAAATAAGGCAGCGCTGGAGCGATTACACGAGACGGGGCAGGGCGTCGTCAAGGCGCAGCAGGGGGCCGTTAGCGGGCGTCGAAATGCGGCTCCAGAGCTCCGCTCGGCGTCGGACCGCTTGCAGCGCGAGCTGGAGGTGGCCGTTCGAACCGTGGCGGATCGTCTACGGACCGATGGTCACGCGGCCGATGAGGCAACCTTGCGCCGCGTCCAGGAGATCCTCCGATTGGGAGCGGTCTCGGGGGGCGAAACCTGGGATCGGTTACGGGCTGGAACGCTGATCGATGAACCTCAAGCGGGGGAGGACATGCTGACGGCTGCCTTCGCCGCACCCGAGCGAACTGCCGTCAACCAGGCTGCCAATACGGAGAAGCGACTGGCCCTCGAGCATGCGCAGCGAACGGCCAAGCTCAACGAAGAGGAGGCGCAGCAAGCCGAACAGACGGCGAAGAGATTGCGTGAGGAGGCCGATCGAATGGCTGCCGATGCCAGGCGAGCGAACGATAAGGCCAGGCAGGCGGAGAAGGAATCGGAACGCGCGGCCGCGACCGCAAAGGCGTCACGTGACGCGGTGCGGAAGCTTGGGGGGCGCTAGCTCGCTCGAACCGGCCGTGTTAGCGCGGCGATCGCACCAAGTGCAAGATAAGTTCCACCGACGGCGTACTGTCGTCCTCTGGCAAAGCCCTTGTGCCGCATCAGCCATTGACCGAAGGTACCGCTGAGCAGCGCGTAACAGGTGTCGGTGCATAAGCCGATTGCGACCAGGATCACGCCAAGCGCTGCGATCTGCAACCTGATCGAACCGTGGTACGGATTTACGAACTGTGGAAGAAAAGCAACGAAGATAGAGCGGTCTTGGGGTTCAGTACCGCGATGACGAAGCCCTGCGCAAACACCCTCCGAAGGGACGCGGGAGTGGCTGCGCGCGCGACCGAGGCGTCGTCCTCCCGCGATAGTAGCCGCCGAACGCCCAGGTACACGAGGTAGGCGGCACCAACGTATTTGACGGTTGCAAAGGCGACCGCTGAGGGCTCCAGGATTGCAGACAGACCGAACGCGGCGGCAACCGTCAGCACGAGGCCCCCGGCTGCCGCGCTGAGGGCCGAGAGCAAGCCGGCCAGGCGTCCCTGGTCGATGGCTCGAGCCGTGATGTAAAGGACGTCCGGCCCCGGGATCGTTACCAACACGAGCGCCGCCAGCATGAAGACGCCAATCCTGTCCGGCATCAGCCCAACCTACAGGGAAAGGACGGGACTAGCGGGTCTGTGCACCCTGCCTAAGGACAGCGTGCAGGACGATCTCCGTGCCTGCCAGTGCCTTTGAGACCGGGCAGCCCTTCTTGGCGTCGTTGGCGATTTTATTGAACGTGGCCACATCGATCCCTGGAACGGTTCCTTCCGTCTCCAGTTCCAGCTTCGTGATCGTCCAGCCCTTCTCGGTCTTCTCGAACTGGACCTTCGCCTGGGTCGAGATCTCCTGCGGCTGATGCCCTGCTTCGCCGAGCGCGCCGGCAAACGCCATGCTGAAGCAGCCAGCCTCGGCGGCGCCGATCAGTTCCTCCGGATTCGTGCCGGTACCCTCTTCCATCCGCGACTTGAATGAGAAGCGTCCCTCGAAGGCGCCGCTCCCCAGTCGCATGGTTCCGTTTCCGTCCTTGAGCCCGCCGGTCCAGCGAGCCTGTGCGCTGCGTGTTGGCATATCGGTCCTCCTGAATGGCGTAATCCTGCCTTTCGATCCTATGCCCTAGCCGGCTGGAGCGTTGGCAGGGAGTACGGGCAAGCTAGCGCCGTCGCTCGCTCGAAGTACCGCTCGGTTGCCAAGGGGTGCCTTCAGTTTCAAGTCGGCTGTCGCCATGTTGCCCACTGAGCCGACCCCTGCACACGGACCGTTTGGATACTCATGATCGATGACCGGTCCCAGCCGCACCTCGGTAGCCGTCTCGGTGGCCTGCGCCTGGAACTGGCCGACGCACCAGCCGTTCTTGCTCCATGTCACGTTGACCTGAATCTGGCGAGGATCGTTGCCCGGAGGCAAGAGTCTTACGGACTGAGCTCAAGTGCGATCTCGGTGCCGCCACTACGCTGCTAGACGAACAAACCAACCACGAACGCTGCTGGGAGACCGATGACCAGGAGTGTGGTTACGGCCAGCGCTTTCCAGTTCCGGGTGATTTGACTCAGGGCAGACACTCCGCGGTTACCTCGATTGCCCGCAGCCGCTGAGCCTGGTTGCGACCCTGGATCGCGGCGATCAGTAGCGTGACACCAGCCCGGGCGCAGGCGGCGAGCCGGTCCTTGATCAGGCCAGGCGGGCCGGCCAGCGTGATTGCATCGACGAGTGCGTCGGGCACACGCTTGATCGCTTCCAGCTTGCGGCCGCCCAGGTAGAGCTCCTGGATCGCCGTCGCGTCTTCAGCGAAGCCATACCGGCTCACGGTCTGCTTATAGAAGTTCTTGCTGCGGGACCCCATACCGCCTACGTAGAGAGCGACCCAGGGGCGCACCTCGTCGCGCGCACGCGCCGCGTCATTGTCGACGAGCACGCGCATGAAGGGAGATATTTCGATCGATTCGAGCGAACGTCCCCCTTTGACGGCGCCGGCTCTGACCTCGTCCAGAAAGATGTCGCGGTGTTCCGGCGAGTAGAGGGTGGGAATCCAGCCGTCGGCGACCTCGCCCGTCAGGCGCAAACCCGCGGGCGTTAGGGTCGCGAGGAAGACCGGAATCTTGTCTCGTACGGGATGCATCTGCAGCTTGAGCCCCTGGGTGAGCTGAAAGACCTCACCTTCGAACCTCAGCGCGTCGCGGCGAAGGACCGAGCGAACGATCTGCACCGTTTCGCGCATGCGCCGGACCGGGCGATCGAAGGGCACGCCATGCCAGCCGCCGATCACCTGGTGACCGCTGGTTCCGAGTCCGAGGATGAAACGGCCGCCCGAGATCAGGTCCATGGTCGCAGCTGTCTGCGCGATCAGCGCTGGAGTGCGGCTGAAGACGTTGATGATGCCCGTACCGATCCGTATCCGTGTCGTCTTGACGGCAAGTCCGGCAAGAATCGAGATGGCATCAGTGCCGTAGGCCTCCGGCATCCAGACCGAATCGAAGCTGAGCTCTTCCGCTCTCAGAGTGAGCTCGAGCATTTCATCGAACGAGAGGTTTGCCTCGTAGGGGAGGGCGAGGGCGAGCTTCACCAGACGGAGCTTAAACCGGCCCCCTCCCCGGCCCTCCCCACACGGGGGAGGGAGCATCCCCAGGACAGGGGAGGTGCCTGCGTCGATGAAGTTGTAACTTACTCACATGGCACAAAGCAGTACGGTCACGGCAGCAGCGGCGGGAACTATCTCCTTCGGTGGCGACTTGCCGGCAAACCGGTTCGGCTTTGGAGCCATGCGCATCACCGGTGAGGGCATCTGGGGCGAGCCGAAGGATCGCCAGGAGGCGATCCGGGTCCTGAAGCGGGCGCTGGAGCTCGGCGTTACCCTGATCGATACCGCAGATTCCTACGGCCCGGAGGTCAGCGAGCGTTTGATCGCCGAGGCGCTCTATCCCTATCCGGACGAGCTTGTGATTGCGACCAAGGGAGGCCTGCTTCGCCCGGGTCCGGGCCAGTGGACGCCTGACGGCCGTCCGAAGCACCTGCGGGAGGCATGCGAAGCCAGCCTGCGGCGGCTTCGTGTCGACGAGATCGATGTCTACCAGTTCCACCGGCCCGACCCCAAGGTCCCCTTCGACGAGTCGGTTGGCGCGCTCCTCGAATTGAAGGACGAGGGAAAGATTCGCCACATCGGGCTCTCCAACATCACCCGCGAACAGCTGCAGCAGGCCGAGAAGATCACTCCGATCGTCTCGGTGCAGAATCGCTACAACCTCAATGACCGCGCATCGGAGTCTGTGCTGGAGGCATGCGAAGAGGAAAGCCTCGCCTTCATACCGTGGGCGCCGCTGCAGGTAGGGGAGATGCCGGGCGAGGTCGAAGAGATCGCGAAGAAACACCGCGTTTCCACCAACCAGGTCCTGCTGGCCTGGTTGCTGCATCACTCACCGGTCATGACTCCCATCCCGGGTACCTCGAAGGTCGCGCACCTCGAAGACAATGTGGCCGCGGCGAGCCTAAAGCTGGAGCAATCTGACCTGGAGGCAATCGACCAGCTGACCAAATGAGCGTAGTCGTCGCCGTCCTGCTCACGACCTTCCTTGCCTCGGCCGTCGAAGCGATCGAGATGGTGACCATCGTGGTCGGAGTCGGCGCGACACGCGGCTGGCGGTCGACGCTGATCGGCGCGGCGAGCGGCTTCGCTGTCCTCGCAGTGGTGGTGGTTGTTGCCGGTGCCGCGCTTCAGGCCGTGCCGATTGGGGCGCTGCGCCTGATCGTGGGGGCTCTGCTCCTCGTCTTCGGCCTTCAGTGGTTCCGAAAGGGCATCATGCGCGTGGCTGCCCGCGGTCTTGCCGGGATGAGCGAAATGGAGTTCGACGCCGCGGAGCGCTGGCAGAAGCCCGGTCTGGACTGGACGGCCTTCGTGCTCAGCTTCAAGGGCGTCGTGCTGGAGGGGCTCGAGGTCGCTTTCATCGTCGTCTCCTTCGGTGCCAACGCCAACCAGCTGGGGGTGGCCGCGATTGGCGGTATCGCCGCGGTCGTAATCGTCGGCGGCGTCGGTCTTGCGGTCCACCATGTCGTCAACCGGATTCCGCGCAGCCTTCTTCAGCTGGTAGTTGGCGTCATGTTGACCACCTTCGGAACCTTCTGGGCGATCGAGGGACTTGGAATCAGCTGGCCGGCCAGCGACGGCGCCATCCTCATCCTGCTCGTGCTTTATGCGGCTACGGGCGCCATCTACATCACGCTCGAGCGCCGGCGTCAGCTCGGCTTCAGTTCGGGTAAGGCGGCATGACCCCGCCGCTTTCCTGGATCGTCGGATTCGGGCGCTTCTGGTACCACTTCATCATCGGCGATGACTGGACGATGGCGGTGGCCGTTGCCATCGGCCTTGTCGTAACCGCCGTGCTGAATGCTCGCGGCATCCTCGCCTGGTGGCTGATCCCGCTGATCGTGATCGCCATGTTGGGCATCAGTCTCCGCCGCGCAAGCCAGCACCGTTGAGCGACTTGGCCGTCGTCGGCCTCGCCACGATGGGCCAGAACCTTGCCCGCAACCTGGCGAGCAGAGGTGTGAAGGTCTCAGTCTTCAACCGCACTACCTCAAGGACTGACGAATTCATCAGGGAGCACGGAGGCGAAGGCAACCTCGAGGCCGCACACAGCGTCGAGGAGATGGTCCGGCAGCTGTCCCGTCCGCGCGCGATCCTGGTGATGGTCAAGGCCGGTAAGCCGGTCGATGAGACGATTGGTCAGATCGCACCCCACCTGGAGCGCGGTGACCTCTTGATCGACGGCGGCAACTCATACTTCCTCGACACCGTTCGCCGTACCGATGAGATGGAGAAACGCGGCCTGCAGTTCCTCGGGACGGGAATCTCGGGTGGGGAAGAGGGAGCGCTCCACGGGCCGAGCATCATGCCAGGCGGATCGCGGGCCGGCTACCAGCAGGTCGAATCGATCCTGACCAGGATCAGCGCCCATGTCGACGGCGATCCTTGCTGCACCTACATCGGTCCAGGCGGCGCCGGCCACTACGTGAAGATGGTGCACAACGGCATCGAATACGCCGACATCCAGCTGATCGCCGAGGCCTATGACCTCCTGAGTCACGCCCTCGGGCTTGGAGCCGACCAGCTGGCGGGCATCTTCCGCGAGTGGAACAAGGGCGACCTCGAGTCCTACCTGATCCAGATCACAGCGGAGGTGCTCGCCAAGCGTGATGCGGCGACGGGTAAGCCGCTCGTCGACGTCATCCTCGACGAGGCAGCGCATAAGGGCACCGGCAAGTGGGCCTCCCAGTCGGCGCTCGACCTGGGTATCCCGGTGACGGCGATCACAGAGGCCGTCTTTGCCCGATTCCTGTCGGCCCTCAAGGCGGACCGCCAGGTGGCGGCAAAGGAGCTGAAAGGGCCGTCCGGCAGGCGCGCTTCGATGCCCGAGAGCATCATCGACGACGTTCGGGCGGCGCTCTATGCCTCCAAAGTGGTCGCCTACGCCCAGGGATTCGAGCAGATGCAGGCGGCATCGAACGAGAACCACTGGGATCTCAAGCTGGGCGACATCGCGCGCATCTGGCGCGGCGGCTGTATCATCCGTGCTCGCTTCCTCAACCGGATAACGGAAGCCTATGCGGCGCAGCCGCAATTGAAGAACCTGCTTCTAGCGCCCTATTTCCGCGACGCCATCGGCCAGGCGCAGGATCCCTGGCGTCGGGTGATCACCCTGGCCGTCGAGTCCGGCATCCCCGTGCCGGCATTCTCGTCCTCGCTCGCTTACTACGATGCCTACCGCCGCGAGCGACTCCCGGCGAACTTGATCCAGGGCCTACGTGACTGCTTCGGCGCTCATACCTATCACCGGACCGATCGAGAAGGCTCCTTCCACACCCGCTGGGGTCAGGACGGCACGGAAGTAAAAACCGAAGAGGTCTAGCCGGCGACGGCGACCTCGGAGTCGATGGGCTCCTCCATCTGAACCTGGGGCATCCGGCGGCGTGGCCGCAGCGCGACCAGGGTGACGAAGACGGGCGTAGCGAAGAGCAGCGCCGCGCCCGCGATCCGGATAGGCGGAAAGGGGTTGCCACTGAGAAGCACGCCGAAGAACGTTGCCCAGGCTGGCTCGGTCAGCAGGACGATCGCCGACGTAGTCGCGGCAAGCTGGCGCTGGGCCCATACCTGGACGAAAAGGCCGAGTGCGGTGGCAAGGGAGGCGGTGATGGCGATTGCCACCAGCACCGAGGGTGAGGGCAGCGGGAAGCCGCCACCCATTGGAAGCAGCGCAGCGAGCACGAAGATTGCCAGCGCGCTGACGGTCTGGCCGACCGTGAGCGAGATGCTGTCGTGATGATGCGAGAAACGTGCCACCAGGATGATCTGGACGGCGAAGCCGAAGGCGCTGAGTGCGACCAGGAGATCGCCGAAAGCCAGCTGCCGCGGCAGAGCGCCGACCAGCAGGAGCAAGCCGACAACCGTCAGGCCCACACCGGCGAGCGTCACCCGGGGGACGCGGACCCGATAGACCAACCATTCGATCGCTGGGACGAGGACAACGAAGAGCCCGGTGATCAGGCCGGCGTCGCTGGCCAGCGTCAGGTGGAGGCCAAGCGTCTGGACTACGAAGGCTAGACCCATGAAGACTCCGATCCATGACCCGGCCAGCACTGAGCGCCAGCGCAGATGGCGCAGGAAGGGAGTCCAGAGCGCTACGGCGAGGGCGAAGCGATAGGCGAGGAAGGCGGCGACCGGAAATGCCACGATCGCGTCCTTGACCACGACGAAGGTCCAGCCCCAGATGGCGGTGATGCCGAGGATGGCGAGCAGGCGAAGGAGAGAGCTGCGGTTACTCATCGCACCTCGTGCCGGCTGCGGAAGCGGCGTACCCGCTCGCGGTTGCCACAGGTGGCGGCGCCGCACCATTGCCGGCTGCGATTCTTGGAACCGTCGAGAAAGAGCCAGTGGCACTGGTCGTTGGCGCACACCTTCAGCCGGGGCGCCTGGTCTCCAAGCTCGATCAAGGACACCAGCAGGTCGGCGATCAGGCCGTCCCACTGGTCACCGACCGGCTTGAGGCGGCCGTGGGAGTCGAGCCTGTAGACCACGCTCTCGAGCAAATGGCCGAGCTGCCGTTGGTAGGAGGAGGGGCTTGTCAGCAGCGCGCGGGCAGCCTCCCGAACCAGACGCAACCGGTCCAGCTGGCTGCGGGTCGGGGCCGTTCCGAGCCGGATTCCCATTCGCGAAAGGAACTCGACCGCGGTCTCGCTGGAATCGAGATGATCGTGAGCCGGGATCCAGTGAGCGCCATCCGCCGACCCGACGTCGCGGGCTTCAGGCTGGTGGTAGCTGTTGGCTACCGCCAGCAGGTGGTCGAGTGGCCGGGGGCTTGTAATGGGCATAACTGCTTATGCATATTACCAGAGCGCGGTCTTTCGCCGCGTTCCGATCGGGTCTCGGACCGGTTTAGGTTTAGCTCGCCTGGCGCAGGCTGCTGAGCAGCGGTGAGCCGATCAGCACGTCCGCGGTGGCGAGGTTGGTCGCCAGCGGCACGTTGCAGACATTGCAGATGCGAAGCAGCGTCTGGATGTCCGGCTCGTGCGGGTGCTTGTCGAGCGGGTCGACCATGAAGAGTACGGCGTCGATCTCGCCCTGGACCACTCTTGCGGCGATCTGGACGTCCCCGCCAACCGGGCCCGACTCGAGGCATTCCACATCGAGTCCAACTTTGCCGCTCAGCAGGCGCCCCGTCGAGGCTGTTGCCACCAGTTCGAACTCGGCCAGCCGAGCACGGTTGAAGGTGGCGAAGGCGACCAGGTCGGCCTTCTTGCCGTCGTGGGCGATGATCGCGAGCCGGGGAACTCGTTGCATGGGTGAGCAGTCTACCCGGTGAAGGTTAAGAATGGGTATGGACGACCGCCCAGAATCTTGAGCCCATCTTTGGTGTGGATGCCACAAGCCAATTCGTTCACCTGCCAGACTGAGTGCCGCCGGATGTTTCATTTCGTCACCCACGACCTCAACAACCTGCTCGCCACCTACGGCTACCTGGCCGTACTCGTGTTCGTAGGCATCGAGAGCATCGGCATCCCCTTTCCAGGCGAGACGATGCTGGTGACGGCGGCAATCTATGCCGGCACAACCCATCGGCTCAGCATCGTTATCGTGATCGCTGCCGCCGCGACGGGGGCAATCCTTGGCGACAATTTCGGCTACGCGATCGGACGTGCCGGCGGCTACCGGCTATTGCGTAGATACGGGAAATACATTCGGCTGGAAGAGCCGCGACTCAAGCTGGGTCAGTACCTTTTCCGCAAACACGGCTCCAAAGTCGTCTTTTTCGGTCGCTTCGTCTCCATCCTGCGGACGTTCGCGGCCTTCCTGGCCGGCGTGAACCTGATGCTCTGGCGCCGGTTTCTCGTCTACAACGCCGCCGGCGGCATCATCTGGGCAAGCATTTACGGGATAGGCGCCTACCTGCTCGGGGGCAGGATCGCCACCTTCTCGGCACCGGTCAACATTGGGCTGGGCGTGGTCGCGGTACTGGCGATCATCGCGGGGATTCTCTTCCTTCGCTCAAACGAGGCCCGCTTGGTACGGGAGGCCGAGAAGGCGATGCCGGGGCCGCTCGAGCGCTACCGCTAAGACCGGCGGCGCGAGATAATCAGGGAATCATGCCACAGGCTGTCTGGACCGGCACCATCAGCTTCGGGCTCGTCAGCGTCCCGGTGAGGCTCTACCCGGCCACTCGCCGCAAGGATGTCCGGTTCCACGAGATCGACCGAGCCACGGGACACAGGATCCGGCATCAGCGGGTCACCGAGTCGGTCGCGCCAGAGCCGGTTCCGGAACCACACGCGCTATCAGTTGAGCCGCGACAGGCGCGCATGGTCTCCCGGGAAGCGGTCGCACCCTCGCTGGTCGAGGACCGCGCTCCGGTGACCCCTGCACCCGTGCCCGCTTCAGAAATCGTCCGCGGCTTCGAGGTTGGCCCCGATCGCTACGTGACCCTTGAGCGGGAGGACCTGGCTGAGCTCGCCCCGGAGCAGACTCGAACCATCGACGTCGAGCAGTTCGTGGACGCAGGCGCAATCGACCGGGTCTACTTTGATCGGAGCTACTACGCGGTGCCGGACCGCGACCACGCCCGCCCCTACGCCCTTCTCACGGAGGCCATGCGAGAGACAAAGAAGCTGGCCGTCTGCTGGTTCGTGCTGCGCCGGAAGCGGTACCTGTCGGCAATCCGTGCCGACGGAAACCTGATGATCCTGACGACGCTGTTCTTTGCCGACGAGATCGTTCCCCGCGAGGAGCTCGAGCCGCGCCCGGTGGCCGATCTCAGCAAGCGGGAGCGGGAGATGGCACAGCTGCTGGTCAATACGCTTTCCGGACCCTTCGAGCCGGAGCGCTATCCGGACGACTATCGGCAGCGGGTACAGGCCCTGATCGAGGGGCGGGCGAAAGATGCCCGCCAAAGCGCGAGCCCGGTCCAGGGCCGGAGTGCGGGGGTCGACGAGCTGATGGCGGCGTTGCAGGCCAGCGTCAGCGAGGCGCGGACCCAGCGGAATCTAAAGCCGCACTCACCCGCACGCAAGAAACGAAAAACTGCCTAGCTGGCGAACACCGCGTCAGGCGGCAGCCTGCTTCGTGTCAGTTCGAAGCCTGACCGCCGACCCTCGCGGTGCGAGCTGGCCCAGAAGTATCAGCAGGATGGCCCAACCGATGTAGAGGATGGTGCTGCTGATATAGGGGCCGGGAGTTCCCTGGGCCTCGAGTATGAAGAGCGTATTCGGCCAGGTGTTGAGAGAGGCGTGAAAGAGAAGCACAAGGAACAGGCTCCCCCCGCTTCGATTCCAGATCCAGCCTGAGATCACCGACAGAGAAATCGTGCGGGCGATGAAGAAGGCGATCGGTAGATGGCTCTGCGGGGTCGACGCGATGAGGAAGAGAGGCAGGTGCCAGACTGTCCAGCCGACGCCGATGACGAGCGACGACTGAAGAATGCCAAGCCGATTCTGCAGCCGGGGCTGGCTGTATCCCCGCCAGCCGACCTCCTCGCCGAGCGGCCCGCCGAGGATCAGGACGAAGGCGAAGGTCGCGGGAAAGGCCAACCAGCGATCAGCCTCGGTCAGCCCAGGGAAGGTGCCTCCCTTCAGAAAGTGCAGGCCAAGAACCGCGAAGCGAAGCAGGGGAGGCAACAGTAGAGCCGCGGCATACCACCGGAGAGGTACTCGCCATCTAACCCCCTGGTTCAGCAGGGCTAGCAAGCCCCGCCTTCCAGAAGATTGACCGGTCATTGCCACCGCCGAGAAGAGAGGGCCGAAACCCCCGATGAGCACCAGCGACCCGCTGGCGCCCCCGGGAAGGGTTACGAGGCCCTTCTCCGCGGCGATCACGAGCAGCCAGCAAGACCAGGAGATGGCAATTGCGCCGATATAGAAGGCGACGACCGAGCGAATTGGAGTCGTGTCCCGGTTCGTCATCCAGCAGGGTGTAACGGGACCGTGCGGCGAGGCTTGCCGAACTCGTCAGCGTATTGGCAGGCCGTACGAAATCCAGGGGCCCCGACTGGCGCCCTCGCGGTCGTAGAAACGCTGGGCATCGAGATTGTCGTTCGCCGTTACCCAGTCGAGCCGTAGGTAGCCGGCCTTTCCCGCATATTCGGTTGCGGCCTTCATGCCCAAACGCTCATCGGCCTGAAGGGTATCCAGCAGCGCCTCGATCTTTGCCGCGGGAAAGGGCGTCCGATAAAATCGAAGTACGCCTCGATCAACGGAAGTAGTCGATCCCGATCCCGTTCGGTCGCGCGGCGAACGGCCATTGCGGTCAGGCTAGCAAAGCTACTTGCAATATGTCCTTGCTGCTCAACGTCACGCTGTCCTCCTTCTTCATGAGAGGACAGAATCGCTGAACGCTTCAGGGAGGACACTTTCCCTGCACGACTACATGGAAGCTATCGCGTCTTGACATTCGTTTACGCCGATGTATGCTTCGCGCATTCGTTGATCCGTTCGCTCCCTGGCAGGAGGGACGCCGATCGATTCCGAGGGGAAGCACCCGGCTGCCACAAGTCAATCTCTGGATGAAAGGCCGGACGGTGGCCAGCCGAAGAAGTTCTTGCGACCGTGTGCGCTGCTTCTTCTCAAAGAGTCACCGGCCCATGGCTACGACCTCCTCGAGCGCCTGGCTGCCTTCGGTTTTCCGCGCGACCCGGGTGGTCTGTATCGAAGCCTGAGGTCGCTGGAAAGCGACGGCCTGGTGCGCTCCACCTGGCTGACGAGCGCTAACGGACACGAGCGCCGTACCTATGAGCTGACTCTCGAAGGCGAACGCTGGCTGCAGGCATGGGCGTCGACCCTCGAGGGCAGCCGCCGCATGCTCGACCGCTTTCTCGGCCGCTACGAGGAGGCAATCCAATCGGCAACACCCACCGTCAAAGCGGAATTCACCGGTACGGGAGGATCACGAATGAGTGAGGGCACGCGCACGCTTGCCCCGGCGTCGCGCGCCGGGATGGTTCGGTTCATTCACTACAGCTTCATGCCCAACCGGCTTGGTTACTGTGGGCCGGACCAGAACACGCTTCTCTTTCAGTACGGTGTTGCCGGCGAGGCTGATCCCGGGTTGCCGCCCGTTCTGACCAAGTTCCTCGGGCCCCTTCCGTACCTGCGCACGATCGCCTCCGCGGCCGGGATTTCGGACATCTTCGATGACCGGGTGGTGGAAGCCTACTGGATCGGTAACAGCCTGCTTGACCACGTCAACGCACGCGAGCTGGACAGTACGCTGCGCGCCCGCTTCGCCAGGGAGCTGTCGCCCAAGCTGATGGAGATGGTCGCCGGCAAGGTGCCGCAGGGCGCGCGGCCTCACCACAGTTTTCATGTCTTCGATGTCTGGCGGCAGGTGGGACGCCTCGAGGGCAACGTCCTTGCCACCATGGACAACTGCCGAATCAGCTGGGGCAGGGTCAGGTCCGTTGATGGCGCCAACGTCATGGTCGACCGTCAGCCGCTCTTGATCGAGGCAGGCAAGCTGGCCCTCGGCAGTCCGCGACCCACGCAGGCAACCCGCCTGCTGGAGGGTCGCGGCTTCGTCACCGCGCTCGAACCGGGCGACATGGTCTCGCTGCACTGGGGCTGGATCTGCGAGCGGATCAGCGATCGTCAGGTCCTCTCGCTCGAGCGCTACACCGGCCAGCACCTGGCGATCGCCAACCAGACGATCTAGGAGGATTTTGATGAAAGCGGTCTTTATCGACGGCGGTGGCGCAGCCCATCGAGCCTTGAGCGCTCCCGGTCAACCGTTTTCCGGGCTGCGTTCAGTCGAGATCGAGCGACTCAACGCCACCAACCTTGAGTCGTTCGACCTGGTGGTCGTTCCGCGCTCCTGTGATGGTGACGCCCTCTACGCGCGCCGTCATCAGTTCGCGCGCTTCCTCAACCGCGGTGGAGTGCTGATTGCCCTGGGTGAGCTCTGGACCAACTGGCTGCCGGGATCTCCCTGGGAACCGGAGTCGCCGGAGGACACGCGACCGCCCGTGCTGGTCGCCCCCCACCCGCTGCTGGATGAGCTCGGTGCCGAGGACCTCTGGTGGCACAAAGATCCGGGGGGTTGGTGCTGTCACGGTCACGTCCGCGTCGCCGAGGGCGTCGAGCGGCTGGTGGCTACACCGGATGGCGGCAGCTGGCTTCATATCGATCGGGTCAGCACGCAAGGGACGATCGTGGCCGCCAGCAACCTCGACCTCGACACGCATGCCTACAACGGCAACGAGACGGCGCGGACGCTGCTCGAGCGACTGATGGCGTGGGCGGCGCAGGAAGTGTCCGCAACCGCTATAAGGCGCTCGGCGCAGAGCCATCGAATCGCAGGCTACTTTTCCGGCGTGTTCTTCCAGCACGGCTTCTTTTCGCGTCGTGACCGGTTCGCCATCGTTCCGGCGCCCGAACTCGGGGCGCTGGACCTGGACGCCTACCCGGCGCTCTGGATCCCGCGTGAAAGCGACCAACGAACACTGGAGGCGAATGCCGGGCGCATCGCCGATTACCTGGACCGTGGAGGAAGGGTGGTCTCACTCGAATCGATCGACCGGTCCTGGCTGCCGGGGGCTTCATGGAAGGCGGGCACCGTCGACATCGGAAACGCCCGCAAGGCCGACCATCCGCTGGTAAAAGCCCTCGGCAAACTGGAGCGCCCATGGCACGCGCACGGCGTGCTCGAAGTGCCGAGGGATGCGGAGATCCTGATCAGCGACCCTGATGGCGGCGTGCTGCTGGCGACCTACGCGGTCGGCCAGGGAAGCGTTCTGGTCAGCACCATGGATCCCGATTCCCACGCCGGCTACGGCTCCTCGATCCCCGATGCCTTCATCGAGGAGGTCGTGGCATGGACTCGCGGGGCGGTGCCGATCCTGGTTTCATGACGCGGACCATCATCAGCCGGCGGGACGCCCTGAAGCAGGGCGCCCTGCTCGGCGCGGCGGTTGCACTCAGCGCATGCGGTCCGTTCGCTCGGTCCGCGCAGCCGGCCGCAACGCCGGGCAAGCGGCTGACGCTCTCCTGGTGGACCGACACCGGCTACCCGTCGCCCTTCACATTTTCGAGCCTGGGGCCCGGTGGGGTGGTCAAGGAAACGCTGCTCTTCGACTCCCTGGTGTGGAAGGATTCCCGCGGCTTTGTCCCCTGGCTGGCGGAATCCTGGAGCGTCGAGGACCAGGGCCGCGCCATCGTCTTCCGGCTGCGAAGCAATGCAACCTGGCACGATGGGCATCCCTTCACCGCCGATGATGCTGCCTTCAGCTTCCGATATTTCTCCAGGCATCCCTTCAGCTGGGCCGACCTGACACCGGTCGCGTCAGCCGTGGCCACCGACAGCCGGACCCTGCGGGTCGAGTTGCCACAGCCGTTCGCCCCCTTCCTGAACAACATCGCGGGCGTCCTGCCCATGATCCCGGAACACATCTGGTCGAAAGTGAGCGACCCGCTTAAGTTCCAGGGGCCGGAGGCGGTGATAGGTACCGGCCCATTTGTTTTCAACTCCTACACCGAGGGACAGGGTGCCTACCTGTTCAAGGCAAACGATCGCTTCTTCGCCGGCCGCCCGGCCTTTCGCGAGCTGGCTTACGTACTCCTGCCGGATGCTCAACAGCCGCTGGCGCTGAAGAATGGCGAGGTCGACAGCGCCTTCAACACCGCCTACGACGTACAGGCCCGTTTCAACAGCGGCGCGTACCGGGTACTGAAGACCCCGCCCCATAGCATCGTGCGGCTTGTCTTCAACGTCAACCGGCCACCCTTCGATCGGGTCGAGTTTCGTCGCGCCATTGCCTTCGGGTTGGACCGAGCACAGATCGCGCAACGGGTGATCCACGGTGATGTGATCGTTGGAAGCCCGGGCATCATCCCACCGGAGACGCCCTGGTTCCGCAGCGACCTGCGCCAGTATCCCTACGATCCTGCAAGGGCCAGGGCGTTGCTCGACCAGGTGGGCTACGACCGTTCGACCACCGTCCAGCTGCTTTCGGAACCGGACACTCCTGATTCGGAGTTGGTCCGGTCGATGCTGTCGGAGGTCGGGATCAAGGTCCAGGTGGTCACGGTCGATCCGAAGACACGGTCGGCTCGTCTCAAGGCGTTCGACTACCAGATGAGCCTGGCCAAGCATATCGGTGTCGGCGGCGACCCGGATTTCCTGCGGCGCTGGTACGTGACCCAGCCCTTCAGCGCCTTTGAGTTCGGCAACGTGATGCACCGGCCGGATTTCAACGCACTGGCGGTGAAGCAGTCGACGGAGACGAACCCGGGGAATCGAAAAGCAATCGTCGACCAGATGCAAGGCATCCTGGCTGATGAGCTCCCCACCCTTGCCCTCTATCACCGGCGCATCTACCTGATCCATCGCGAGTCGACCGGCGCCCACTGGTTCAACACCTGGGGCGGCATCATGGATGGGATTCCTCTACTCGAAAACAAGCTGGCGCTTGTCAGTCGATAGCGTGCGCGGCCTCGCCCGTTACCCGCTATTGCTGCTGGCCCTGTTTTCGATCAGCTTCGCGCTGCCGCGGATGCTTCCCGGCGACCCGCTGCAGAATATGGCGGCAGGCGGCGGGCAGGACGCGCTGATCGCGCTCACGCCTGAGGCGCGCGCCCAGCTGATGGCCTACTACGGGCTCGACCAGCCACTACCGGTTCAGGCCGGCCGCTTCCTTTCGCAGACTCTCCACGGCGACCTCGGCTTCTCGATCAGCTTCACGCGTCCCGTGGCAGCATTGATCCTCGACCGCTTGCCCTGGACCCTTTTGCTGATCGGGGTGGGCCTTTTGGTCGCCGGGGTGCTGGGCTGCGTCGCCGGGCTCTGGGCCGGCTACCAGAGGGGTCGCCACCAGCGCCTGAGCGTAGCGCTGCTACTGGCCGGCTCTCTGCCCGACTTCGTGGTCGGCATCGTCCTGATCCTGTTGCTCGGAGTGATGCTTCCGGTCCTACCGACCAGCGGAGCCGCGACCCCCTTCAACGCCTGCGGTGGCGGCGCCCTCTTCGGCTGCGCCGCCGATGTACTGCGCCATGCAGCCCTTCCGGGACTGGCCCTCACCGTGGTTCAACTCCCCGCCTTCTTCCTTCTGATGCGCGCGGCCGCCCTCGGCGAGCTGGGCCAGGGCTACATCGTGGCAGCCCGGGCCCGCGGTCTGCGCGAGCGCAGCGTAGCCGTCCGCCACGTGGGACGCAACGCAGTGTTACCGGTGATCACCCTGCTCGGGCTTCGGCTGGGGACGCTGCTCGGGGGAGTGGTCGTCATCGAAACCCTCTTCGCCTACCCGGGCCTGGGCCAGCTCACCTACCAGGCGGCGCTGGCTCGAGACTTCCCCGTGCTCCAGGCGCTTTTCCTGCTCGGCGGGATCGCCATCCTCCTGATCAACGCGCTCGCAGACCTGCTGCGTAGAGGAATCGACCCACGACTGAGATTGGAACCGGCTCGATGAACCTCGCCGCCGAAACCCGCACGATCCACCGCCCGCGACTGGGGCCGGGGTCGTGGCCCGCCGGCCGCCCGAGACTGCCCCGCCTGGGCGCCGGCCCGCTCATCGGTATCCTCATCATCGCTCTGGCCGGCGCGGCCGCGCTTGCCGCACCCTTGATTGCCCCATCGGGGCCGCTCGCCTACACCGCCTTGCCGCTGGCTCCGCCGAGTCCTGCCCACTGGCTTGGCGCCAATGACGTCGGTCAGGACGTGCTCGCCCAGCTGCTCTACGGGGCCAGGGTCTCGCTGCTGGTGGGGCTCGCCGCGGCGACCCTTTCTACAGCAATCGCCTGGGGGCTCGGACTGCTGAGCGGGCTGAGCCGCGTTTTCGACGGGCTGGTCAGCGGCCTGGCGGACCTGATGCTGGCCATGCCCCTGCTGCCGCTGATCATCCTGGTGGCGGCATACCTCGGGGCCAGCCTGCCGGTGGTCGTCATCACCCTCGGACTGGTCAGCTGGGGACCGTTTGCGCGGATCATCCGAGGCGAGGTACAGAGCGAGATGCGCAAGCCCTACATCGAAGCTGCGAGGGCGGTGGGCACGACTCCCATCCGGATCCTGATGCGCCACGTGGCGCCCGCCACAGTTCCGACCGCGGTGGCCAAGTTCGTGATGACGGTTCAGTACGCCGTGGTCGCCCAGGCGAGCCTTGGCTTTCTCGGCCTGGGCGATCCGAGCATTGTCAGCTGGGGCGATATGGTCCACCGGGCCGCCGTGAGCCCGCTGGTGTTTCTCGGCGACTCATGGACCTGGCTGGTGGCGCCGCCGGCACTGGCCATCGCAATCCTCGTCGTCGCCTTTGCGCTGGTCGGTTGGTCGCTGGAAGAGAGGACGCTGCCCGGCGTCAGGCGGGCGGCATATCCTTTCCGGAACCAGCCTTCTCGTTTCCGGGATTGACGCCGGTCGAATCCCGCGAGTCGCGCCCGCCGGTCGGGCGGTTGGCGCCGTCCTTGCCCTCGGCCGTGCGCCCTGGCTCGCGCTGCTTGTCCTCCGCCAGCTCGTTTCCGGCACTGGTTCCCGGCTCGTGGGTGCCCGCGTTCGGCTTGTCCTGTACCTGATCGTCTCCCATCTGGATCGCCTCCTATTTTGACTCTAGCTTGGCAGAATCCCCTTCCCTGCCGCTAGGGGCTGATCTGCGGATATGTAAAAAACATACATTGCCAGCGCCTGACATCGCTCCTAACATCATTTGTTGAAGGCAAGCCTCGGGTCGCCGGCGCGCGACCATCGCGACCAACCAACTGTCGGGCATCCAGCAGTCGCTTTTTTCAAGGAGGAGGACAATGGCTGTAAGCGTCCCCTATGGCCGGAAGACGCAGCGTGAGCCAGCCGTCAAGGAAGTTCACATCCTGTGGATGACCGAGGGTCTGGGTTGCGACGGCGACAGCGTCTCGATCACGGCCGCAACCCAACCGAGCCTGGAGGACGTGGTTCTGGGGGCGATCCCCGGACTGCCCAAGGTACACCTTCACAATCCCGTGCTCGCCTATGAGAACGGCGCCGAGTTCATGGGCTTTTTCGAAAAGGCCGAGCGCGGCCAGCTGGAACCCTTCGTGCTCGTGGTCGAGGGATCGATCCCCAACGAGGAGATCAACGGCGAGGGCTACTGGGCGGCCCTCGGTACCAACCCCGCCACCGGACAGCCGATCACGCTCAACGAGTGGATCGACCGGCTGGCGCCGAAGGCTTTTGCCGTGGTCGCGATCGGTACCTGCGCCACCTACGGCGGGATCCACGCGATGCAGGGGAACCCAACCGGAGCCATGGGACTGCCCGACTACCTCGGCTGGTCATGGAAGTCGAAGGCCGGCCTGCCGATCGTCTGCGTGCCGGGCTGCCCGGTCCAGCCGGACAACTTCATGGAGACACTCCTCTACCTTCTGTATCAGACCGCAGGGCTGGCCCCGATGATCCCGCTCGACGACCAGTTGCGCCCCACCTGGCTCTTCGGCAAGACCGTGCACGAGGGCTGCGACCGCGCCGGCTATTACGAGCAGGGTGATTTTGCCAAGGAGTACGGCTCGCCCAAGTGCATCGTCAAGCTGGGTTGCTGGGGACCGGTAGTCAACTGCAATGTGCCGAAGCGCGGCTGGATGGCCGGCATCGGCGGCTGCCCGAACGTAGGCGGCATCTGTATCGGTTGCACCATGCCGGGCTTCCCCGACAAGTTCATGCCCTTCATGGATGAGCCACCCGGCGGTCGTGTCTCTTCGGCGGCGAGCAACGTCTACGGCGGCGTGATTCGTAACCTGCGCAGCATCACCAACAGGACAGTCAACAAAGAACCCAAGTGGCGGCACCGCGGACGGGAGCTGACCACCGGCTACCGGAAAGACTGGTAGGAACCGAGGAGGATAAGAACAACAAATGGCTATTGCGCAAAAGCCGGTCGACACCAAGGCCAAGCAACTGGTCGAGATGTCCTGGGACCCGATCACACGCATCGTCGGCAGCCTGGGCATCTACACCAAGATCGACTTCCAGGCCAAGAAAGTCGAGGAGTGTTACAGCACCTCCTCGATCTTCCGCGGTTACAGCATCTTCATGAAGGGCAAGGACCCGCGCGACGCCCACTTCATCACCAGCCGGATCTGCGGCATCTGTGGCGACAACCACGCCACCTGCTCCGTCTACACCCAGAACATGGCCTACGGCGTAAAGCCACCGCCGATCGCCGAGTGGATCATCAACCTCGGCGAGGCAGCCGAGTACATGTTCGACCACAACATCTTCCAGGACAACCTGGTGGGCGTCGACTTCTGCGAGAAGATGGTCAAGGAGACCAACCCTTCGGTCTGGGCCAAGGCGGAGCGCACCAACGCGCCGCATGCCGCCGAGCACGGCTACCGCACCATCGGCGACATCATGAAGGCGCTCAATCCCTTCGAGGGCGAGTTCTACCGCGAGACGCTGCAGGTCAGCCGCTACACGCGGGAGATGTTCTGCCTGATGGAGGGCCGCCACGTCCATCCCTCGACGCTCTATCCGGGTGGGGTGGGTACCGTTCCGACGGTCCAGCTCTTCACCGACTATATCGTCCGCCTGATGCGCTACGTCGAGTTCATGAAGAAGTGCGTGCCCCTGCACGACGACCTCTTCAACTTCATGTACGAGGCGCTGCCGGGCTACGAGCACGTCGGCGAGCGGCGCATCCTGCTCGGTTGCTGGGGTTCGTTCCAGGATCCCGACGTCTGCGACTACGACTACAAGACGATGGACAAGTGGGGCAAGGCGATGTTCGTCACCCCCGGCGTGGTAATCGACGGCAAGCTGGTCACTACCAACCTGGTCGACATCAACGTCCAGATGCGGATCCTGCTGGGCAGCTCCTACTACGAGGATTGGGATAACTCGGAGACCTTCGTCGATACCGACCCGCTCGGCAACAAGATCGACAAGAAGCACCCCTGGAACCAGACCACCATCCCGAAGCCGCAGAAGCGCAACATGACCCCCGGCGGCAACTACACCTGGGTCATGAGCCCGCGCTGGCTCGACAAGCGCACCGGCGAGCACCTCGCGCTCGACACGGGTGGTGGCGCTATCGCGCGACTCTGGGCAACGGCGCTGGCCGGACTGGTTGACATCGGCTACGTCAAGTCGACCGGCAACAGCGTCAAGATCTACCTGCCCAAGACGGCGACCAAGGGGGAGGTGGAGTTCGAATGGAAGGTGCCGAAGTGGTCCAACGCCATCGAGCGCGACCGGGCCCGCACCTACTTCCAGGCGTACGCCGCCTCCGCGGCTCTGTACTTCGCCGAGAAGGCGCTCGCCGAGCTGCACGCGGGCCGCACGCGGACTTTCAGCGAGTTCAAGGTGCCGGATGAGGCGATCGGCTGCGGCTTCCACGAGGCTGTGCGCGGCGTGCTTTCGCACCACCTGGTCATCCGCGGCGGTAAGATCGCCAACTACCATCCGTACCCGCCGACACCGTGGAATGCCAACCCGCGCGATATCTACGGCACCCCCGGTCCTTACGAAGATGCTGTCCAGGGGACGCCCATCTTCGAGGAAAACGGCCCGGACAAGTTCAAGGGCATCGACATCATGCGTGCCGTGCGCAGCTTCGATCCCTGCCTGCCGTGTGGAGTTCACATGTACGTCGGAGATGGCAAGGTCGTCGAGACTCGCCACTCGCCGATGTTCGGCGCCGGCGACGTCTAAAGGAAGATCGTGCCAGGTGACCGCCTCGAAAGCCTAGTACAGGAGATTGATGCCCTCCCTCCGGGGAGGGCACGCGACAGTGCCGTGGAGATCGTGCGGGAGTTGATGGATCTCCACGGCTCCGGGCTGGAACGGATGCTCGAGCTGATTCACGATTCGAGCCAGGGCGGTCAGCCGTTGATCGACCGCCTGGCCGAGGATCCGGCGGTCTCCGGCCTGCTCTTGCTCCACGACCTCCACCCGGCGCCGCTGGAGGAGCGCGTCAACCAGGCGCTGGCCAGCGTGCGCCCCTACCTGGGGACACACGGCGGCAACGTCGAGCTGCTCGGTCTGAGCGATGGTGTGGCCCACCTGCGACTCGAGGGCAGCTGTCATGGCTGCGCCTCCTCGGCGGTGACGCTCAAGCTCGCCATCGAGCAGGCCCTCAATGAAGCCGCCCCAGACCTCAATGGCATCGAGATCGAGGGAGTTGTAGAGAGCAAGCCGCGGGCGATGCCGGCCGGCTTCATCCCGCTGCAGGCTGTCCCGGCGAAGCCCAACGGCGTCAAGCCGAACGGCCACCAGGCAGCCCCGACCGCGCCCACATGGCAGCCGCTGAGCGGACTTGATGGCATGGAAGATGGGGAATCGCGCACGGTCAGGGTCGCTGACACGGAGACCCTGGTCTGCCGCCTCGGCCCGAGCCTGCTTGCCTACGAGAACCGCTGCGCGGGATGCACCTTGCCGCTTAACGATGGACTGATCGACGGCACCACACTGACCTGTCGTCAGTGTTCGCGCCGCTTCGACCTGGTCCATGCCGGGCGGGGCCTGGACGATCGCGCCCTGCACCTGCAGCCGTTCCCGATCCTGCACGATGTCGGAGGCAAAGCTAGGATCGCGATCCCGGCGCTGACGCGATGAGCCTCGCCGGACTCAAGCGCCTCACCCGGGAGCGGGACCTGGACGAGCATTGCGAGCTGTGCCAGGCTGCCATCCCCGACCTGCACCGTCACCTGTTCGATCCCAGCCGGCGCGACCTGCTCTGCGCCTGCGACTCCTGCGGCCTCCTTTTCTCGGCGAAGGCCGACACGAAATACCGGCTGGTGCCGCGCGAGATCGTGGATCTCGATCAGTTCCGGATGTCTGACGAGCTCTGGAACGAGCTGATGGTGCCGGTCAACATGGCCTTTTTTCACTACAGCACGCCGATGGGCAAGATCGTCGCCTACTATCCGAGCCCGGCGGGCCCGACCGAGTCGCTGCTGCCGCTGGACGCCTGGGCGCAACTGGTGCAGGACAACCCCCCACTGGCGACGCTCGAGCCCGACGTCCAGGCGCTGCTGGTCAATCGGACCGGTAGCGAGTACCGCTACTACATCGCCCCGATCGACGAGTGCTACAAGCTGGTCGGACTGATCCGCAGCCAGTGGCGAGGTCTCTCCGGAGGCACCGAGGTTTGGCGGGCGATCACCTCCTTCTTCGAGAGCCTCAAGGCCAGGGGCAGCGTCCGTGCCTGACCTGACGATAACCGTGGAGCGCGCCGGTGCCATCCCTTACGCTGCCGTGCCAACCCTGGGCTTCACGCTCGGCATCGTAGAGACGGAAGGGATGGAGATCGAGTCTATCTCGCTCCAGTGCCAGCTGCGCATCGAGGCGACCCGCCGCCGCTACAGCAGCGGCGAGAAGCAGCGCCTGGAAGACCTCTTCGGCTCCCAGGATCGTTGGGCGCAGACGCTGCGAACGTTTTTGTGGACCCACGCCACCGTTTCCGTTCCAGGCTTCAGCGGCAAGACCTCGGTGGAACTGCCGGTCGCCTGCAGCTTCGACTTCGAGGTGGTCGCGACCAAGTACATCTACGCGCTCGAGGAAGGCGAGTTGCCCCTCATCCTTCTCTTCTCGGGAACCGTCTTCTTCCGCGATGAGGAAGGATCGCTTCAGATAGCCCAGATCCCCTGGGAGAAGGAGGCGACGTTCCGGCTGCCCGTCTCGACCTGGAAGGACCTGATGAGCTTTTACTATCCGAACGCGGCCTGGCTCTACCTGCACAAGGATGTCTTCGACCGCCTGCTCGACTACAAGACACGTAACGGCATCCCGACCTGGGAGGCGGCGATGGAACGCCTCCTGTCCGAGGCCAGCGCCCAGGTGCGCCCGTGAACGCGAAGGTAGACGCTATCGCCAAGACGGTCATCTACGAGGGCTACCTGCTCTATCCCTACCGCACGTCCAACATCAAGAACCAGCAACGCTTCACCTTCGGCGGTGTCTACCCGCCGGCCTTCGACGTCTCGACGATGCAGACCCAGTGCCTGCTGGAAGCCGGCAAGGATGCGCCGGTCGACGTCACGGTTCGCTTCCTGCACCTGCTGGCCGACGGCCGGGTGGTGGAGCGCACCGTCTCCGCGCCGGGCCCGATCGCCTTCGAGGGGATCGACGGTCGCGCCGAGGTCGAGCGTGAGCTCCTGCGCGATGGCGTGACGCGGCTCACCGTCCGGATCCTGAATACCTCGCCGGTGGAGCCCGCCAATCGGGACGAGGCGCTGCGCCACACCATGCTCTCGACTCACACCATCCTGACCGTCAAAGACGGTGCCTTCGTCTCCATGGCGGACCCGCCCGAGAAGTTGCGAGCCGAAGCCGCCAGCTGTAAGAACACGGGCACCTGGCCGGTGCTGGTGGGCGAGCCAGGCGAGCGCGATACGCTGCTCTCCTCTCCGATCATCCTGGAGGACTACCCGCGGATCGCGGAGGAGAGCCCGGGCGACCTTTTCGACGGTACTGAGGTCGACGAGTTGCTCTCGCTCAGCATCCTGAGCCTCACCGACGAGGAGAAGGCCCAGATGCGCCAGGTTGACGAGCGTGCCCGCGAGCTGCTGGCCCGGACCGAGGCGCTTACCGCCGACGATCTGATGAGGCTGCACGCGTCGATGCGCGGCATCAGAACTCTACGCGAGGAGTCTTAATGATCACCGACGACCCCTGGGCCGCGATGAACCGCCTCGACCATGTGAACTTGGCCGGGACCACCTTCAAGCCGGGCGACCGGGTACGGCTCCATCCGGGTGGTCGCGCGGACATCTTCGACATGGAACTCGACGGCAAGATCGCTGTGATCGAAGCGATCGAGAACAGCTTCGACGATGAGATCTACCTGGCCGTGGTCGTCGACGATGATCCCGGCAGGGATCTCGGCCTGGACCGCATGGTCGGTCACCGCTTCTTCTTCCGGTTGAGCGAGGTGGAAGCGCTCTGATGCCAAAGATCCTGGTGGCGGGCATCGGCAATGTCTTTCTCAGCGACGACGCCTTCGGAGTCGAGGTGGTTGCCGAGCTGTTGAAGCGGCCGCGACCGGAGGAGGTGACCGTCGCCGATTTCGGGATTCGGGGCTTCGACCTCGCCTATGCGCTGATGGAGGACTACGACCTCGCCATCCTGGTGGACGCTCTGCCGCACGGTCAACCGCCCGGCACTCTCTACGTCCTGGAGCCGGATCCGAAGTCGGCTGGAGCCGCCATGGAGGGTCACGCCATGAACCCGATGGCTGTCTTCTCGCTGGTGGCAACGATGGGCGGGACGATGCCCCGGGTGCTCATCGTCGGCTGTGAGCCACACTCGGTGGAGGAGGGGATGGGACTCAGCAAGCCGGTTGCGGCCGCCGTGCAGGGCGCTGTCGAAATGGTGGAGAATCTTGTCAAACAGGAGGAATCAGCATGGGTTGGATAATCGGCCTCATCGTCGGCGCCGTCGTCGCGGCAGTCGGGATCGTCAACTATCCCGACATCAAGCGCTATTTCCGTATCAGGAACATGTAGGCAGTATTCATGCACGAGCTCTCGATGTGTGAAGGCATTCTGGACGTCGTCCTGGAGGCAGCCCAGGAGCGTCCAGTTCGCCGTGTGCAGGTTGCGATCGGTAAGGACTGGGCGGTCAGCCCGGAAAGCTTCGACCAGTCCTTCCAGGTGGCGGCCCAGGACACCAATGCCGCGGGTGCCATGATCGAGCAACAGCAGGTCAGTGGCGAGACTCTGACCATCAGGGAGATCGAACTGGAGGGGGGAGTGGTTTTGCGCAACCCCGAGCTGCCATCTGTTTAGCCGTCCCCGGCCAGGTGCTCGAGATCCTGGACCCGGTAAAGCAGATTGCAAGCGTCCAGGTCGGCGGCGCACCACGCAGGATAAGCCTGGAGATGCTCGAGGGCGACGATAAAGCGGGGGTTGGGGATTGGGTGTTGATCTACACCGGGTTCGCGCTGAGCAAGATCGATGAAGCGGACGCTCGCCAGACGCAGCAGATGCTCGACGGCCAGGAGGAGGCCTTTGCCGAATATGCAACTTTCACCGCCCAAATTCACGACGAGGTGGCTCGACAAGCGCGCGATCCCGACCCCGGCGCTGGTGCGACGGGAGGCGCAGCGGATGCAGCGTAACCGGACGGCCGGGCGCGGAATCATGCTCGCGCTGCTCCTCGTGATAGCGGCCTTTACCGTTATCAACCTGCCCGACATCAAGCGCTACCTGCGCATCCGCAATATGTAGCGTTGAAGAGTCCGAGGGGCCGGGGACACAACCTCGTCACCGACGCCCTCGAGCGTATCGAGGACGGCATCTACGTCGTCGTGTCGGCGCTGCTGATCATCGGTGGCGTTGTCTTGATCTGGAGCACGCTCAACGATCTCGTCCTGCATCCGGTCAAAGGCGACGATCCCCTCACGGTCCTACTCGATCGCGGCCTCATCCTCTTCATCATCGCCGAACTCCTACACACGGTCCGGGTGACCATCCAGGAGCGCACACTCGTCGCGGAACCATTCCTTATCGTCGGGCTGATCGCCGGTATTCGACGCATCCTGATCCTGACCGCGCAGACGGCCCAGGGCGATGCGAAGCCCGGATCGCAGGTGGAACTGGTGCTGCTGATCCTGCTGGTGCTGGTCATGACCGGCGCCGTGATCCTCTACCGGCGCTTCTACACCGCTCAGGAGAACTAGACCAGCCCCTTACTCACCGCGGCCATGGCCGCCTCGACGCGGTTTTTGACGCCCAGCTTGTGAAAGATCTCGGTAACGTGGAACTTGACGGTGTTCTCGCTGAGGTGAACCGCCTGCGCGATCTTTGCGTTGCTGCGTCCTGCCACGATCAGCCGGAGAATGGCCTGCTGCGAGCGGCTCAGCTTGACCCCGCCCCCAGCGTGGCTGCGGGAAGGGCCGTCAACCGCAGGTGAGGCCCTATTGAGCTGATCCTGGAGGCGGCTGTTATCGATGGCAATCGCTGCCTGGGCGGCAAGCATTTCGGCGAACTGCTTCCATTCCGGGTCGGGGTAGACAGGTTTCTCGCAGAGGATTTCGAGGGTTCCGTGGTTGATGCCCTTGGTCGTAAGCTGCAGTATCTCGATGGCATGAAGGCGCTGCCGTTTGATAAAGGCCTGCCAGTCAGCCTGGTCACGCTCGCCCGGTCGTGATCGCAAGCCGGCGGTGGCGAAGATTTCCAGCTGTCGAGATTCAGGGTTGAGGAGCCGGATGATGGCGGCGTCAACGGCCAGCCCGGTGCGGACCTGGTCCAGAAACACCTGGAGCGTCAGACGCAGGTCGAGGCTCGCCACGGACGCCGTTTCTGCCTGGTGGAGCGACTCGAGCCGGTCCAACCGTCGAGTGGCCTCCGCGTAGAGCCTGGCATTCGCAATGGCAAGCGCGGCGGTATCGGCGAGTTGCTGTACGAAGTCTTCATCGCTCTGCGTATAAGCCGCCGCCGCAGGGCCGTTTCGCGACACGCCGAGCGTACCGATTACCTGGCCGTGGACCCGTAGCGGAAGGATGATGTAGTTCGCGATCTCGAAGCGCCTGCGGTAAGCCTCGTAATCGACGCCCATCGGTTCCCCCGGCGGCCCCGGGAGCTCGACGCTCGCCCTGACGCCCTTCCCGCTCCTAACGACCTCTCCCGCCGGGCCGGTGTCGGCCGGGTAAGGGGCGGCGGAGAATACCGCGCGCGCGGCGGCGAGACGGATCGGGTCCGGATCATGAATTGCCATCGGCTGCAGCCCCCTCCTGTCATCGGATAGCAGGGTGACGACCGCGGCATCCCCAACCAGCTCAGCGACGTGGCGGGCGACCGATTGCAGGGTGGCATCGAAGTCGCTCACCGTAGCCGAAAAAAGCCGTGAAGTCTCCGCGATCGCCCGAGCCCGATGGGTGGCGGCAGCCAGCCGGGCCTCGAGCTCCTCGACCTGGGTTACCATCCCGGACTAAACAATTGACCTCCCAGAACCACCCGAAATGACTACTGAAACGACCCGAACGGGTAGTGACTAACGCTATCACTAAACCTTACTGTAGGGCGACAAGGAAGGGGAACGAATGTTATTCGAGGCGAACGACGAAATTCGGATGGAACTGGAGCGGTCAGCCCGTCGGAAGCTAGGTCTTTTGCGCCAGCGAGAGCCCTTTGCCTACCTTGACTGGGTGATCAACGAGCTCGAAGAGTTCCATGTCCACGGCTGGAAGCGCGTCCCCAAGGACTTCATGCCCAGCCTGCTGGCCGTGCGCGAGATCAAGGCAGACGGACTGCGAATCCCCGACCGGTGGCCGGCGCTGATCCGCGACGCGATCGACAAGTGCTTCAATCTCCAGGAGCAGCTACTCGAGATTCGCGATCCGCATCGCGCTTCGGTCGGCGCTGATTCGGTGCCATACCCTGACGGTATCGAGGATTCCAGGGTCGAGGAGGCCTACGCAACCTTCTAGTTCGCACCGGTTTCGTTCACACTTAGGGCATGTGTCGAAGCATCAAGACCCTACGCCGCAAGGACGAGCCGCCCACCGACGAGGAGATCTCGCAGGCGGCACTGCAGTTCGTGCGCAAGATAAGCGGCTACCGAGTGCCGTCCCGTAAGAACGCCGAAACCTTCGACGGCGCCGTGCGGGAGGTCAGCGAGGCGTCGCGACGGCTGCTTGCTTCCCTGACCTGAGGTAAGGCGAAGAGAGCAGCAGGAGCGCGCCCAGAAAGGCGGCGGCGGCACCTGCCAGCAGCGCGATTCGGTAGCCTGCCCCCTGGGCGAGGACGGCGCCCACCACGATTCCCAGGAGGGTCGTTCCAAGCGCAGCCGAGCGCGTCGCGGCATTGATCCGGCCCAGCGCATGAGCTGGCGCCAGGGTCTGGCGCAAGCTTGACTGGTTGATTTCGAAGATGGTCGCGCCGCCGTCGCCGATTACCTGTTGTCCGATCAAGAGGACAAAGGCCAGGAGGCCGGCCCCGTGGGCCAGCGGAAGCAGCAGGATTCCGAGCCCGGTCAGGAGCAGCCCGAAGAACATCGTCAGCCCAACCCCAAAGCGAGAGGTAATGCGGGTCGCGACCAGCGCGGCCACCAGCGATGCCGCTCCGCCCACGGCAAAGATCAAGCCAAGAGGTCCTGGAGAGAAGCCCAGCTCGCGCAGGGCGTAGAGGCTGATGATGGTGCCGACGATGCCGAAGCTGAACTCGAGCGTGGCGACTGCGCCCGCAATCGCTCGCAGGGTTGGATCGTGCAGGAGGATTCGCAGGCCGTCAATGATGTCCCGTATGAAACCTGGCTTCTGGGCAACGGCCGCGTCTCGAGTCTCGGGACTGCGAATGCTGGCGATGAAGCCCGCCGATGCCAGGAAGGTGATGGCGTCGATCAGGATCGCGACCGGAGCGGTAAAGAGCTGCACCAGCCAGCCGGCGATGCCGAAGGCCGACACCTCGGCCACCGATTGGCTGGCGGCCACGTGGCCGTTCGCCTCGAAAAGTCGCGCAGGCGGAACAACAGCGGGCAGGTACGACTCATAACCAACTTCGAAGAAGACCGTCAGGGCGCTGGCTCCAAGCGCAACCAGATAAAGCTGCTCGATGCGGACATGACCGGTGAAGGCGACCAGCGGAATCGATCCGAGTACTAGCGCTCTTCCGATATCGGCGGCGATCAGAACCGGTCGCCGGCGCAGGCGGTCGATGATCACGCCGGCGAAGAGGCCGATGAGAAAGCCGGGGATGTGGTCCGCCGCCCGGAGGATGGCGACCTGCGCGGGAGTGGCGTTGAGCACCAGTATCGCAAGGAAGGGAAGTGCCGGCCTGGTGATCAGTGACCCGAAAGTGGAGACGGTCTGCGCGCTCCAGAGGCGGACGAAATCCTGGTTACGCCAGAGGCTTTCCGCCTTCACAAGCCACCCAGCATACTGTCTCCCGATGGCCATCGATGCGCCCACCGCCAGGGATGTGCCGCGGCCGCACCGGGGGCAATCGCTGGGGCCGATCCTTTGCTGGGGCGTTGTCTTCGCCGACATTGGCACATCCGTTTACTACACGCCCGGCATCCTATTCGGCCAGGTCGGAGTCCATGCTGCGCTGTTTGTCTCGATGACCCTGGTTGTCTTCGTCCTGCTGACCGTCAAATACGCCGAGGTGGCCGCCAGGTATCCGGAAGGCGGAGGAGTGGTCACAGTCGCAACCCATGCCATTCATCCGCTCGCTGGTGCGCTCGGTGGATTACTGATCCTGGTTGACTACTTCCTGACCGCGGCGCTGAGCGCGCTCTCAGGGATCATTTACATCAGCATCATCGTCGGGCCACTGAAGTCGGTCCTCGTCCAGGCCACCGTCCTGGCCCTTGTACTGCTGGCCCTCCTCAATTGGGCTGGGGTCAGTGCCAGCGCCAGGACCAGCATGGTCTTCGCCGTCCTCGCTGCGGCGGCACAACTGGTGACGGTGGCGGCGGTGGTCGTCCACGTAGGGGTGTTGAACATCGGCTCGACCTTCCCCCGAATGTTTTCCGGGCCGCACTTGACGCCCATCGCGGTGCTCACGGGGTTCGCCGGCGCCTTCCTGGCCTTCTCCGGGCTCGAGAGTATCGCGCAGCTCTCACCAGCCATGGCCGAACCTCGCAAGCAGGTGGCTCGGCGGGCCATGCTGTTTGTCGTGATAACAATCGCCATCACCAGCCCGCTCCTCACGCTCTGGTCGACCACTCTTCTGTCCAACGTCAAGAACGCGGATCCGAACCAGTTCATATCCTTACTGGGCGGCTACGCTGCCGGCCAGTGGCTCGCATGGTCGGTTGCGATCAGTGCCGCGCTGCTACTTGTCTTCGCCAGCAACACCGCCTTGATCGGCAGCTATCACGTCTTCCTCGCGCTCTCCAAGATGCGCTTTCTTCCTCGGGCGGTTGACAGTCGCAACAAGTTGCGAAACACGCCAACCCTCGCGATCGGCCTGGCGGTCGGTATTCCTCTAGCAATCGTCGTAATCTCCCAGGCCAACGTCGGACTGCTTGGAGATCTCTACGCATTCGGATTGCTGGGTGCCTTCGCGATGACCTGTCTCTCGCTCGATATCGTGCGATGGCACGAAGGCTGGCGTGGCCTCACCTTCGGAATCGGATTGGTTACGACCGTGCTCGTAACCCTGGCCTGGGTGACCAACCTCTTTGCCAAACCGCTGGCAACGCTTTTCGGCGGAGCCATCACGGTCGTGGGTATGGTCGTGGCAGTCACCACCTATTACATCGAGCAGCATCACGGGCTGC
>Ga0207416_1001159_pt1 | contig 37410 bp, 40 predicted proteins | sample PaiPotPPM11metaG_FD_184107 | JGI IMG/M metagenome (GOLD analysis project Ga0207416, IMG submission 184107) | Iron sulfur acid spring bacterial and archeal communities from Banff, Canada, to study Microbial Dark Matter (Phase II) - Paint Pots PPM... ...
GTGGGGTGGGGGGGGGACCTTCAGTGGCCCGGGTGTATCGCATCGTTGAGATAGATACAGGTGAGGATGGCGAAGACGTAGGCCTGCAGGCACGCCACCAGGAGTTCAAGCGCGGTCAGCATCACCACCATGATGAACGGCAGCGCGGCGCCGAACCAGCCGAGCACGCCGGCGCCCGCCAGCATGATGATGAAGCCGGCGAAGACTTGCAGCGTGATGTGCCCGGCCAGCATGTTGGCAAACAGCCGGACGCTGTGGGAGACCGGGCGGGAGAGAAACGAGAGCAGCTCGATCGGTACGATCAGCGGCAGGAAAAACCAAGGCACGCCGGACGGGACGAACAGCTTGAGGAAGTGCAGGCCGTTTTTCCAGAAGCCGTAAATGACGACGACGAAGAACACGGCGAGCGCCAAGGTCGCCGTCACGATCAGCTGGCTCGTCACCGTGAAGGAATACGGAATGAGCCCGATCAGATTGGCGAACAGGACGAACATGAACAGCGTGAACACGAAGGGAAGAAATTTCATTCCCTCGGCGCCGGTCGAATTGCGCAGCGTTGTGGCGACGAATTCGTAGGAAATTTCCGCGACCGATTGCAGCCGTCCGGGCACGACCGCGCGTGGCGCGGTGGCGCCGATCAGCAGCGTCGAAACGACCACGACGATGATCAGCATGTACACCGCCGAATTGGTGAAAGCGATCTCGTGGCCGCCCATGCTCAGCATCGGCATCAAATTCTTGATCTGGAACTGTTCGATCGGATCGATCTGCATGGTCCTATCGCCGTCGGGCGTCGCAGTGCAGCCTAGTTTTTCGCCGCCGCGGATCGCGCCACATTGAGCACGCCCGCGGCGAAGCCGAGCAGCAAAAATATAATGAGCCCCCAGGGCGAAATCCCGAGCCAATGGTCGATGAGGAGGCCGAGGCCGGCACCGACCACCACGCCTGCAACAACATCGCTCGAGAGCCGTAAGCCTCTGGCGTAGCCGGATGCAGTCGTCGCCCGATCCTCAACCGGACCATCGGAAGGCCGCGCCGCCCGATCGCGCGCAAGCCTTTCGCCGAGCCGCTGGAGTCTCGCGGAGAGAGCGGCCTCATCGGTGTGCGCTTTGTCGCCCTCGCCGTTATCGCACGCGCCGTCGCTCATGCTCCCGACACTCGCGGTATTACGGCGATCGCGGCACGGCCGCCCGCTGAAGCCGCGCGGACCATACTGAGAGGTCTATGCCAAGTCAAGAAATGCGACATCTATGCTAATCCTTTGAATCCACAACGGATCCGGTCGATTTTTGTTTCCTGCCATGGCTTCTTCTCGAAGCGGTCTCGCCGCGCCGAGCGACCTCGCAAGACACCGTCGCGACACCCCGCCGTCAGGCGCGCCGCAGTCTCCTGCGGCGCGAGCTATCGGCCCTCTCAATGCAACCCCATTTACTGTATTGATAGGCACGCATGGAACGCACCGGTATTGCTGCTACTTGCCTCGGCCGTGAGCGGGCCATGACCGAGGCGGTTCGCCGCGCCAGGAGATGACCATGACCAGCAAGGCCATTGCCGCCGTCATCGCCGTTTTGCTTGTAAGCGCGTCCGCTTTTGCCGAGGACGCCGCGGCGCCGGAAACCGCCCAGCCGCGCTATAGCTTCTACAGAGTGGCGGACGGATTTTTGCGGCTCGACACGCAGACCGGCGAGGTCGCGCTGTGCAGCCGCCAGCCCGTGGGTTGGGCCTGCCTGGCGGCACCGGAGGATCGTGCCGTGATCGAGAACGAGATCGCGCGGCTGCGCAAGGAAAACGCCGCGCTCAAGCAGGATCTGCTCTCGCGCGGCCTGCCGCTGCCGCCCGGTACGACGCCGGAGGCGCCCACGAACGGCAATGGCAAGGAGCTGACGCTGCGAGTGCCCAACAACGCCGACTTGAATCGCGTCATGGCCTTCGTCGGCCACATCTGGCATCGGCTCGTCGAGGCTATCGCCAATGCGCAGAACCAGGTCCTGCATAGAAGCTGAGCGGCGCCGGCCGCAGCGAACGATTTTGCCGTGAGCCCTTTATCCCCCATCCAAATCGCGCGCGCGGAGACGATAGCGAGCGCGGCGCTGTCGGTGGAGACGAGCGGCGAAGGTTTTTTTGAGATCACGCGCGACGTTGCGCGCTTCCTCGAACGGGTCGGTGCGCGCGACGGCATGCTGTTGCTCTTTCTGCGCCACACCTCGGCTTCGCTGGTTATCGAGGAGAACGCCGATCCGGACGTGCGCGCCGATCTCGTTACCGCGCTCAAGCGCATCGCGCCGGCGAATGCCGGATGGGTGCACGAGACGGAGGGACCCGACGACATGCCGGCCCATATCAAATCGATGCTCAACGGCGTCTGCCTGCACGTGCCGGTGAGCGGCGGCCGTTTGCGCCTCGGGACTTGGCAAGGCATCTACGTAGCCGAACATCGCCAAGCGCCGCATCGGCGCGACGTCGTGCTACAGTTTCTCGGTTCGTGCGCTGAATAATGAACGGGGGAAGCTATGAAAACGATCGTGGCATTTGCTCTGCTGATTGTCGGCCTTCCGACGATCGGGCTTGTTTCGGTGAACGCCGGTGCCGCGCCGGCAGGCATTCGCTTAGCCCAGGCGGGTTCGGGAAGAATCTGCGCGCAAGTCATTTCCTGCGGCACGAAAGACGGCAAGCGCAAGGAATACCCGACCCCGTGCGCGGCGAAGGACGATGCCGCAACCGATATTGCGCCGATGACGGGATCGACGTGCGGCGATGCCAAATAACCTGGGGTCGCAAGCGGCGCCCGGCCAGTGGACCGCGCGCTCCGGTCGGCGGTAACATCGGGCGGCAGTTTGGGCCGCGAGGCGGCGGTTCGCGGGTTTGCGCGCCGCGCGCGGCCGGTTAGGATATCTCTTTGAGCGAGGCCGAGCTTCATCGTCTGGTGATCGCCGACGATCATCCGCTGTTCCGCGGCGCGTTGCGCGAAGCGGTTTCCGGCGCGTTCGGCCGCGCCGAGATCGGCGAGGCCGGCACGTTCGAAGAGGTGACCGACCTGCTCGAGCGCGGCGGCGGGGGCGAGGTCGATCTGATCCTGCTCGATCTGCGCATGCCCGGCGTGCGCGGCTTCTCCGGCCTCATGTATCTGCGCGCGCAATATCCGGGCGTGCCCATCGTCGTGGTTTCGGCCAACGACGATCCCGCAGTGATCCGCCGCTGCATGGAGTTCGGCGCATCGGGATTTTTTCCAAAAACGCTCGGCGCGGACGAGTTGCGGGGCGCCATCGCGCGCGTGCTGGAGGGCGAAGTGTGGACGCCGCCCGATGTCGATCTTACGCTCAAATCCGACGCCGAGAGCGCGGCGATGATCGCGCGGCTTGCGTCGCTGACGCCGCAGCAGGTGCGCGTGCTGATGCTGCTGTCCGGCGGTCTTTTGAACAAACAGATCGCCTACGAGATCGGCGTATCGGAGGCGACCGTGAAGGCGCACGTCTCCGCGATCCTGCAAAAGCTCGGCGTCGATAGCCGCACGCAAGCGGTCATCGCCGCCGGACGGATCGAAGCCGGCCAATGGCCGCAGCCGCCGCCGCGGGCGAGGTGACGATCGAATAATCGGAGCGCATTGGAATGAGCGGCCCTGCCGACCTAGGAGCGCTATGCGAAGTTGCAGGGCCGCTCACCCGCGTCAAACCATCGTCTAACGAGGATGTCATTAGATCGGCCATCGTTGCCGCGGTGCTAACGTACATATCCGTGAGACTGCGCACGCAATCCTACGGATCGCGCCGCGTATTCACGCGGCAAGCTCGCGCATGATGCGGTAGAGCCGCGACTGGCCCTCGAAGCCGATGCCGGGCCGGCCGGACAGCGTAAGATAGCCGCCGGCGAGTTCGGCATCGTCGGCGAAGCCGCCGAAATCGCCAAAGACCCCCGGATAAGATTCCGCGCCGCCAAGCCCGAAGCCGGCGGCGATGTTAAGCGACATCTGATTGCCGCCGTGCGGGAACAGGAGGCTGCGCGGCCATTGATGGCGCGCCAGCATGTCGAGCGTGCGCGCATATTGCACGACGCCGTAGGCTTGCGGCGGGTCGACCTGAATGACGTCGTTGCGCGCTGCCTTGAGCCCGCCGAAGCGCACCAGGTTTTCCACGTCCTGCGTCGAGAACAAATTCTCGCCGGTGGAGAGCGGCGCGTCGTAGACGCCGGCGATCTCGGCAAGCAGCGCGAAGTCGAGTGGATCGCACGGCTCCTCGAACCAGCGCAGCGCGAAGGCTTTCAGCCCGCGCGCATAGGCGAACGCCTCGTCGCGGGAAAACTTCGAATTGGCGTCGACCGCAAGTTTTCCGCCCGGCGGCAAAATCGATTTCACCGCCTCCACGCGGCGCAGATCGTCGGCGAGCGGCAAGCCGCCGACCTTCATCTTCACCATGGTGTAACCGGCATCGAGATGCGCGCGCATCTCGTCCTGCAAATCTTTCACGGTCTTGCCCGGCGCGTACCAGCCGCCGCCGACATAGCAAAAAACCTTCTCGGCGATGTTGCCGTTGTTGTAGCGTTCGGCGAGCAAGCGATACAGCGGCTTTTCCGCGATCTTGGCGACGGCGTCCCAGACCGCGACCTCGATGGTGCCGATGCCGATCGAGCGCTCGCTGTGGCCGCCGGATTTTTCATTCTGCATCATCGCGGCGAGAATCTTTTCCGGCGCGAAATTGTCGCCCGCCTCGTTGAGGAGCGATTTGGGATCGGCCTTGAGGATGCGCGGGATAAATCGCGCCCGCATCTGCGCGCCGCAGGCATAACGCCCGGTCGAATTGAAGGCGAAGCCGACAACCGCCTTGCCGTCGCGCTTGACGTCGGTGATGACGGCGACCGCCGACGTCGTCATTTCCGAGAAATCGATGCTCGAATTGGCGAGCGAGGAGTTGAGCGGGATCGCGGTCTCGCGGATGTCGACGATGCGCATGGTTTCTTACCCGGGCGTTTGTCCGATGCTATCATTGCGTCGGCGCTGCCGGCAGGGAGCATGGCAGCGATTTCTTCCACCCTAACAAAAAGGTGAGCCATGGCCGGGCGCAAAGTAACGCGGGACGACCTCCGCCAAGCCGCGGAGAAGTACAGGAACTGGGGCAAATGGGGCCCCGACGACGAGATCGGCACGCTCAACTACACGAGCCCAGAGGACATAATCGCCGCGGCGCGTTTGGTGAAGAAGGGCAAAGTGATCTCGCTCGCGCTCAACTTCGACAATAACGGCCCGCAGGGCGGCAAGACCGATTATCCGGCGCTCGGCCGCATCAATCCGCTGCACACCATGCTGCGCACCGGCACCGACGCCTATTCGGGCGTGCTCGACAAGCGCGGCATCCGCGCCGCCGACGACATGGTGGTGATCCCGCTGCAATGCGGCACGCAATGGGACGGTCTCGGCCACGTCTTCTACGAGAACAACATGTGGAACGGTTACGACTGCCGCGAGGTGTCGTCGTTCGGCGCGCAGAAATGCGGCATCGAGAAGACCAAGGCCAAGATGGTCGGCCGCGGCGTTTTTCTCGACGTGGCGCGCGCGCTTGGCAAGGAGTGTTTGGACGACGGCTACGGCATCACCTGCGAGGACCTCAACAACACCGCCGAGGCGCACAACGTCACGCTCAAGCGCGGCGATTACGTGATCGTACGCACCGGGCAGATGGAGCGCTGCCTCAAGGCCGGAAGCTGGGACGGCTATCCGGGCGGCGACGCGCCGGGCTTTGCCTTCGAGACGCTGGAATGGATCGCGCGGACCGAACTGGCGGCGCTCGCCAGCGACACCTGGGGCTGCGAGGTGCGGCCGAACAATACCGAGGGCGGCATCAACCAGCCCTGGCACTGGATCACCATCCCGATCATGGGCATGACCATGGGCGAGATTTTCTATCTGCAAGACCTCGCCGAGGATTGCGCCGCCGACGGCGTCTACGAATTCATGTTCGTGGCGCCGGCCATCCCCATCACCGGCGCGGTCGGCTCGCCGACCAATCCGCTGGCGATCAAGTGAGCGTCTTCACTTCTCCCGCTTGCGGGAGAGGTCGCCGCGGGCGATCCGGGGCGAGGTCTAATAGAGTTCGTTTTCGTAATTATCCGCGATGAATTTACCGTTACTCATTCGGGGCGTATCTGACTCCGGTCAGCGCCGCCACGGCCGCGAGCGCGGTAATCAAGGCGGCGAACGCCACGTGCGCGACGAGCGAATCGGTCGCCGCCGACAACAGCCCGATGCCGATCACCGGCAGCGAATTGCCGGCAAACAGCGCAATCAGGTAGCTGGACACGGTTTCGCTGCGCCGGTCGGCCGGCGCGATGCGGTTGATCACTTCCAGGCTGCCGCGATAGCCGAGGCCGCCGGAAACGCCGCCGAGCGCCGTGGCGAACAGAAAGATCGGCATCGATTGCGCGACCTGCGCCACGACCAGAAGCCACAGGCTTGGCGGCAGCAGCGCCAAGCCGGCCAGCATGGCGCCTTGGCTTTTGACTCTGCCGCTCACGAGGATTGTCACCGCGGCGGCGAGGAACAGCTCGCACACCGCCGCGCCGGCAACCGAAGGCGCCGGCTGATGCAGACTTTCGCCAAGCAGGTTCGGTATCAAGGCGCCATAGAAGCCGATGAGCGCGAAGGTGGCGAAGCCGGTCACGGCGGGCGAGAGAAACTGCAGCCGGATGTGTTGCGGAACGCCAAGCCGCGGCTTGAGCGACAGTTCGGCAAAACGGCGCTTGCGCGTCGTCACCGTCTCGGGCGCGAAACAGATAGCGCCGGCGATCGCCCCGAGCAGGACCAGATAGACCAAGAACGAAAGCCGCAGCGGCCAAAATGCGAATTGCGCCAGCAAGCCGGCAAATAGCGGCCCCGCGGCGCAGCCGAAAAAATTTGCCGCCGATGCAATGCGCGCGGCCGTGCCCCTGCCGCTTCCGCCATAGAGCTCCGCGATCCAGGCAGTGGCCGCGCCGGCGGCCAAGCCGGTGGAGAAACCGCTGAGCATGCGCGCTGCGAACAGCCACGGCGTACCCGCCGCCGCGGCGAACACGGCGGCGCTGGCGGCGCCGAAGCCGATCGCCGGCAAGCTCGCGCTGCGCCGGCCGATCTGGTCCGAGAGCCGGCCGAAGAACAACAAAGCCACGAGATTGCCGAGCACGTAGACGGCGTAAATCAAGGTCAGCGTGACCGGCGAAAACGCAAACGCCTGCCGGTAAAGCGGATAGAGCGGCGTCGGCATCAGCGCGCCGACGAACATCGTGGCGAGTTCGGTGGCGACGAGGAGGAGCGCGAACGCGCCGCCGCGCGTTCGATGGGCTTCCAGCGTTGTCAAAACGGGAGAGCTCATGCTGGCGTATGCCTGAAATTGGCGATCATTGTCGTCTCGTCAGCCCAATAGATCCGTTGTTTCCGTTCCTGGGTGGATCAGGACACATGGCCAGTCCACCCGATTCCCGTGTGTCGCGCCAGGGCTAAGCCGCCATCGAAGTTCGCCCACTGGGTTATCACGAGATTGCGCATTGCCTGTCATCGATTACATTTGTCATTATCTCGTCATTCGGAAACAGGCGGCACGGCCAGGGACAGCAAAATGGACACCAAGGCGGACACCAAGCAATATCCCGTGACTCACACCGAGGCGGAGTGGCGCAAGATGCTTTCGCCGGAACAATTCCACATCATGCGCGAGCACGGCACCGAACGCGCGGGAAGCTGCGCGCTCAATTACGAAAAACGCGCCGGCACGTTCTCCTGCGCCGGCTGCGGCCAGCCTTTGTTCGCCTCGCAGCGGAAGTTCGAGAGCGGCACCGGCTGGCCGAGCTTCAACGATCCGGTGCCCGGGTCGGTCGAGACCTCGACCGACCGCGGCTTCTTCATGGTGCGCACCGAGGTGCATTGCAGCCGCTGCGGCAGCCACCTCGGCCACGTCTTCGAAGACGGCCCGCCGCCGACGCACCTGCGCTATTGCATCAACGGCGTGGCGATGAGTTTCAAGCCCGAATGATTTCGTCCGCCGCCGCGGGCGGCAGATAAGCAAACAAATTCGGCTTCGCGGCACGCTCGAACTCCTTCTCCCCGCGCGCGGGGAGAAGGTCGGGATGGTCCAAACCGGCTACATGGGTAACAGGTCAACTGATCGCGCCGTCTTGGTCGTGGCTGGTGGATATCGCGGTTGTTTCGGGACCAGTGGCAATCGCCTGCGGCTTTGGGCTATGCTGTTTTGCCGGCCTTGGAATCCGGCGGTCAGTCATGGCCGGCGCGATCATATTCGTGCTCGAATATGCGAGCGGCGCCGCCCTGATCGGCGCGCTGTTGTCGCATGGGGTCAAATTGGAGCAGGCGCAAGCCTGCTGGGGCGCGACGTTCTACGCGCCTTGCGCTTTGCTGATTTTGGCGTCGTTCAATCGATCCTTCCGGAGGATCGTTGTGTGGTTGCCGCTCGCAATCGCGTTCGCCGCCCCCTCCGCAGCTTCGCTCTGGCTCAGCATCAATAGGACAGACGTGGCCCCTGACTATGGGGGGCTCGTGTTTCTCGTCGCGATCTCGCTTTGGCTGACAGCGATCGCCTATCTGCTGCAGCGGACGCGGCCGAAGCCCGGCCTCTCGGGCGAAACACACAGCGGCGAGGGCCGCGGCCGGCCAGCCGAACGGTTGGAGCCGATCATGAACGAATTGTCGGCGAAACTTGCAGTGGAATGAAACGCAGCTACAGCCCCAAATACGCCCGCCGAATCTCCGGCATGGCCGCGATCTTGGCCGGCGGCCCTTCGGTGAACAGGCGGCCCTCGGCGAGGACGTAAGCATATTCGCTCACAGCAAGCGCGAGATGCACGTTCTGCTCGACCAACAAAATGGTGAGCCCCGCCTCCTTCAGCTTCTTCAGCGTCTTGAAAAGCTGATAGACGACGACGGGAGCGAGTCCGAGCGACAGCTCGTCGATGATGAGAATGTCGGGAGCGGACATCAGCCCGCGGGCGATCGCCACCATTTGCTGCTCGCCGCCGGAGAGCGTGCCGGCGATCTGCCGCTGGCGCTCGGCGAGGCGGGGAAACAGCGCGAAAACCTCGTCGAGACGGTCGGAATATTTGCGCGCGGCGCGTTTGGAGAAGGCGCCGAGTTCGAGATTTTCGCCGACCGTCATTGCGGAAAACAATTGCCGGCCTTCCGGCACCAGCGCGAATCCGCGCGCCGCCTTGTCGTGAGTCGACAGCCGCGTCACGTCCTCGCCGTCGAACAGGACGCGGCCGCGCCAGGGCGGGAGGGTGCCGGCGACCGCGCGCAAGGTGGTGGTCTTGCCGGCGCCGTTGGCGCCGACGATGGCGGTGAGGTGGCCGCGCTCGGCGGCAAGCGAGACGCCCCACAGCACCTGCACCTCGCCGTACCCGGCCTCGAGCGCTTCGACTTTGAGGAGCGTGTCAGACATGCCCGCCGCTCCCCTGCAGCTCGGCCGCAAGCTTGGGATCGCCCAAATAGGCCTCGATCACCTGCGGATGTTGCGCGACTTCGGCCGGCAGGCCCTCGGCAAGCTTTTGGCCGAAATTGAGCACCACGATGCGGTCCGACAGGTTCATGATCGCCTGCATCAGATGCTCGATGATGAGGATGGTCACGCCGCGCTCGCGGATGCGGCGCACGACCCCGATCATGTGCTCGATCTCCGTCGGATTGAGGCCGGACAGCACTTCGTCGAGCAGCAACAGCTTGGGCTGCGCGGAGAGCGCGCGCGCGAGCTCGAGCCGCTTCTTGCCGGCGATGGTCAAGTGCATCGCCAGCGTTGCCGCACGATCCTCCAGACCGGCGACCGCGATCGCCTCGCGCGCGGTCTCGTGCGCGCGGCTGAGCGGCAGATTTTCGCGGCCGAAACAGGCGCCGACAGTGCAATTGTCCAAAACCGTCATATTGGTGAGCGGCTGCACGATCTGATGCGTGCGCGCCAGACCGCAGCGCGCGACCCGGTAGGGCTTTTCCCCGGTAATATCGATGCCGCCGAACACGATGCGCCCGCGATCCGGCGCGAAGACGCCGTTGATCATGTTGAATAGCGTCGACTTGCCGGCGCCGTTCGGCCCGATGAGGCCGAGAATTTCGCCCTCGCGCACCTCGAAGCTCAGGTCGCGCACCGCCTGCAGCCCGCCGAAGCGCTTGCTGACCTTGTCCAATTCGAGGAGCGCGGTCATTCCAGCACCTTTTGGGTGCGGGGGAATCGGCTGTAGATGAAGCCCATCAGGCCGCCAGGGAAGAACAGCACGATGAGCAGGAGAAGCGCGCCGGAAATCACCAGCTGGAAATTGGAAAAAGTCAGCGATGTGAGAAGGTAGCCGCGCAGCTCTTCGTACAGATAGGCGCCGAGCGCCACGCCGGTGACGGTGCCCTGCCCGCCCAGCATGGCGACGACCAGCGCCTCGGTCGACAGCGACAGGTCGAAGGCGTCGGAAGGCTGGATGAACGCGCTCTTGAAAAAATAAAGGCCGCCGGCAATGGCCGGCAGGAAGGCCGAGGCGCTGTAAGCCATCGCCTTGTAAAGCGGAGTTGGCACGCCGAGAATGGCGGCGGCGTCTTCGTTCTGGCCGATGGCGAGAAGGCCGAGGCCGAATTTCGAGGTCTTGATGGCGTAGCTCAGATAGAGCGAAAGCCCCATCACCGCAACCATGCTGAAATAGATAATCCAGAGCGCGCGTGCGGGCCCGCCGAGCGGTACGAATATCGCGCTGGAAAGATAAATGCCAGACGAGCCGCCCCAAGGCGTGAAATTTTCGGCGAAGGCCTGAACGGCCTCGACGATGCCGATGGTGGAAAGCGCGAAGAAGGCGCCGCGCAACCTTAAGATGCCGAGTCCGAAAAACAAAGCAAGCGCGCTCACGCAAAATCCGGCCGTGAGCAGGCTCACGCCAAGCGGCCAGCCATACGAGTTCACCAGCCAGACGCAGATATAGCCGCCCAGGCCGAAGAACACGATGCTGCCGAAATTGATGTAGCCAGCATAGCCGAGCATCAGATTGAGATTGCTGGCGAGCGTGATGTAGAGCGCGTCGAGCAAGAGGCTCTCGCGCAGCTCCACATCGTTCCCGATCACGGGCGTGATCGCGAAAACCGCGATCACGAGCGCAATGATCCAGAAAAACGGGCGGCGCGTCAGGCGCAGCAGCAGCATCACAATGCTCCGCGCCTCGACGCGAATATGCCGCCGGGAAAGGCGATCAGCACCAGGACGAACAGCACGAATTCGATCACCAGCGTCCAGCTCACCGGCACGAACGGCGTGACGGCGCCCTCAAGCAGCCCGAGCGCAACGCCGCCCAGGAGCGCGCCGACCGGATTGCCGAAGCCGCCGAGGACGGTCACGACGAAGCTTTTGAGCTGATAGCCGTCGCCCGAGAGTATGGTGAATGGAAACAGCGTTCCGATCAGCATGCCCGACACGCCGGCCAATGCGACGCCGCACCCGACCGTGATGGCGAGCACGCGCGTCGTCGGAATTCCGACCAGTTCCGCCGCCTCGCGATTGTTGGCCACGGCGCGCACGGCTTTCCCCATCCGGGTGTGCTGAAGAAACAGATAGAGCGAGGCGGCAATCACCGCGGCCAGCACCGCGGCGAGGATATGGGCGCCCGGGAAGGTGTAGCGGCCCATGCTGATTCCGGGCAGCGAAACCTCCACATTGAACAATGCGGTGCCCCAAACGCCGGTGCCGATGCCGATGAGCATGAGGTTGACCGAAAACGTCGACAACAGACTCATCAGCGGCGGCCGCCCCACCATGCGGTGGATCGCGATCCAATAGAGCAATACCCCGACAAAGAAGCCGCCGATCAGCACCGGCGGCAGCGCCATGTATGCAGGCACGCCAAGCGCGTTCGCCAACAGATAGAGTCCGAACATGCCGGCGACGATCATGGTGCCATGGGTCAAGTTGATGACGTCCATGACGCCCCAGATCAACGTCAGCCCCATGGCGGCGAGCCCATAAACCAGCCCGACCAGCACGCCGTCGATGATCGAAGCGAGAATGCCGAGCATGCTGGTTTTGCGCTGTCGGGACCGGCGGCGGCGCCGCCGGTCCCAGGCCGATCAGATTTTTCGTTTGAGCATGATCTTGGCCGACAACCGGTATCGACTTTTCGGGATCACGCTCACCGGGTGGCTGCGGGTATCGGGTAGAGCAGATTGGCCGACTGCGCCTCGGTCGGCCAAACCACTTGGCGGCCGAGCTTGCCGTTCACCATCTGCCACTGTGCCAGCACCATTTTGTGCGTGATTTGCAGGCCGTGATGTCCGGGGTCGGTGGCGAACTTGATGTGCCCGAAGAAAGTCGTGATGTCCATTGCGTTGAGCGCCACCGTCACTTTCGCCGGATCGATGGAGCCGGCTTGCTCGATGGCGTGCTGGAGGACAACGCCGCTCGTGTAGCCGGAAGCCGCGTGATAATCCGCCTTGACGTGGAATTCATCTTCGAAAGCTTTGGCGAATTGCGTCGTTGTCGGCCCGAATTGCGGTTTGTAGTTGACCTGGAGCTCCCACTGCGACGGCACGGTAACGCCCAAAGCGGCGGCGCCCAGTTCGGCGAATTTGTCGTCGGACGGCGCGACCAGGATCGACTCCCATTTCATATTCGCTTTTTGGTCGTGCATCTGGCGCGCCAGCGTGGCCCCGTCCGAATAGTGGCCGCCGCCCATGAACGCATCGGCGTTCGAGGAGACGATCTTGTTGACGATCGGGCCGAAATCGGTGGTGGAGGGCGCGTAGGATTCATTCATGACGACGTCGAAGCCGATCTTTTTCGCCTGCTCTGCAGCCGCGGCCAGCACGTCCTTCGAGAACGGATCGTCGGAATAGACCATCGCGATCTTGGCGTGCGGATCCTTCTGCTTCAGCGCCCCGATCGCGCCGGAGAGGTAATGCTGGGCCGAAGTGATTACCATGAACAGGTATTTGTTGCCCTGCTCGAACGGCTTTTCCTCGGCGCCGCCCGAGTCGATCATGATCTTGCCGTACTGCTCGGAAATGACGGCCGCCGGCGCCACCAGTCCGGACGAGTAGGGGCTGAAGAGGAAGTTCGCCTTGTCCTGGTTGATGAGGCGCGTGTAGAGCTGCTGCACGCGGCCGCCCACGGACTGGTCGTCGTAGCTGACGAACTTCACCTTATAGCTTTTGCCGCCGGCCTTGATGCCGCCCGCGGCGTTGACTTGGTCGCGCCAGAACTCGTAGCCGTGCTGCTGGCCCAACGAATCGACGTTGAGCGGACCGGTCTGCGAATCGGTGAACCCAACGGTGATGGTGTTCTGGGCAAACGCCGGCGTGGCGATGAACGCCGCGGCGGCGGCAAGCAAGTAAAGTCGTTTCATGATTTCCTCCCTGTTCGCCCCCCGGCTTCCGGTCGCGGTTTATGGGGGTGGCACTCTTATCAGTATCCGATCCGGCGTCGCGGCCGCGCTACGCCCGGAGCATTTTTGCCCCGACCGCTCCGGTCGCAGCAAGTGTGGCGGAGCCTCCATAAACCCGTGGATCAATAAGAAAGATCGCACAATCCGCGCGCAAAAGCTATCCGATCTCGAGGCGCGATGCGAGCAAATATTCCGACTGATTCTGCTGCGCGTCGCAGCCGCGGCCCCGCACCCAATGCGTCAATCCGCCGCTGCCGTGGCCTCTTCGGGCGGCGCGTGCTCGTCCTGCGCCCGCTGGTGGACAGGTTTTCTGGTCCGCGTCAGGTTATAGGCGCTGTTGACCAGCGCCAGGTGGGAAAAAGCCTGCGGGAAATTGCCGACCAGCCGCTTGGCGCCCGGATCGTATTCCTCGCTGAGCAGGCCGAGATCGTTGCGCAGGTCGATGAGCCGGCGAAACAGCCGTTCGGCGTCGTCGCCGCGGCCTTGCAGCATGTAGACGTCGACGAGCCAGAAGCTGCAGGCCAGGAACGCGCCTTCGCCGGGCGGCAGGGCGTCCTCCACTTCGTCGGTGCTGTAACGCATGACGAAGCCGTCGCGCAGCAGCCGGCTTTCGACCGCCGCTACGGTGCGCGCGATGCGCGGATCGGAGACCGGCAGGAAGCCGACGCAGGGCAACAGCAACAAATTGGCGTCGAGCTGCTTCGATCCATAAGCCTGCATGAAAGTGTCCAAATTTTTGTCGTAAGCGCGCTCGCACACGTCCTCGCAAATCTGCTCGCGCAGCTTGCGCCATTCCTCGACCGGGCCTTGCAGACCGAACGTCTCCGCGCTCTTGATGGCGCGGTCGTAGGCCACCCAGGCCATGACCTTCGAATAGGTGAAATGCTGCGGCGGCCCGCGCATTTCCCAGATGCCCTGGTCGGGCTGTTTCCAGATTTTTTTCAGATGATCGAGGAATTCGATCTGCGCGTCCCAACCCGATTCATTGGTCGACAGCCCGCAGCGCCGCGCCTGATGATGCACGTCCATGATCTCGCCGAACACGTCGAGCTGGAGCTGGGTGTGCGCCGCATTGCCGATGCGCACCGGGGCCGAATTCTCATATCCGGGCAGCCAAGGCACCTCCCATTCGGTCAGGCGCCGTTCGCCGCCGATGCCGTACATGATCTGCAACTGATCCGGGCTGCCGGCCACCGCGCGAAGGAGCCACTCGCGCCAGGCCTGCGCCTCTTCGAAGTAGCCGGCGTGCATGGCGCCGAGAAGCGTGAGCGTGGCGTCGCGCAGCCAGCAGAATCGGTAATCCCAATTGCGCTGTCCGCCGAGTTGCTCCGGCAGTGAAGTCGTCGGCGCGGCGACGATACCGCCGGTCGGGCGATAACTGAGCGCCTTCAATGTAATCATCGAGCGCCGAACCGCTTCCGACCAGCGTCCGGCCGGCCGACATTTTGCCGTCCACTCGCGCCAGTAGGTTTCGGTCTCGGCCAGCGCGGCCGTGGCGTCGACCGGCTTCGGCAGCGGCAAGTGTGACGGCGAATAGGCGAGAACGAACGGAATGGTTTCGCCGCGGCCAATGGTGAACTCGCCAATCGTGGTCAGGTCCTTGCCCGAGACATGCACGGGCGTGTGCAGCACCACCATGTCCGGCCCGGCAATGGCGCGCAGAGCGCCGTTTTCAAGCCGGGACACCCACGGAACGACGGCGCCATAGCCGAACCGCAGGATCAGCTCGGTGCACATGGCCACGCGACCGCGCGTGCCGATGACGAAACGCACGATCGTCGAATGTGCCGCGCGCTGCGGCATGAAATCGACCAGCGTCGCCGCGCCCTCCTCCGTCTCGAAATGCGTCTCCAGCACCAGCGTGTTGGGGCGGTAGCTGCGCGTGACGCGGGCGTTTGCCCGCGGCGCAATCAGCCAGCGGCCATGGTCGCGCGTGCCGAGCAAGGCGGCAAAGCACGCCTCCGAATCGAAACGCGGCCAGCACAGCCAATCGATCGAGCCGTCGCGGGCGACGAGGGCGGCGGTCTGGCAATCGCCGATCAGCGCATAATCTTCGATTCTGGCGGGCATGTCAGATTTGCAGGCATATTAGATTTGCAGGCATGGCGGGTTCGACATCATGACTTATTGCACATTGCGCCCCGGTTGAAGGGATCAGGAAAAATCGACGACGACTTTAATATCGTCGGGCTCTTGCTCGAGCGCTTGCGTCCATTGCTCGGCCGGCACGCGGCGCGTGATCAGCCGCGCGAGCCAGGCCTTGCTGGCGCGCTGCAGCGCAGCGACCGCGTCTTCGTAGTGCTTGCGGTTGGCATTGACGGTGCCGAACACGGTGTCGTTGTCGAGCACCATCGTGCGATTGAGCGAGCCGATATCGAGATTGAAAGCGTGGCCGGGCGCGCTGACGCCGACCAGACAGACGATGCCGCTCGACGCGGTGCGGCCGAGCGCGTCGCGCACGACGACCGGCGCGCCGGTGCACTCGATCAAAATATCGGGCTTGAGGTTATCGAGCTGCGAGAGGCCGCCAAGATGGAAGGTGCCGCCCAGCTCGCGCACGATCAGTCTTTTTTCCAGGCTGTCGCGATTGTCGAGCACGTGAACGTCGAGGCCGCGCTGCGCGCCCAGCAATGCCGCAAGGAGACCGATCGGGCCGGCGCCGGTGACCAAGAGCGTCTTCGGCTGCCACGCGCGCGAGCGGCGGCCGATGCGCTCGGTATGATCCCACGCCTTGGCGACGACGCTGGTCGGCTCGACCAGCACGCCCTCGGCGCCGAGCGATGGATCGAGCTTGACCAGAAATTCCGGTTCGATGCGGAAAAAATCCGCGCCGAAGCCGTTGCGCTCCTTGATGCCGCGCTCGGTGTAGCGGCCGTTGCGGCACATATCCCACTCGCCGACCGCGCAGGCCGGACAGGGAACCGGATCGGGCCGGCGCACGATGCCGACAACGAGATCGCCCGCGGCAAAGCCGCAACCGGCGGGCGCCTCCTGCACGTGCCCGAGCGACTCGTGGCCGATCACCAGCCGCTTTTCGCCGGGCGGCGCCCAGCCGTAAGCGCCGGATACGATTTCACGGTCGGTACCGCAGACGCCGAGCGCCAAGGTGCGCACCAGCACCGTCCCGTCGGATCGCGGCGGTTCGGGGACGTCTTCGACGCGCGCCGAATTGGCGACGCTCGGCGCAACGGTCAATGCGCGCATGATTCCGTTCCGCGATTCTTTGCCTTCTTCGAATGAGGCAATGACGGCCCGCCGCCCCGGGGCGAAAAAACGCTATCGTGGGAAACAGCAGGCGACGAAAAAAGTTCCCGTCGCGGAACAGTCGAAGAGCTTTTGCGTTTACCGCATGCGGGCGTCGCAAGCGTCATTTCATTATTTTCGAAATCTGGGCGTGGGCAGGCAAATGGAACCCATCGGACGCAAACGCTGGGCTATAGCGGAAGGATATATTCCTTCGCAGAGCTCGTTTTCCGACCGCGCGCTGATCTCCCACGAAACCGCCTGCATCCTCAACGCCAGCGATCGGGAGGCGCACGTCCGCATCACTGTGTTTTTCGCCGACCGCGAGCCCGTCGGTCCCTATCGTGTCACAGTGGCGGCACGTCGCACGCTGCATCTGCGCTTCAACGATCTGAAGGACCCTGCGCCGATTCCACGCGACACCGATTACTCCTCCGTTTTCGAATCCGATGTGCCGATCGTGCTGCAGCATACGCGGCTCGATTCGCGCCACGCGGAAGTGAGCCTGCTCTCGACAACGGCTTATGCGGAAGCCTGAGCAGATCGCACGATTCTCGGCGCAGTTCCGCGAAATTTTGAAAAAGCGCTTAACCGAACCGAAAAAGAACTCGAATTTTCCGCATTTTCCGAGCGTTTCGCTGCAATGCGGCACTGCGGGAACCAACGGTCGCCGCGTGGGTTGTCGGAACACCCAACCGGAGGAATTCCCGTGAGTATCATCGTCGTTTCCAACCGCGTCGCGCGGGCAAAAACCGATGAACCCATCGCTGGAGGACTAGCCTCGGCGCTGATTCCAATGGTCAAGGAATCCGGCGCCATCTGGGTCGGTTCCAGCGGTCATGCCGGCGATGCAGCGCAGACGAAAGATTCTTTCGCCAAAATCGAGGCGCTCGGCAGGGGCGCGCTTGCGACCGTCGACATGCCGGCAAAACATTATCGCGGCTACTACGAAGGCTTTGCCAATTCGGCCTTGTGGCCGGCGCTGCATTCGCGGCCCGATCTGATTCGGGTCACGGCCGACGAATACGCGTCTTATCGTGAGGTCAACGCCTTCATGGCGCGCGCCCTCTTGCGCTTTACCGGACCCGAAGCGGTATTCTGGGTGCAGGATTATCATTTCCTCACCTTGGGCGCGGAGTTGCGCCGATTGGACATAAGGCGTCCGATCGGCTTCTTTCTGCACACGCCATGGGCGGAGCGCAGCACGATCGCCGCCGTGCCGCATCACTCCGATCTCGTTTCGGCCATGCTCGCCTACGATCTCATCGGCTTTCAGACCGACGACGACCGCAGCAATTTCGAGGACTACCTTCAGTTCGAGTTCGGACTGCCGGTCGCCGACGGCGCCGTCACATCGAAATACGGCACGACGCAACTTGCGACGTTCCCGATCGGCATCGATGTCGACGAATTTGCTACGCGCGCCAATAAGGCCATCGCGCGCCCGGAAATTTCGCGCCTGCGCGCGAGTTTGCAGGGCGCCAAGCTCGCGCTCGGCGTCGACCGGCTCGACTATTCGAAGGGGCTGGCGAACCGCATGCGCGCCTTCGACCGGATGTTCGAGCTTGAGCCTTCCTTAAAGCGCGCGGTGTCGCTGTTGCAGGTCGCAGTCCCGACGCGCGGAAACATCCGCGCCTATCGCGAGCTCAAGACCGAGCTCGCCGCCTTGGTCGGCGAAGTCAACGGCCGCCACGGCGAGGTCGATTGGAGTCCGATCCGCTACCTGAACAAGGGATTCGCCCAGTCGACGCTCGCCGGCTTCTATCGCGTCGCGCATGTCGGCCTGGTCACCCCGCTGCATGACGGGATGAATCTCGTGGCCAAGGAATACGTGGCGGCGCAGAACCCGTTCGATCCCGGCGTGCTGGTGCTGTCCTCGTTCGCCGGCGCGGCGAAGCAGCTCGACGCCGCGCTCATGGTCAATCCGCACGACATCGACGGCATGGCGCGGCAAATCGCCAACGCTCTCTCCATGAGTCTCGAGGAACGGCGCGAGCGTTGGGCGAGCATGGTGAGCAAGCTGCGGCGATCCTCGGTGCAGACCTGGTTCTCCGATTTCCTGCAGGCGCTCGCCGACGGCGGCCGCGGCGCACCGGCCCGGCTCGTGCCCCCGCGTCCTGCGGCGGCGGCGATCATGCTCGATCTTGCCGGCAGCGGCAGGACGGCACACAGCTACTGACGCTTGCTGCCTTCTTTCGTCGTCCTCGGCGTCTCTCGCTTCACCGAATTGATCTTATCCAATCCGGCTTCCCGCGCCGCCCGCTGCAAGGCGCGGCGAATCTCGTCGCGTTTTTCGTGGATCGAGGCGATCACCGGGCCGGTCGCCCGCCCCAATCCGATGAGGGCCGCTTCCGAGAGCTGCAGGCTCGCTTCGATGGTTTCGGGGACGGCGTCGCTTGCCCCAAGGCGATAAAGATGACTGGCATGCGCAGCATCCCGCGCCCGCGAGACGATGAGGATATCCGGCCGCATCGAGCGGACGTGCGCGACGACATCGTCGATGACGCTCTGGGTGTGGATCGTGATGATGACGCCCGCGGCCGCCGCAAGACCGCAGGCCTCGAGGAAGCGCGGGTCGGCGGCGTCGCCATAAAAAACGTCGTGCCCGTCGCGGCGGTCGCGGGTTACGGCCGGCGCGTCCAGGTCGGCCGCGATATAGGCAATGCCGTGCTCCTTGAGGAGCGCGCATACGACTTTGCCGACGCGGCCGTAGCCGACGACGATCGCATGGTTTGCTCCGGCAGACGGCCGCGCGGCTAGCTCGGCGGCCGCGGGCCCAGCCGACTTGAGCCGCGAGGCAAAGCGCCGCGCCGCGAACGAGAGCACCGGCGTCAGCAGCATCGTGACCGAGGTGGCGGCGAGTGCGAAACTGGCGACGCGCGCGTCGATCAGGCTTGCCGCTGCCGCCATGCCGATGCCGACAAAGGCGAATTCTCCGCCCGGGCCGAGCAAGAAACCGGTCTCCACCGCGACCGGCCATGAAAGTCGGAAGATCCTGCCCAGCCCGATCAGGATGAGCGACTTGACGGCGATCAGGCCGGCGACGCAGCCGATCAGCAACAGCGGCTCGCGCAACACTTCGCGGTAGTCGATCTCCATGCCGACGGTGAAGAAAAAAATACCGAGCAGGAGCGCCTTGAACGGCTCCACCACCGCTTCGATCGCCTTGCGATATTCCGTTTCCGCGAGCAGCAGGCCGGCCACAAAGGCGCCGAGCGCCATGGAAAGGCCGGCCTGATTGGCGATCACGCCGGCGCCGACGATGACGAAGAGTACGGCGGCGATAAAAAGGTCCCTGGAGCGCGTTGTCGCCACCAGGCGAAACAGGGGGCGCATCAGCACGCGGCCGAAAACGACGATGACGGAAAGCGCAATCGCGGCCTGGAGGAGCGCGCTGGCGAGGCTGGTCGCGACCGACTTGCCGGGACCCGCGGCCAGTATGGAGACAAACATCAGGATCGGGATGACGGCGAGGTCTTGCGCCAGCAGCACGGAGAAGCTCGTTCGCCCCACGCTCGTCGTCAGACGCTCCTGCTTCGACAACAGTTCGAGCACGATCGCCGTCGAGGAAAGCGAGAGGCTTGAGCCGAGAATGAGCGCGTCCGCGGGCTTTTGCCCCGCCGCCGCCGCGACGCCGGCGATCAAGCCCGTGGTGAGCAGCACCTGCAGCCCACCGAGGCCGAAAACGTAGCGCCGCATCGTCAGCAGGCGATGGAACGACAATTCCAGGCCGATCAGGAACAACAGAAAAACGACGCCAAGCTCGGCGATCCCGGCGACATTGTTGGCGTCGCCGACGGTGAACCAATAAAGCCACGGAAACGAACGGATGAACGAGCCTAAGCCCAGCGGCCCCAAAACGGCGCCGGCGACGAGGTAGCCGAGCGTGGGGCTAAATCCCAAGCGGCTGACGATCGGCACCAGAATTCCCGCCGTGCCGAGCACGACCAGCGCGTCGCTGTAAGCGGCGATATCGATCGTCGAATTCACAACAACCTCCGCCGTATGCGTATCGCGACTAGAGCATGAGCCCGAAAAGTGGCTACCGCTTTCCCGCCTTCGCGAAGCCCGCTTCGGCGGGCGAAGGAAGGTCGGAAAAGATCATGCTCCAACAATAAGCTAGAACGGGATGGCGATTCGAAGAAACGTCATCCGGTTCTAGTCGCGCGATTTCATCGCGCCTGACAAGGCCGTTAATTTCGCTCCGGCCGACGCCTGAAGGTCGTTGCGCCGACGTCGCCCTATTCGCCGATAACCGCTATCGCATTGATCTCGATCAGATAGTCCGGCGAGGTCATTTTGCAGACCTCGACCATGGTCGAGGCGGGCGCCGGCGCCTTGAAATATTCGCGTCGCACTTTGTGGATCGGCTCGAAATGTTCCATGTTGCGCACGAAAACATCGACTCGGCAGATGTCGTCCATGGTGCCGCCGCCTGCTTCGACGGCGGCCTTGATGTTCTCGCAGACCTGCCGCGTCTGTGCTTCGATGTCGCCGATGCCGGCGATGCTGCCGTCGGCGCGCCGCGCGGTCATGCCGGAGATGAAGACCAGGCGACCGCGTGCCGCAACCGTCGTCGCCTGGGAAAAATGCCCGCTCGGCTCGCGGATTTTGGATGAGGTAATTTGCGTCTTCGGCATGCGCGGTTCCTTACATTTTTCGCTCGGCCGTTTCGCGGCGCCGATCTGCCATGGCTTAACCCGCTCCACGATCCTTACGGGACACGTTGACGCCGCACAACGGTTTGCGCAGCATTCGTTCCGCGGCTCGCTGCGATGAAGCAAGCAAGCCCGATCGGGAGAAAGATGCGCCCATGAACGACATGACCGTCAAGGCCATCCGCACGACGATGCTGCGCGTGCCGTGGCCGCAAAATCCCTGGCTCAAGGGCCATCACTTTGGCGACGCGCGCGAGATTTTGGTGCTGGAGGTCGAGACGCAAGGCGGCATCGTCGGCATGGGCTATCTGCTTCTGTTCCGGCCGGGCATGCGCACGATCGCCGTCTGCCTGGAAGAGACCGTCATCCCGCGCGTCATCGGCAAGGACGCCAGCGCCGTCGAGGCGATCTGGCAGGATCTTTGGCGCGCGACCATGACGTATGGCCGCGGCGGCATCGCCACCATGGCCATGTCGGCGCTCGACATCGCGCTCTGGGACGCGCTCGGCAAGCGCGCCGGTCTGCCGCTGCATCGGCTGTGGGGACATTATCGCTCGCAATTGCCGGCCTATGGCAGCGGCTGCTTCCGCGGCTCGGGCGGCGACGGCATGATCGCCAAGGCGCTGCACTACAAGGAGCGCGGCTATAGCGCGATCAAAATGCAGGTCGCGCACGTCGGCAGTCTCGCCACCGATCTCGACAACGTCAGGCGCATGCGCGAAGCGGTCGGACCCGGCATCGCCATCATGATCGACGTCAACATGGGCTGGACCGCCGATGTCGCCATCCAGATGGGGCGAAGATTTCAGGACTACGATGTGTACTGGCTGGAGGAGCCGGTGGTGGCGGACGATTTCGCCGGCTATTTCCGCATCGCCGAAGCGCTCGAGCTGCGCATCGTCGGCGGCGAGACGCATTTCACCCGCTTCGACCTCAAGCCGTTCTTCGAAAATCCATGCCTGCCCATCCTGCAGCCCGATCCGATGCGCGGCGGCCTGACCGAGTTGCGCAAGATCGCGACGCTCGCCGACACCTGGGGCATGACGATCGCGCCGCATCTGTTTCCCGAACTGAACGTGCAACTCCTCGCCTCGATTCCGAACGGGCTGTGGATCGAGGACATGGGCCTTGCCGACGATCTGTGGGTCGACCCGGTGCCGGTGGTCAACGGCACTATCGCCGCGCCGGAACGGCCTGGGCATGGGCTGGCCTTCAGGCCGGAGATTTTGCGCGATTGCGCGGTGGAGCAATGAACGAGCGACTTTCCCGACTGCCGGAGCCGCAACCCACTGTCCGATTGGACTTTCAATTGTTTGGTAGCGGAGGACGGATTTGAACCGCCGACACACGGATTATGATTCCGCTGCTCTAACCAACTGAGCTACTCCGCCATCGCAAGGTGGCGCCGGCGGGTCGAAACCGGTGCCGGCCGGGCAAGATTTAGGGTAGTTCGACGTCCTTTCCAAGAGGCTAACTCTTGCCGGAACGCCGCGCCACGGGCGCACTCGACCTTCAATGCGCCGCGCCTGACGCCGCAAAGCCGTCGCTCGCAAACGCACCAAGCCGCGCAACCCGAATGAGTGAAAAATGCCCGAGCGGCGGCATCGTCCGGCGCTCGATGAGGCGCACGCCGTCGTGCCGCGCGGCCCAGGCCACGAGCCGCTCCCAGCGGAATTCCGGCTGCCAGCCGAGCCGGCGCGCGAGCGGCGCGAACCAACGCTCGAAAGCGGCGCGCAAGCCGGTCTCGGCGCCGAGATGGCTCACCAGAACGATTTCGCCGCCGGGTTTGAGCACGCGCGCGAATTCGTCGAGGGTGGCTTCCGGCTCGGGCACCGCGGTGATGACGTATTGCGCGACCACGACGTCGAACACCGCATCCTGAAAGCCGAGATGCTGCGCGTCCATGACGGCGAGGCCGTCGACATTGGTGAGCCGGTGCTCGGCAACGCGCGCCTTGGCCTTGCGCAGCATCGGCGCCGACAGGTCGACGCCGACGATGCGATTGGTCCATCTGTATTCGGGCAGCGACAGCCCGGTGCCGACGCCGACTTCAAGGATGCGCCCGCCGATGCGTTCGGCCGCCGCGATCGAGGCCTTGCGCCCGCGCTCGAACACCGATCCGAATACGAGATCGTAGATCGGCGCCCAGCGCGCATAGGCCTTTTCGATCGCAGCCTTATCGAGTTCCGCCCCCATCGCGCCCGTCTCTCTTAAACGCCTTGCAGTCGAAATTTGGGAGGTCTTCAACGCGCAGCGGCCAGAACCGCGCCGGGAATGTCCGCCTTTTCGGCGGCGACGGTGCCGGCGATGAAGCCGCCGCCGAGCACGCGGGCCTGGCCTTCGGCCGCGTCGTAGAAGGCGCAAGCCTGGCCCGGCGAAACGCCGTCTTCGCCGGCGATCAACTCGATCTCGATGCCGCCGTCGAGGCCGCAAGAACGCAGCCAGGCCGGCTGCGGCGGCCGTGTCGAGCGGACTTTGACGAAAACCTCGGGCCGGCTCTCCACCGCCTGTTCGATCGTGCCGTCGCCGAGCCAATTGAGCTGGCGCAAGCGGATGCGGCTCGTGCGCAGCGCCTCGCGCGGGCCGACCACCACGCGGCGCGCGGCGGCGTCAAGCCGCACGACGTAAAGCGGGGAGCCCGCGGCAATGCCGAGCCCGCGCCGCTGGCCGACGGTGAAGTGAATAATGCCGTCGTGACGGCCGAGCACGCGGCCGCCGAGATCGACGATCTCGCCCGGCCCGGCTGCGCCCGGCCGCAGCCGCTCAATCACCTGCGCATAATGGCCGGTCGGCACGAAGCAGATGTCCTGGCTGTCCTGCTTGTCGGCGACGGCAAGGCCGAAGCGGCGCGCCAGCTCGCGCGTCTCCGCCTTGGTGCGATCGCCGAGCGGGAAACGCAGCAGATCGAGCTGCGCGCGCGTGGTGGCGAACAAAAAATAGCTCTGGTCGCGCTCCGCCTCGCGCGCGCGAAACAGCGCGCGGCCGCCGTCCGGCAGCGCCCGCGAGGCGACATAGTGCCCGGTCGCCAGGAATTTGGCGCCGAGCTCGCGCGCGGTCTCGAGCAGGTCGCGGAACTTGATCGACTGATTGCACTCGACGCAAGGCACCGGCGTTTCGCCGGAAACGTAGCTCTCGGCAAAGCGGTCGATCACCGCTTCCTTGAAGCGGCTCTCGTAGTCGAGCACGTAATGCGGGATACCGATGCGCTCGGCGACCGCGCGGGCGTCATGAATGTCGCGCCCGGCGCAGCAGGCGCCCTTGCGGTGCATTGCCGCTCCGTGATCGTAGAGCTGCAGCGTGATGCCGACCAGGTCGTAGCCGGCGTCGGCAAGCAGCGCCGCCGTCACCGACGAATCGACGCCGCCCGACATGGCGACGACAACGCGCGTGTCGGAGGGCCGTCCCTCGATATCGAGATCGTTCGGCATCGCAGCGCGGAGATACTCCTTACCGTCGTTCCCGGCCTGCCTGACGGCGCGCGGAAAAGCCGAGGCAGGCGGCGCCCGTACTAGCCCATACTATAAGTGTCGCGCCGACGCTCCGCCATGGCCGCTTTATCCGGCAGCAAGAGCCGGCGGGGTGGCCCAATACACGGCAATATTTGCCCATCAATCGTCCTTCCGGCCCTACCGGATTTGCCGCCGGCAACGTCAACTCGTTGAATCTATGTGCTTCCTCGTAAGTGGCGGCGCTGGCCCGCCGGTTGCAGGCAGACATCGGCTTCATGTCGCCTCCGGAAGCGCCGCAGCGTCGAGTGCGCCGAGTATTACGTCGGACGTGAGTGCCACGCTATCGCTCGCTTCGCAGCGATCGCCGGCGACCGCAGCCACCGCACAGGCCGCCGGCACCGCCGGATCGCAGCAGCTCGCAGGCAATTTCGACACGTTTCTACAGCTTTTGACCACCCAGTTGCAAAACCAGGATCCGCTCGATCCGCTCGATACCAATCAATTCACCCAGCAACTCGTCGAGTTCGCTTCCGTCGAGCAGCAGGTCAATATGAACACCAACCTGCAAACGCCGATCTCGCTGCAGCAGGCCTCGGCGGCGACGGCCGCGCTGCAGTTCGTCGGCTCCAACGTCACGGTGAGCGGCAACAATGCGACCCTGTCCAACCCCACCGGCAGCCCGGCAATGTGGAGCTTGAACGCGTCCGCTCCGGGTACGGGGAATATCACGATCAGCAGCTCCACGGGTCAGACCGCCTACGCCGGCACGATGGCGCTCAACGCCCGAACCCAGACATTCACCTGGAGCGGCCAGGGCAACAACGGCGTGACTTGGCCTGACGGCGCCTACGCCATTTCGATCAATGCGACGGACGCCAACGGCCAACCGGTCACCGTCTCGACGCAGGTGCAGGGTGTCGTGACCGGCGTGAATATGAGCCGGAGCCCGCCGACGCTCATCGTGGGCGGGCAGAGCGTTCCGATCGGCTCCATCGATCGGTGAGCAACACCAGTCTGAGCAGTCTCAGCAACCTCGGCAGCCTCAATACCGGTATCGGCAATCTCAACGGCACCATCGGCAAACCGATCCAGTCGCTGTGATGATTACCGGCGTACCACTCCTTGGCGGACTACGGACCGAGTACGCCCTCCAGTGACCGCCCAATCGACCCCGCAAAGCGGGAATCGCGCGTCACTCCCGGCCGATGCGGCCAATGCGGCCAATCGGCCGTTAGGCTTAGGCAAATTTTAAGCCGCAATGCGTAATGTCGCCGCCTGTTACGTGGTCGAGTTCGTGAGAGTGATTATGACTGAACCCCACCGCCCGAGGGTCAAGTACGTCATCGGGCCTGACGGGTCCCCGCTGACGATTGCGGATTTGCCGGCACCGGGAACGAAGCGCTGGGTCATCCGCCGCAAGGCTGAGGTCGTGGCCGCAGTCCGCGGCGGGCTGCTTTCGCTCGAAGAGGCGTGCAGCCGCTATACGCTCACCGTCGAGGAATTCCTCTCTTGGCAATACTCGATCGATCAGCACGGTCTTGCCGGCCTGCGCACGACTCGCATCCAGCAATACCGTCAGTAATACTCGCTTAATCGAGCTTTCCAATTCGTCAACGCCGGCTCGAGTGGCCGGCGGTCTCATGCCAGCGGTCATGACTGACCGGCCGCGCCCCGCTCCCGATCGAGTGGCGCCCGCAAGTCGCTACCGTTCTCGGCCGGCCTCGCCGGTGCGATTGGACACGTTCGCACGGCTGACACGCCTTGCTGGCCGGCAGCGATTTTGTGCACATTTGCGCCCCCACTACTCACCGGACGCTACCATACACCGGGCAAATCTTGCCGACTGAGACGCGCAGCGTCGCTCGGGCCCCCCTGGTCGCCGGCTTTTCTGTCTTTCCTCCACCACGCAGAGCGGTGTATTTTGCCGAAAGCTGCTCCGACACGCGGACATGCCGAAGGCCGCGTCTTGTTTGAACGGCAGCCCGCACGCCGTCGGCAGGCATTGCATTCCTGATCTATCGCCGCTTTTTTCTGGCGCTATCGACACTGACGCCCAGAGCTGCTCACGATGTGCGGCTCGCGCGTCGCGCGCCGTTCGATCAACAATAGGCAACACGATGAAACTTCCCCGTCGTCGATTTCTGCATTTCGCAGCAGGTGCCGCCGCGCTCTCGGTTGTGCCGCGCCTCGCTTGGGCGCAAACCTATCCGACGCGGTCGGTCCGTATCGTCGTCGGCTTTCCCGCGGGCACATCGTCCGACATCACCGCTCGGCTGATTGGCCAATGGCTATCGGAGCGGCTCGGCCAGCAATTCATCGTGGAAAATCGGCCCGGTGCGGGTACCAATATCGCCACCGAGTCAGTCGCGCATGCGTCACCTGACGGGTACTCGCTTCTCTGGGTCACTCAGACAAACGCAATCAACGCGACCCTTTACCAAAACCTCAACTTCAACTTTGCCCGTGACATCGAGCCCGTCGCCAGCATTCTGCGAGTCCCCGCCGTGATGATGACCACTAAATCATTGCCGGCCAAAACAGTCCCGGAGTTCATAGCTTATGCCAAAGCCAATCCGGGCAAGATCAACATGTGCTCGCCGGGCATCGGCAGCGCGAACCACGTTTTCGGCGAGCTGTTCAAGATGATGGCCGGCGTCGATTTGGTTCACGTCCCCTATCGAGGCAGCTGGTTTTCAGATCTGATCAGCGGACAAGTGCAGGTCACGTTTAATCCGCTGCCGGCGTCCCTTGGACTCATAAGAGCCGGCAAGGTACGCGCGCTTGCGGTCACCTCCGCGATGCGTCAAAAGGTGCTGCCCGACCTCCCGCCGGTCGGTGAATTCGTGCCAGGCTACGAGGCGACGGCGTGGTTCGGGATGGGCGCGCCGAAAGCTACGCCTGCGGAAATTGTCGACAAGCTCAACCGGGAGATCAATGCCGGCGTCGCCGATCCCAAGCTCAAGGCGCGGCTTGTAGACTTGGGTGGCGAAACGATTGCGGGTTCACCCGAAGACTTCGCTAAGTTCATCGCCGCAGAAACCGAGAAGTGGGCCAAAGTGGTGAAGTTCGCCGGCATCAAGCCGGGGTGATCGGGCCGGCCGATATTCCATAGTTTCCGTTAGGCGAATCCGTCCCAACCGCCTACGTCGTCGCGTCGCCGCCGTCGACCATAATGGTCTCGACCTCGCCGGCGTCGCCGCTGCGGCGGAACGCGGCGGCTTCGTTGTACTCATCGGATTGAAAGCAGGCGACGCCCTGCTCGAAGGTCGGAAACTCGATCACCACGAAGCGCGCAAACTTGTGCGGCCCCTCCATGATCTGGAAGCGCCCGCCGCGGGCCAAAACCTTGCCGCCATGTTTGGCGATGATGGCCGGCACCAGATCGGTGTATTTCTTGTACTCGACCGGATCGTTGATCTTCGAACGCGCGACCCAATAGGCTGGCATGGACGGTTCTCCGCGGAATGACGAAATTACATGGAGTATTACCGCGCGCAAACGAGCGTAAAAAGCGGCGGTGGCGCGTGCGCCTACGTCTCGGCGAACAAGCCGCGCAGCATCGTAGCCGCGGTGGCGCGCTTCTCGGGGCGTTTCGGCGCTCCCACCATGCGGCGGCCGAGCAAGCCGACGAACTGGTCCTTCGCCATGGGCTTGGCAAACAGATAACCCTGGCCGATGTCGCAGCCGATGCCTTGCAGCTTATGGCTCTCGTGCACGCTTTCGATGCCCTCGGCCACTGTCTTGAGATCAAAACGCTTGGCCAGCTCGACGATGGTCTCGCACAGTCCGGCATTGACTTTGTCGGTATGGCAATCGGTCACATAGGAGCGGTCGATCTTGAGCTCGCTGAACGGCAATTGCCGCAATCGCGCCAGCGACGAATAGCCGGCGCCGAAATCGTCGAGCGCGAGCGAGCAATGCAGCGCGCGCAGCTCATCGGCGATTTCCTGGGCGATCTTCAGATCGTGCATCACCTCGTCCTCGGTGACTTCGAGGATCAGTCCCGGCCAATTGGCCGCGGCCGGCCGCTCTTCGCGCAGCATCTGCGCGATCGGCAGCTTGACAAAGGCCGACGCCGGCACGTTGACCGAGAGCTTCAACGCGGCGCCTTGCGCCGCGCATTCCTCGAAGTCGCGCAATGCCGTGAGGATGACGCGCTCGGTCAGCGCGAGCATCTCGCTCTCGCCGGCGCCGGGCAGGAACGAGCCGGGGCCGATCAGGCTGCCATCGGGACGGCGGGCGCGCACGAGCGCTTCCGCGCCAACCAGACGCTTCGCCCGCAGATCGATTTTGGGCTGGTACCACAGCTCGAACCAGTCCCGCCGCAATATGTCGGCGAGCGTCACCTTGCCGCCGAGCGGTTCGGGCTCCGCCTTTTTGGACGTGAATAGCTTTTGCAGTGCCTGCAGCATAGCGATCCGTAATCGTCGATGCGTGCACATTATGGCTCGGCAAAGCCGGCAGGTATGTTAATACGGCGCCATGGAGGCGGAATATGCTTTGCAAAGAGTAGCGACGTCAGATGATCGTTGGCGCGATCGGGTGATAAAACGTTAAGCGCCGCGTCGCCGCGCGAACGCGGAAAGCGGCAGGGTAGCAGTCCCGCTCATTCCGCCGCGCGGCGCGCGGCGACGATCTGGTCGGCGGTGCGGCCGGTCAGTTCGGCCATGTGGTCGAACTTGAACGTGAAAGTGCCGGCGCCGGCGGTGGCGGAGCGAATCTCCACGATGAGATCGCCGATTTCGGCCTCCGGCATCATCGCGCGCACCACGTCCCAGCCTTCCCAGCCTTCGCGCGTGTCGAAGCCGAGGATCTGGCCGCGGCGGCCGGAAAGCAGCGCATTGATCTTCGCGGTGGCTTCGTTCGGGCAGGCGATTTCGACGAGATGGATCGGCTCGAGCAGCACCGGCTGGCATTGCGGCAAGCCTTCGACGATGCCGATGCGGCCAGCGGTGCGGAACGCCATGTCGGAGGAATCCACCGTATGGTAGGAGCCGTCGACCAGCGCCACCGTAAGGTCGACCACCGGGAAGCCGAGCGGGCCGTGCTTGAGCGCGTCGATCACGCCCTCCTCGACCGACGGGATATAGTTGCGCGGCACCACCCCGCCGGTGATTTTTTCCTCGAAGGAGAATCCCGTGCCGCGCGGCAACGGCTTGATGTCGAGCACGACATCGCCGTACTGGCCGTGACCGCCCGACTGCTTCTTGTGCCGGCCGCGCTGGACGATGCCTTTGCGGATGGTTTCGCGGTAGCCGACGCTCGGCTGGCGACGCTCGATGGCGACGCCGTAACGATCGCTCAACCGTTCGGTGGCGACCCGCAGGTGCATCTCGCCCTGGCCCCACAGCACCACTTCGTGCGTCTCCGGATTGTGCACGATCGTGATCGATGGATCTTCCTCGGCAAGCTTGGCCAGCGCCTGGCCGAGCTTGACGTCGTCTTTGCGCTCTTTCGCCGAAATTGCGATGGCGAGCACCGGCGGATAGGGAGCGACCTTCGCGATCGGCGGATGCGGCTGCTTGCCTGCCGTCAGCGTATCGCCGGTCTTGGCTTTTTCCAGCTTGGCGAACGCGATCGTCTCGCCGACGCTCGCCGGACCGCGCTTCTCGCTATTCTGGCCGACGAGCTTGAACACGCCGGCGACGCGTCCGGCTTCGTCGTCGCCGGCGAGAAAGGTCGTGCCGTCGCCGGCCTGGCCCGCCAGCATTCGCACGATCGACAGTCGTCCGCCGTGGGCGGTGTTCAGCGTTTTGAGCACATACCCGACCGCGTCGCCGCCGGCCTTTATGCCGAGGCGTTTGGCCGTCTCGGCAATGCCCGGCGATTCGTGGCGCAGCGCCTTAAGGAGCCGCAAAATTCCATTGGCGCGCGCCGCCGTCCCCATCAGCACCGGGCACACCAGGCCTTCGCGCAGTTCCCGCGTGAGATCGTCGAAAACCTTGTCTCGCGGCGGCTGAATATCCTCGAGCAACTGCTCCATCAGCTGGTCGTCGTGATCGGCGAGCGTCTCCAGCATGGAAAAGCGCGCGGTTTTTTCGCGATCCGCCAACTCGCTTTCCAGCGGCACGACCTGCGATGCAGCATGTTCCTTGTAAACAAAGGCGCGTTCGAGCGCGAGATCGACAAAGCCGGTAATCAGATCGCCGGAGAAAGTCGGGATCTGCCGCAAGATGAGCTTGGTGCGGGAAGCCGGCTGGAGGAGCGTGAGCACGTCGTGAACGCCGGCATCGGCCTTGTCGATCTTGTTGAGGAACAGGATGCGGGGAATTTTCCGGTCTTCCAGCTCGCGCAGGATGAGTTGAAGCTGCGGAACTTTCTTCTCGTCCATTTCGCAGACGACAACCGCGGCATCGACGGCCGGCAAAACCGCGCGCATGTCGTGGACAAATTCGACCGAGCCGGGGCAATCGATGAAGGCATAGGAGTCGCCCATGAAATTGGCGGTGGCGACCGTAAGCTCGACGCTCATGCGGTGATGGCGCGCTTCCTTGCTGGCGTCGCCGACCGTGTTGCCGGCCTCGACCGTGCCTTGACGCGCAATCACGCCGGTGCGGGCCAGGATCGCCTCAAGCAATGTGGTCTTGCCGCTTTGGAAGGGACCGACCAGCGCGACGCCGCGAGGACCCGTCGCGCGGCCGCCATTGTTTCCGTTCGTCGCCATGATCTCCTCCGGCTCTTGACCAGCGGCCCGCTTCCCACCTTCCCGATCAGCGAGGGCGGCTGGGGATGGCCAATCCATGGTTTCAGGCGTCGGCCGGGGAGGTCAAGGGGCGGGACAATGTGTGCCCAGCTCGCACAGATACAACTCGCCCACGCCGGCGGCGATGTTGATGCCGACTTGTCCCTGGATCGACACCGGCTGCAGCGCCACCGAACGGTTCGAGCCGCCGACGAGAACATTGGCGCCAAGACCGACCGCGATCGACGCCTCGGCGGTCGCCCCGATATAGCTTCCGTCAAGCATCCCGGAGTACCGGTCGGTGCCGGCAAAGACCGCCCAGACGATCTTACCGCCGGAGGTCGCCCCGATATCGAGACCGATCCGCGTCATCGTCCCCTGGTAGTTTTCGTCCGGTGCGTTGTCGGAGTGAAAGATACAACTCACATTGCGTTTCGAGCCGAGCACCAGGCCGATGCCGGAGGAAAGCGAACAGTTGAGACTGCCGACCTGAATGCGAGCCGGTTGCGCATTGGCAGGTAAAATCAGAACCGTTGCGAGCGCCGCAGCGGCAATCCAAGCCGCCGCAAAGGCAGTGCGGAACATGTGCATTCTCCCTCAGCCGGCCCGTCCGATGGGGCCTTGCCGACGATTGTAAGCGAGAACGCGGCCGGCGTCGCCTGTCGTTTTGAGAGATCGCCGGGCCGCGGGGCGTCCACGAGGGAAAGGCTATTTCAGATTCCCGCAGAAGCGCTGGATGCGCGCGCAGGCCTGCTCGAGCGCGCCGGTCGCGGTCGCGTAGGAAATGCGGAACGCGGGACCGACGCCGAACGGCGTGCCCTGCACCACCGCGACCCCTTCCGCCTCCAGGAGCTCGGTGACGAAATCCTCATCCGTCGCAAGCTTCCTGCCGGTCGGCGCCGTCTTGCCCATGGTGCCGGCGCAGGACGGATAGACGTAGAACGCGCCCTCGGGCTTCGGGCAGCGGATGCCGTTCGCCTGGTTGAGCATGGAGACGCAGAGATCGCGCCGCTCCTTGAAAATCTTGTTGTGCTTGGGGATGAAGTCCTGCGGACCGTCGAGCGCCTCGACCGCGGCCCATTGCGACACCGCGGTCGGGTTCGAAGTCGACTGCGATTGGATCGCCGCCATCGCCTTGATCAGCGGCTCCGGCCCGCCCGCATAGCCGATGCGCCAGCCGGTCATGCAATAGGCCTTGGAGACCCCGTTGATCGTCAGCGTGCGCTCGTAGAGCCGAGGCTCGACCTGCGCCGGCGTGGTGAAAACGAAATCGTCGTAGACGAGATGCTCGTACATATCGTCGCTCATGACCCACACATGCGGGTGGCGCATGAGCACGTCGGTCACCGCCTTCAGCTCGGCGCGCGTATAGGCGGCGCCGGTCGGGTTGGACGGCGAGTTGAACAGGAGCCACTTGGTCTTCGGCGTGATGGCGCGCTCCAGCGCCTCCGGCTTCATCTTAAAGCCGTCCGCCATGCGCGTCTCGACCGCGACGGGCTCGCCGCCCGCGATCAGCACCATGTCGGGATAGCTGACCCAATAGGGCGCCGGGATGATCACCTCATCGCCCGGATTGAGCGTGGCCAGGAAGGCATTGAACAATACCTGCTTGCCGCCGGTGCCGACGATGATCTGTGAAGGCTTATAGTCGAGCCCGTTCTCGCGCTTGAATTTGCGCGCGACCGCCGCCTTGAGCTCCGGAATCCCGTCGACCGCCGTGTATTTAGACGCCTTGCCATCGCGGATCGCTTTGATGGCGGCCTCTTTGATGTTTTCCGGCGTGTCGAAATCGGGCTCCCCGGCGCCGAGCCCGATGACGTCGCGGCCGGCCGCCTTGAGCGCGCGTGCCTTGTCCGTCACCGCGATGGTGGCCGACGGCTTAACGCGAAAAATCCGGTCCGCGAGAAAGGCCATTTCGATCCTCCGCTTGGCCGCTCGGTTTGAGGCGCGAGCTTCCTAAAGCGCCGGGTGCGCACAGGCAAGAGCAAAGCGGGGCTTAATCGGTCAATTCTAAGGCTCCGGCGGGTAGCTGGACGTCAGACGTGGCGTTCCGGATCCATGCGTTGGTGGAGAACGCGAACGATTCTGATTCCACCGGTAACCTTCATGAAATAGACAGTATGGCTTGCGTGGGGAAAGCGGAAGTAATCGGGCCGGATGTGCTCGATCGACCGACCGATGTCAGGGAACTCGGCAAGACGCTCGAAGCAGTCCTCAAGCGATCGAAAATAGGCGTCCGCTTTCGCTTCGCCGAACTCCCGATAGGAATAGATGTAGATATCGTTCAGATCGTGGTCTGCGGCTTCTGTGAGCTCATATTTGGCCATTCGAAAGCTTCGATTTCGCGCCAGCAGCGATTTCCCGCACAGTTCGCTTGCCAGTTCCGCTTTGCTCGCCCTCGATCAGCGCGTCGACCAGCGCCTCGCGTTGTTCGCGATCACGGCGAATGAGGTCGCCCACATAGTCGCTGACCGTGGAATAGCGACCGTTCTTCACGCGTTCATCCACCCAGTCCTTCAATTGATCGGGGACAGAGACCGTCATAGTGGCCATGGGAGCTATCTCCTGCATTCCATATAACAAAGACTGCAAATCTTTGCCACTCATTCGGGTTCACCTCCAAGCCTGTATAGCCGACGGCTCCCCGCCACCGCCGAGGCTCCGCCGCAACGCTCCGTTAAGGCTCGGCTGGCCTAATGCCCGGAAGGAGCCATCCGAACGGGAACCGCATGCACCGGGCGCGCGAGATATTGCGGAGCGGCGACTGGCTCACCCGCGAGCGCGTCCGGCTGGTGGCGGTTAGCCTCCTCATCGCGTCGGTAGCGGGCTTTCTTTTTTTGGTCGTGACCGCGCACGGCGCGGTCGATCGCCAAGGCCGGCCGCTCGGAACCGATTTCTCCAATGTCTACGCGGCCGGCACCTACGTGCTCGATGGCAATCCCGAGGCGCCGTTCGACCCGCCGCAACAATACGCCCGCGAGCAGGCGATCTTCGGCGCGACAACGCCGTTCTACGGCTGGCACTATCCGCCATACTTTCTTTTCATTGCCGGTGCCTTGGCGAGAATGCGCTACGGCCTGGCGCTCGCGGTCTGGCAGGCCACTACGCTCGGTCTTTATCTCCTGACGATCTGGGCGATCGTCGGTCTCTCATCTCCCTCTCCCCGCGAGCGGGGAGAGGGTTGGGGTGAGGGGGCCTCTACGCTGGGCTCGGATTTAAGGCGCCCGGATTCGCTAAGAGGCCCCCTCACCCTCGCTTCGCTCGACCTCTCCCCGCACGCGGGGAGAGGTAACCGTTTTCTCTGGCTCCTTCTCGCTCTCGCGTACCCTGCGGTGCTGATCAATATCGGGCACGGCCAGAACGGGTTTCTCACCGCCGCTCTCCTCGGTGGCGCTCTCGTCGCCCTCGACCGCCGGCCGCTGCTCGCCGGAATCCTGATCGGCCTGTTGGTCTATAAGCCGCAATTCGGCCTGACGATCCCGCTTGCGCTCATGGCCGGCGGACGCTGGCGCAGCTTTGCCGCCGCCACGGCGACGGTCGCGCTGCTGACGCTCGTCGCCACCCTCGCCTTCGGCCCGCAGGTCTGGCACGCGTTCCTCGTTTCCACCCAGTTCTCGCGCACCGTCGTGCTCGAACAGGGCAACACCGGCTGGCAGAAAATCCAGAGCGTGTTCTCTTGGGCGCGCATGTGGGGCGCACCGATCCCGCTTGCCTACGCGTTGCAGGGCGCCTTGACCGTTGCGCTGGGCGCCGCGATCGTCCGGCTGTGGCGGAGCGCCGCGTCCCCGGCGCTTAAAAGCGCGTCGCTCTGCCTCGCCGCGATCCTCGCCACGCCCTATTCGCTGGACTACGACATGATGGTGCTGGCGCCCGCCATCGCCTTCTTCGCTGCCGACGGCCTCAAAAGCGGGTTCCGTTCCTGGGAGAAGACGGCGCTCGCGGCGCTTTGGCTCGCGCCGCTCGTTGCCCGCAGCGTCGCACAGGCGACGCTGATCCCGCTTGGAGTTCCCGCGATGCTGGCGATGTTCGTCGTGGTGTTGCGGCGGGCGGAACTCGAACGAACGTTGCCGATGGCTTTCGCCGGAGCCTCGTCTACAATGGCGGACGGCGGCGAAGCGCGCGGCCACGACATCGCCGCGTTCGAATAGTACGGGCGGGAATCGCAATAAGCTTGTGCCGCGCGGGAGCCTTGGAGCGGCGATGTTCACGCTCTATTCGATGCAGCGATCGGGCAACAGCTACAAGGCGCGGCTCGCCTTGGCGCAGCTTCGCATTCCCTATCGGCCGGTCGAAATCGACATCCTCAAGGGCGAGAGCCACACGCCCGAATTCCTTAAGAAGAACCCGAACGGCCAGGTGCCGCTGCTCGAAGTGGCGCCCGGCCGCTATCTCGCCGAATCGAACGCCATCCTCTGGTATATCGCCGGCGGCACGCCGCTCGCGCCCGAGGACCGCATCGACCGCGCCGACGCGCTGCAGTGGATGTTCTTCGAGCAGCATAGCCTGGAGCCTAATCTGGGCGCGGCGTATTTCTGGCTCACGCTCATCAAGGGCGGCCGCGATTTGCAAAGCCACGCCATCGAGGACTGGATGGAAGAAGGCCACCGCGCGCTCGGCGTGATGGACAAACATCTGGCGCTCCACGACTACTTCGCCGCCGGTCGCTACACCATCGCCGACATCGCGCTCTACGCCTACACCCACGTGGCCCATCAGTGCGGTTACGACCTCGGGGGATTTCCGGCGGTGCGCGCCTGGCTTGCGCGCGTGGCGGCCGAACCTCGCCATGTGACCATGGATTTCAGTCCGACGGCGGCCGTCCCGGTCGTGTGAGCGTATCCCGGATGCGGTGCAGCGCCATAAGCGCGTTTACGCGCGTCTTCGACGCGCTATGGCGGTGCACCGCTGTTCCGGGATCGTACGAAACTCAGAGTCTGTAGCGATCCCGGGTCTGCAGCGCACCACTTCGCGCTGCGCTGCGCCCGGGAAACGTCTCGGCAGTGGCGGCAAAGCCACAGTCGCGATTAATTGGCGCCGGCGCCGTCCGCGTTAACCATCCATTAACCAAAACCACGAATTTGCCTTTGTTCGTCAATAGCTTCGCCCAAGTTTGGCCGAACCGGTGCCGGCGTCGGCGGCCATCTTCGCGACATGCAAACTGATTCGCGAAGGATACCCGCCAAATGCCCGCCATGACACAGTTGACCGGGAAGGCCGGTTTTGCGTCTCCCGCTATCGAAAAGAGATTCTCCAAGCGCCGGTCCGCCGGCGTCGAGTTGGTGGCGACGATCGCGCTTGCCGTGTCGCTCGCGATCGCCGCGACCGCGGTCTCGATCGGCATGGCGCGAGCACAAGCGCTCGGCGCGGTCGGCGACAATAATGGCGCGCCGCTGGCGCTCGCGGTCTGCTTCGGCCTGGCGATGGCGGGCATGGGCGGACTGACGGCCATTGCGGCGCGCGACCGGCGGGCGCCGCGCGACTGAACGGCGAACGCCGCCGTTTCTCTCTTTTGCCAGCCCGAAAGTTTGCGATAGCGGCAACGGACTTGGTCCGTCGCCGGGATCGCCGCTTTCGCCAAAGCTATTTTCTACCGAAGCGCGGATCGCTCGGCCGGGCGGCCCAGCCGGGCGCCGCCATGGCGCGCCTCCGCCATTTTGAGTATCCTCTGCCGGTTTCATCCCGGCGGGCTTCATGCGACGGCAGGGCACAGCGAGCGGTAAGGGTGCGGCGGCGCGGCCTCTCAAGACCGCAAGCAGCAAGCGCGCCACCGCGCCCAAATCCAAGGCCGCGCGCGGAGCTTCCATCGCCAACTTGCAAGCACAACTCGACCGCCGCACGCGCGAACTCGACGAGGCGCTGGAGCAGCAGAAAGCCACGGCGGAGGTGCTGCGCGTCATCTCTAGCTCGCCGGGCGAACTTGAGCCGGTTTTCAACGCCATGCTTGAGAACGCGGTCAGGCTTTGCCAGGCCGAGTTTGGCAACATGTTCCTTTATGACGGCGAAGCTTTTC